>Ga0310344_10003856_pt1 | contig 11154 bp, 13 predicted proteins | sample HC15DNA20200_MG_FD_203801 | JGI IMG/M metagenome (GOLD analysis project Ga0310344, IMG submission 203801) | Marine microbial communities from station ALOHA, North Pacific Subtropical Gyre - HC15-DNA-20-200_MG | ecosystem: Environmental > Aquatic > Marine > Oceanic | place: Pacific Ocean: North... | reverse complement strand
TCAAAGTTATAATTTTATATGGCAAAATACTAATCAAAATTTATTATTTAACGGAAATCATATAAACAAAAATTATGACTTTGATAAATACTTAAAATTTCATAATTATAAATTTAAAAATGAAAGCAATGAACATGGTGGTTATGTTGTTTTAAAAAATAAAAATGTAATTCTTTCGGTTGATCTAGGACCCTCTCCTGAAAAAAAATTCAGCAAAGATTATCAATCAGGGGCACTATCTTTCGAGATTTTTTTTAATAATAACAAATTAGTCACCAATTGTGGTTATTTTCAAAATTATAAACACCAACTTAATTCAATATCAAAATCTACAGCCACACATTCTACTCTTATTTTAGATAGCAGATCCTCTTGCAAATTAAAAAAAGACACAGATGGCATACTAAAAATTAACCAAGATTTAAAAGTATCAAAAAAAATTATAGTTTCAGAAAAAAATTATTGGTGCATCTCAGGATCTCATGATGGTTATGCAAAAAAATATGGTGTAACTCATGAAAGAAAAATTGAGTATTTTTTTGATAAATATAAATTTTTAGGAACAGACAAACTATTAAAAAAAAAAAAATTTAAAAGCTCAAATTTTGAAATACGTTTTCATTTTGAACCTGGTGTTAAAATAACGAAAACTCAAGATGAAAAATCTATTCTTATTGAATTAGAAAATTCTGGGTGGAAATTTTCTTGCAAGGGTCATAAAATTGATGTTGAAACTGGTTTATATTTAGGTAAAAAAAACTCTTTTGTTGAAAATCAAAATATTTTCATTTCAGGAAATACTCTAAATGAAAATCAAGAAATTATATGGGAAATAATTAAAATTTAATGAAAAAAATTAAAAAAGCACTTATTTCTGTTTCTAATAAAAAAAATTTAAATTTTTTAATTCAAACTCTAAAAAAACACAAAATTCAAATTGTTAGTTCTGGAGGTACTTATAAAGAAATAAAGAAACTAGGATATAATTGTTTAGAAATATCCAATTATACAAACTCAAAAGAAATTTTAGATGGTAGAGTTAAAACTTTACATCCAAAAATTTATGCAGGAATTTTAAGCATTAGGGATAAAAAAAATCATTTAAAAGACTTAAAAAAAAACAATTATGAAGAAATTGACCTAGTTATAGTTAATTTTTACCCTTTTGAAAAAACTTTAGAAAATACAGATAATAACAATAAAATAATTGAAAATATTGATATTGGAGGGCCCGCTATGGTTCGAGCAGCAGCCAAAAATTTTAATGATGTTACTGTAGTCACTAATATTGATCAATATAAAGATCTATCAAATGAATTAAATTCAAATAAAGGAAGAACTACTCTTAAATTTAGACAAAAATTGTCAGAATTAGCTTTTACTGAAACTGCATATTATGATGCAGTAATATCAAATTATTTTAATAATAAATCAAAAAATTCTTTTCCAAATAAAAAAGTAATTTTTGGAAAATTAATTGAAAAATTAAGATATGGAGAAAATCCACATCAAGAAGCAGCCATTTATTCAATAAATAAAGAATTAAATATTAAACAACTTAATGGTAAAAAATTAAGTTATAATAATTATAACGATATTTTTTCTGCTCTTTTAATATCAAAATCATTACCAAAAAATACTGGAACAGTAATTGTAAAGCATGCAAATCCATGTGGAATTTCAATAAATAAAAATGATCTCAAAAGCTTCAAACTAGCTTTAGCCTGTGATCCAATAAGCGCATTTGGAGGAATAGTTTCTTGTAATTTCAAAGTAAAAAAAAAATTGGCTTCTGAATTGAAAAAAATATTTTTAGAAGTAGTTGTTTGCAATGGTATAGAAAATAGTGCACTAAAAATATTAAAAAGCAAAAAAAATTTAAGGATTATAGATGCTAGTAATTTAAATAATTATAATTTAAATAATATACATTCATTATTCGGCACTTTTTTATTACAAACTCCAGATACTTTTTCTTTTTCAAAATCAAATTTTAAAGTTGTATCTAAAAAAAAACCAAGTTTTCAAACACTAAAAAATTTAATATTCACATTTAATATTTGCAAATATATAAAATCAAATGCAATTGTAATTACAAATAAAGGTTCAACTATTGGAATAGGATCTGGGCAAACAAGTAGAGTGGATAGTTGTGAAATTGCTATAAAAAAAATGAATAAATTTTATAATGGAAAATACGATGATGAATTAATTGCAGCATCAGATGCTTTTTTTCCATTTGTAGATGGATTTGAAAAATTAGTCCAGGCAGGGGTCTCGGCTATTATTCAGCCAAGCGGCTCAATTAAAGATAAAGAAATAATTAAATTTGCTAATCAAGCTGGGATTACGTTGGTATTTTCAAAAACTAGGCACTTTAAACACTAGATATTTTATCAACTTTTGCTGCTAAAACAAAATCACTTTCGTGTAAACCTTTTATAGCATGTGTAAAAATTTTAATTTTAGCATATCCCCAACCAAACCAAATATCTGGATGATGACCTTCTTTCTCTGCAATTTCTCCAACTTTATTTACAAAATTTTGACTCTCTAAAAAATTTTTAAATTTGAATTCTTTAATTAAATAATAAATTTTAGACTCATCTGCTTTTACTTCCCAACCATCAACCATTTTTAGATATTTATGGATTTCACTTATATCAAATCCAGGTATTCCTCCTTCGCAAGGTATGCATTTTTTATCTGCTAAATCAGTCATTATATAATCCTTGTTAAAGTTTTTTGGAGCGGGCAATGAGACTTGAACTCACGACCTTCTCGTTGGCAACGAGACGCTCTACCACTGAGCTATGCCCGCTTATAAATATTAATTATAGATAGTGCTTTTTTTATTGCAAGCAATATTAAGTTTTTCAAATTATTTTTTATTCTATGCCGCACCCTAAGTTTTTTGTGTCTTTGGTTTATATCTGGTAGATTAGTTTTATGAATAAATCAATAATCAGCTTACCAAAAGAAATTCCTATTTTCCCTTTATCAAATTTTATAATTTTTCCAAAAACTTCAGTGCCATTAAATATTTTTGAACCAAGATATATAAATATGATTGATGATGCTATGAAAGGAAATAGAATGATTGGAATGATACAGCCAAAAAGCTTCAATCAAAAAACTCCTGATCTATACAAAATAGGTTGTGTAGGAAAAATTACCAGCTTTAATGAAACAGAAGATGGAAGGTATTTAATTGTTTTGGCGGGTGTAAGTAGGTTTAAAATTACTGAAGAGTTAAAAACGCAGAAACTTTATAGATTATGCAAGGTAGATTTTAAAGATTTTTCTTATGACTTGGAAGAAAAAGATGAAGAAATTAAATTTTCAGATTTAGAATTTATATTTAAAAATTTAAAATCTTTATTTATTAAACAAGGTTACATAATTGATTGGAAAGAATTAGAAAAAAAGAGTCTGAATCAAACAATAAATGCATTAGCAATGGCTTCTCCATTTTCATTAGAAGAAAAACAAATTTTATTAGAAACTAATGATTTAAGTGAGAGAAAACAAAAACTAGAACAAATTTTGTCTACATATAATTTTGATAATTTTAATAACAAGACTATTCAATAAATCCGTTGTCAGCAAACTTTGTAGAAAATTTTTTAAATAAATAATTTTTTTCTAAAAAATAAAATATTTTATCTGAATAAAAGTTATTAAATTTATTATCAATTTTAAAAAATTCATGAATAAAATCAATACTAGTAGCATAGAGATAATTAAAATGTTTTGTTTTATTTTCAAACTCTTTTAAAACAGATTGATCGATAGGCAATCCAAGATAAATTTTATTATCAATTAATTTCGATAATATTTTTATATCTCTAAGTGTCATATTAAAACCTTGTCCAGCTAATGGATGAATTTTGTGAATATTATCACCAAAACATAATATTTTTTTATAGTAATAGTTTTTCAAAACTGAACCTTTAAGATTAAATTTTTCAATTTTTGAAAAAGATTTAATTATATATTTTTGGTTATATTTTTTTATTAATTCAATAATTTCTTCATCAGAAATATTTTTATTTTTTTTAAATATTGAAAAAACAACTGAAGTTTCATTACTTGAATACGGTAAAAAAGCTAGTGGACCAATTTTAGTAAAAATTTGATGCGCAAGTTTATTTTCAAATTTTCGATGTTTAATCAATGTTGTATAAGCTTCGCTATTATAATTTTTTAAATCTCTTCTAAAAAATATTTCTTTTGAAATTTTGTTAGCTGAATCAAAATTAATTACTAAATCAAATTTGTTTTTATTATTTATTATTGAATTTAGAAAGGAATTTTTATTTTTTTTAACTAATTTTATTAATTTATTTTTTTTTGTTTTTTTTTCTAATAAATTAATAAATTGGTAATTTTTAATTATTGAAAAAAGCTTATCTTTTACTGGTCCAAAATTAAGAATTTCTTTATCATTATTTGATTCATTAAATATTTTAATATTATTTATAGGCCAAGAAATATTATCTAAATTTATTTTTTCTTCTTTTAAAAATTCAATATTTTTTTTTGCTATTCCTAAAGTTCTTGTATTAGATTTATTTTTTAATTTACTATCATCAAATATTGATATTTTAATATTTCTATTAGCTAATATATTTGCTAATACCAAGGAAGGTATTCCATATCCAATTAAACATATATTCATAATTAAATTTTAATTTTAACAATAAATATTAAATGATACAAAGTTACAAACTAGATTCTTTAAAAAATGAATATAAAAGATTTAAGCAAAAAAAGCCTTGATTTTACTATAAAAAGAGTAGCGGAAATTATTGGTATTTTGCTTATATGTTTATCCACCCTATTTTTTTTATCACTGATAAGTTACTCTCCTGAAGATCCCAATTTTATATTTAGCGAAAATACTATAATTAATAATATTTTGGGTTTTAAAGGAAGCTATGTTTCAGACCTTTTTTTTCAATCGGTTGGCTTGATATCTTTTTTAATTGCTTTCACAATATTTTTTACTGGTATTAACTTAATCAAATATAAAAACTTCTTAGTAATTATTGAAAATATATTTTACTCAATATTATATATTATCTTGGGCTCATTATTTTTTTCTATATTTTATCCAAACTCATTTTCACTTTCAATTAATGGAAATGGAGGATTTGTTGGTATTTTTGTTAAAAATACTTTTTTATCAAATTTAGTTTATTTAAACCAAGATATTTCTTATTATATAATTTTATTTTTAATTATACTAATTTTTTTATTTAGCATTAATTTTAGTCTTAAATTCTTTATAAGTTTTTTTAAAAATATATATTTAAAAATTAGTAAAAAAAATAATGAAGAGATTCAAAATATAAATACTTTTACCGAAGAAAATCAAAAAACTACTGATGATATTCAGAAACCTACACAAGAAGACTTGCCTTTTAATACTAAAAATAAAGAAAATAAATATAAATTTAAATTACCATCACTAGATTATTTGAAGTATCCTACAAAAAAAGAGCGTGAAAAAAACTTAAATGAAGATAAAATTGATGAAAGTACTTTAGAAAAGATACTTTTAGATTTTGGTGTTGAAGGAAAAATAAAAAAGGTAAGCAGAGGACCTGTGGTTACTTTAAATGAATTTGAACCGGCAGCTGGTGTAAAAGTTTCTAAAATAATTAACTTATCAGAAGATATTGCAAGAAATACAAGCTCTGAATCTGCTAGAATAGCAACAATTCCTGGGAGCAGCACAATTGGTATAGAAATCCCAAATTCATCTAGAGAAAATGTTTATTTAAGTGAAATTATTTCTAGTTCTAATTTTGTCAAAAAAGATATTAAACTTCCTATAGCGCTTGGAAAAAGTATATCTGGAATTTCTTTAGTTGGAGATCTTACTTCAATGCCACATTTATTAATCGCCGGAACAACTGGTTCAGGAAAATCTGTTTGCATAAACACTATAATTTTATCATTACTTTATAAACATGGGCCTGATAAATGTAAGTTCATACTAATAGATCCAAAAATGTTAGAATTATCTACCTATGAAGGTATACCGCATCTTTTGTGTCCCGTGATTACAGAAGCTAAAAGAGCAGCTTCGGTATTAGGTTGGGTCGTTAAAGAAATGGAAAGTAGATACAAATTAATGACAAGAGTTGGCGTAAGAAATATTGATGGATACAATTCAAAGCATAAATTACCAATGCCTTACATAGTTGTAATTGTAGATGAAATGTCGGATCTTATGCTTGTTGCTGGTAAAGAAATTGAAGGATATATTCAAAAATTATCTCAAATGGCTAGAGCAGCTGGAATACATATAATAATGGCCACTCAAAGACCAAGTGTAGACGTTATAACGGGTACAATAAAAGCAAACTTTCCAACAAGAATATCATTTCAAGTTACATCGAAAATAGATAGTAGAACTATTTTAGGTGAACAGGGTGCAGAACAATTACTAGGAAAAGGTGATATGCTTTACATGTCTTCTGCTAACAAAATTATAAGAATTCATGCACCATATGTTTCAGAAAATGAAATTGAAAAAATAAATAATTTTTTAAGATCCCAAGCAGAGCCTGATTATGTAGATGAAATATTAAATTTTGCTGATGAAAAAGAAATTGGACAAAATTTATCAGATAATGAAAATAGGGACGAATTATATGACAATGCTTTAGAGTTAATTAAATCTGAGGGAAAAGCTTCAACTTCTTTTTTACAAAGAAAATTACAAATAGGCTATAATCGAGCAGCTAGAATAATAGATATGATGGAAACTAACGGGGTTGTAAGTAAAGCAAACCATGTTGGTAAAAGAGAGGTTTTAAAATGATAAAAAAAATTTTTTTAATATTTTTTTTTTTAAACATTTTTAATGTTTCAGTTGCATCAATTAAAAGTGAAATTATAACTAATTTCAAAAAAATAGACAATTTAAGTTTTGATTTTAAGCAAGTTATTAAAGACAAAACTGAAAAAGGTAAATGCATTATTCAATACCCAAAAAAAATACACTGTGACTATGATAATTTAAAAAAAAAATTGATAGTTTCAAATGGAAATTCCTTAGTGATTAAAAATCAGAATGGTAAAGAATATTTTAGGTATTTATTAAAGCAAACATCTCTAGAATTAATATTAAACAAAGATTTGTTAATAAAAAAAATTGAAGAATTAGATGGTAAAGTTATTGATGAAAAATACTATGTTTTCTATCTAAAAAATAATGAAAACCAAATTAATATTTTTTTTGATAAAAAAACTTATGATTTAGTCGGATGGCAAACTGAAGATATTTATCAAAATCTAGTAATTACATATATTTACAATCTAGTAAAAAACTCAAATATTGATAAAAAATTATTTATTTTACCAAAGCCATATTAACTTATCAAAAAGAGATACTTTCAGATTTAAAAACTTTCATGCCTCTCGACAGATAGTTGTCTAGTGCATGTTTATGATCTAGGGAACAAGTATGTACCCAAATTCTTTTTGTTCCAGTTTCAAATGATTTTTTAATGGCCTCAGATAATAAATAACTACCTATTTTTTTGCCAATATATTCCTCTAAAATTCCAAAGTAGGCAATCTCACATTCTTTATTTTGTGAGTAAATATTTTGTTCAAAATACCCAACTAAATCTTCATTATTTTTTAAAACATATGTAGCTACGCCCAAAGTATTAAGATAATCAGTCCAATTTTTATCACTCCATACTAGCCTATCTACCCATCTATGTTTCTTTCCTATTTCTTTATAGAAAAATTTGTTTAGTTGGAAATCAGCGGGTAAAACTTTTTCTAAATGTAAATTTTCTAATGGTTTTTTTGCTTCTATAAGCTCATTTATGGATTTTATTTCTAAATAATTTCTTTTTACTTGATTGTTCACTGAACCATTTTTCCAATTTTCTCACCACCAAATAGATGAAAATGTAAATGTGGAACCTCTTGTCCTCCGTCTTCACTTATGTTCGCTAAGGCTCTGTATCCTTTTCCAGTATCAACAGAAATTCCAAGTTTTTTAGCAACAGAATTGATTCCTTTTAATAATCCGACAATTTCCTCTGAAGATGCATTTTTAGTAAAATCATCTAGGTCAATGTATTTGCCTTTAGGAATAACCAGTGCATGAATTTTTTTTTGTGGGTTTATATCATGAAAAGATAAGACAAAATCATCTTCATAAATTTTTTTACAAGGAATTTCTCCTCTTAGTATTTTCGCAAATATATTATTATCGTCATAGGTCATAATTGATTTTAGCCATTTATTGGCCTACCAGTTATATCTGTTGTAAAATATTGGTGAACCATAACAGAAATTGTTCTTAAGTTGTTCATAATTCTTTGAATATCTAAATCGAAATCTGTATTATTACAATTTAATTCTTTGAAATAATAAACTTTAGTTAATGCTAAACTTGGTTTCAATTCTTCGCTAATAACGTTAATTATATTTTTTTTCTTATCTAATACAAAATTATATCGACATACATTTTGAGTTGCCCAAGTTAGTATTGCTAAAATAATCAATCCAATAAGTATTTGGGCCTTTAATATTGAAAACATATTATTTTTTTCTTTGATTAAGCTCTTCCATTACATCTTCAATTTTAACATCATTTGCTTCTAAATACATTATCAAATGATAAAAAACATCAGCAGCCTCATGCACTGTATTTGTATTTTTTTCAACAGCTTCGATCAATTCATTTATTTCTTCTAAAACTTTTTCTTTACTTAAAGATCTGTTGTTTAAAAGTTTATTTGTATAAGAACCATCAACAGGATTATTCTTTCTTTCTCTTGCAAGTTTAAATAAATTTTCTAACGTATTTAACATGTTAAATCCTAACTGGAATTCCTTTTGAGTTCAAATATTCTTTGGCTTCTTTAACGGAAAATTTGCCATAGTGAAATATAGATGCAGCTAGTACTGCGCTAGCATTTCCTAATTTAATTCCATCTACTAAGTGATCTAAGTTGCCTACTCCACCTGAAGCAATTACTGGAATATTTACTTTTGATGAGATTTTAGACATTAAATCAATATCATAGCCAACCTGAGTTCCATCTCTATCCATAGATGTTACCAATAATTCTCCAGCACCGTTGTCTTCCATTTTTTTTGCAAAATCTAGTGCATCAATGCCTGTATTGTTTCTTCCACCATGAGTAAAAATTTCCCATCTATCTCCATTTTTCTTAGCATCTATTGCAACGACAATACATTGGGAACCAAATTTTTTTGAACTATTTACAACAACTTCAGGATTCTGAACTGCGGCAGTATTTATAGAAACTTTGTCTGCACCACAGTTAAGTAATTTATTAATATCATCAACACTTCTAACTCCTCCTCCAACTGTTAGGGGAACAAAACATTTCTTAGATGTTTTTTCAACTACATCATAGATCGTATCTCTATTTTCATTTGAAGCAGTAATGTCTAAAAAACAAATCTCGTCTGCACCACCATCAGAATAAATTTTAGCTTGTTCAACAGGATCACCTGCATCCTTTAAATCAACAAAGTTAATACCCTTAACTACACGACCATTTTTAACATCTAAACAAGGTATTATTCTATTTTTAAGCATCTATTTCTTTTACAAGTTCTTCTAATTTAATATCACCATCATAAATAGCTTTACCAACTATTATACCCTCAATATTTTTCAAGCTCTTCGCTTTTTTAATATCATCAATTGAAGAAACTCCACCAGATATAACCACTGGACAATTTGATTTATCCGCAACTTTTGATGTTTCCATAAAGTTTGGGCTTTGTTTAGTCCCATCACGATTTATATCAGTATAAATTAATCTACTAGCTCCATAATCATTTACTTCTTTTAAATAATCTAAAGTTAATTTATTAGAATTTTCCTTCCATCCAGATACTGACAAATATCCATCTTTAGCATCTAAACCTAAAGCAATTTTGTTTGGAAACTTTTGACAAGCTTCCTTTAAAAAGCTTTTATCTTTTATTGCAGCACTTCCTAAAATAACTTTTTCAACACCAGCATCAGTGTATTTTTTAATACTTTCAAAGTTTCTAACACCACCACCAATTTCTATTTTAAGATCAAATTTGCTAACTATTTCTTGAATAATATCTAAATTAACAGTCTCTCCTGTTAAAGCTCCATCTAGATCAACAATGTGTAAATTTTTAAAACCATAATCTTCATATTTACTTGCCTGATCAATTGGAGATGTTTTATATTCAGTTTTATTATCAAAGTCTCCTTTGATTAATCTTACACACTTTTTATCTTTAATATCTATTGCAGGAAATATTTTCATTTTACAAATTTATAAAGTTATCAATTATTTTTAGTCCAATCTTATCACTCTTTTCGGGATGAAATTGGGTTCCAAAAATATTTTCTTTTTCAACAGAACAAACAATATTTGATGAATAGTCTGTTGTTGCTGAAATTACATTTTTATCATTTGGTATAAATTCATAGCTGTGCACAAAATACATGTGAGAGTTATTTTCTATATTTTTAAAAATCTTACTTTCTTTAACAATATTTATTTGATTCCAGCCAATGTGAGGAAGTTTATATTTTCCATTTTGATTATCTATTTTTGATACCTTTCCTGATATCCAGCCTAAACCTTTTGTTTCTATTTCTTCATAACCAATATCTGCAAACATTTGTAAACCAACACAAATTCCAAGAAGTGGTTTTTTGTTGGTAATTGCAAATTCATTTAAAGTATCAACTAAACCATTGATATTATTTAAAGCATCAACACAACTCTTAAAAGAGCCCTGACCTGGTAAAACTACTTTATCGCTGGATTTAATCTTGTTTAAATCTGAAGTTACTTCGATATTTACTTTATCTTTAGCAACTTCCTTAAAGGAGTTTATTACAGAGCTAATATTGCCCGAATTATAGTCAACGATTGTGACGTTCATTAAACTTATAAAGAACCTTTTGTAGAAGGAATTGTATTTTTATTCCTTGGGTCCATCTCCAATGCAGCTCTTAATGATCTCGCTAAACCTTTAAAACAAGACTCAATAATGTGGTGGCTGTTATCACCATAAATATTTTCAACATGTAAAGTAATACCAGCGGCTTGTGAAAATGCTTGAAACCATTCTTTGAATAGTTCCGTATCC
>Ga0310344_10003854_pt1 | contig 11156 bp, 11 predicted proteins | sample HC15DNA20200_MG_FD_203801 | JGI IMG/M metagenome (GOLD analysis project Ga0310344, IMG submission 203801) | Marine microbial communities from station ALOHA, North Pacific Subtropical Gyre - HC15-DNA-20-200_MG | ecosystem: Environmental > Aquatic > Marine > Oceanic | place: Pacific Ocean: North... | reverse complement strand
CGCTACAGCGCCAACGACCATTCACTGGAAGTCGAACATCTGCGTGACGATCTGTCCAAGCGCGAAGAGATCATCATGCCACAGCAAGTGCTGCAGGAGTTATACAAGCTAACCAAAGGTGACGCCATTATCACCACTGGTGTCGGCCAACACCAGATGTGGGCTGGACAATATTATAAATGGACTTTCCCGCGCCAACTCATTACAAGCGCCGGTCTCGGTTCAATGGGTTTCGGGTATCCCGCCGCCTTAGGCGCAAAAGTAGCTCACCCTAATAAACAGGTAGTCGATATCGATGGCGACGGCTCCTTTCTCATGAACGTGCAGGAATTAGCTACGGCACATATTGAAAATATTGCTGCCAAGGCGATTATCCTAAATAACCAACACTTGGGGATGGTAGTCCAATGGGAAGATCGCTTCTATGCCGGCAACCGCGGACACACCTATTTGGGAGATCCTGATAATCGGCGCCAAATATATCCGAACTACAAGGAGATCTGCGAAGGCTTCAATGTGAAATGTGAACGTGTTATCCGAAAACAAGATCTTTCTGCTGCACTTAGACGAATGCTTGCCGCAAAAGAGCCTTATGTTCTTGATGTCATTGTCCCCTATACTGAGCATGTGCTCCCATTCATACCCGCTGGCCACACGGTTGCCGACATGATTTGGTGAATGACTTGCTCTTGTTTTGGCCTGTTTTGCCAGTAGCCTTATTTCAATGAAGTTTTGGCTGACAATCGCTTTTTTTATCCTCGCCCATCCTGCTGCGGCTGATAACCCACTGAATTTCAGCAAACACCCCGTCGGGAAAACCCCAAACGGATTCCGCGTTGCTGGCGGCACTACCGACGAATGGAAGGTCATTGAAGCTGAAGTTCCTAGCTCGCTCGAGCCAAGCCTCATGGTGAAGCGGCGCTGCCTACGGCATAGCGGCGGAACGAACAACTCTACACGTTACCCTTCACTGGTACATACAGGAGAAAGCTACGAGGACCTTGTAATCAAAACCTCATTCCGCATCAACGGCGGCAATGGGGTTCAAGCAGCGGGTGTCGTGATCAGGGCCCAACCCGACAACACATCCTTCATCTTTGCTGTGATCCCCGCAAATAAGGCTATGTATCTCACATATTGCGAAAAAGGCGTTAAGTTTGGCGGCGGATCAACCCACATATCCCTTCCAAAAGATGGCTGGTACCACCTTGAACTTACCTGCCAAAACAACGCTATCAATGGCAGAATCAATGGGAAGAGTTTTGAGGAGCTTAAATTGATCAGAAACCCACCCGGTCCGGGTAAAGTAGGTTTCTGGACACGAGGTGACACGGACTGTCTTTTCACAATGTCGAGCGTCTCCTTGCCTATGAGCTTTGCTCAGTCAGTGGTTAACGAGATTGTGCGCACGAACAAGCATCTCCAGCGAGTTGAGCTGACTGCAATCAGGCCTGGCAAAAAGAACCCAGAGGTCGCAGCTGCTACGAACCCAAAACAAGTCGGCCAACCCGCTCACGCAAGTTGCCTAGACACGATTGAAAACGGGACAGTCATCTACAGCAAGAGCCGCGATACAATTGAGGTAATTATGCCGGTAAAAAACGTTGACGGAAAGATTATAGCTGCCGCACGGATGATACTAAAGCCGGGGAAGTTTACCACACAGACCAAAAATCGCGCACTCGCCTCAGCCGTAGCCATTGAGCTTGGCAGGAAAATCCAAACACACGCCAAGCTATTCCGCTAATCTCGGAGGGCTGGAAATTTCCGCCTTGGAACTTCAGGGGTTCGTGGAAAATCTGAACGCGCAAAGACCCTTCGCCCACCACTAACCTCAAGCCCCTTCTTTAACACTCTCATAGAGGGCCGCTTCCCAAGATAAGTCTGATATGTCTGTCTTTTTCGCAGCTGCCCCTGACCATCTGCTACACAATAAACATATGTCAGAGCTCCACTGCGAAAAAAAATGTGAATTTTACCTTCAGAATCAATCTGGTATTCCGGAGGCGACAACTGCACCATCGGGCCAAGCCGTTGAACATTGTACACAGCATAATCATTTTCCTCCGCTACACGCAAATAAAGCAACAGCCGGCCGTCATCCCGTTTACGAAGCAGTTTAAAAACACGGATTTCAGGGGGCACATCTGCGCCCAGCTGATTAGGCATACCAAACTTCTTCGCTGCCAATTCCAACCCGTCCACCACATGAATCCGACAAGGCTCCGCCTGAACATCCTGCTTCCACTGGCGCACATTAATTCTTGCAGTAATTGAGTATGAGCCATGTTGGCGCACATTGAAATATGGTGCCAAGTTAATCCAGCGCGTGATCTTGGCTGCATTAGGTACAATAAATATTTTACCTATTGGAGGATCCCCATTTTTCACAACAGGTCGGCCCTGGATAACTTGTATCAAAAACCGAATCCATTCGCGATGCTGACCAAGCACAATAGGGCTGCCCGAAAAATTTTCAATCGAAACTCCAACCATAAGCGATTCATTAGGAAGATACTCAGCGTGATCTGCTATCAACTTGACTTTCACACCCTGTGCAATAATTGCACCCTGGCCCAAGAGCACAACAAACATATAACATAACAACCTCCTCACAACAGCATCCTAAACTTCAGATCAAATCGAGCAAGATAGATCCTGAGCAACTTGTTCACAACTTTGCCAGAATTGCACTAATTACAAGATCTGGGGAAATAGCCTTCATGCATTCCATCTCAATTTTGTTTTCACAGTGCGGCAAACAACAAGGAGCACACGGAATTTCTGCCTGGATTATATCACTTGATCGACAATATGGACCAGTACGGCCGGAATGAGTGGGCCCGTATAAGCCAACCAATGGGCGATTCAGGGCAACAGCTAAATGCAAAGGGCCTGAGTCATTAGCAACCACCACTCGCGCGCGACGTAAACACTCAACCATTTCGACCAGAGTTGTCTTTCCCACCAAATCAAGACAGATATCTGGGGCAGCAGCAGAAATAACTTTCCCCAAATCTGAATCTTCCGCCGTCCCTAAAATTGCTATTTTCAGCTTCCCCTCAATAAACCGAAGCTTTCCAGCAAGGCGAACAAAATAATCCTGTGGCCAACATTTACTTGGCCATCTGGCTCCAGGGCAAAAAACAATCCACTTATAACTTGAGTCCAACAACGATTCGCACGCAGTCAGCTTCTCTGGTAACCAAACATAATCTCGACTTGTGTCCAAATCCATCACTCGCACTGCATCAAGACACCAATCAACTGCATGTGCTTCTGGCGAGCTCCTACGAATTAATATATCATAGAATGCCCGGGCACCTTCCCGCCCAGAATCCAACCCTATCATCAGCCTACCTCCAATCATCCAGCCAAACCACGCACTGCGAGCCAACCCCTGCAGGTCGATCACCCAGTCAAACTTCTCTTTCCTAAGTTCCCATATTGCACTCATCTGAGCGTAGAAATCAGCTGGCAATCCCCATTTGTGCCGATGAAATATGTGTATTCTATCAAGATCAGGGTCATCCTCTAAAATAGGGGCCAGGCTATTCTCAATCCACCAGTGGACTTCAGCATTTGGAAAATGGAGCTTTATTATCCGCAGCACAGGCAATGCATGAACAATATCACCAAGAGAACTTGGCTTAAGAATTAATACTTTTAATCGCATGCAAGCGAAAGAATGAAGAGAGATTATTTACCCAAGGAAAGCCTGTCAGCCAAACGTTCAGGAAGCCCAGCTGCGCGAATTTTTTCCTGCGTCTTCCTTATGTCGTATTCCAATCGATAAAGTGTAATTATAGCCTCCTTGGCGTCATAAATAACGTATGCTGCACGCGAATCACCATCACGAGGCTGCCCTACACTACCCACATTAACAAAATATCGCTTATTTTTTTCAACCTTTACTGTCTCATATAAGAAAGCATCTGAAACATCCAACCCCTCAGTGAAAGCAATCGGCACATGCGTGTGCCCATGAAAACAAATAGATGTCGTCTGATAAGTGAAACTCGCGGCAGCATCCATCCTGGTCTGCACATATCCCCAATTGCGCGGACCATCCATTGTTGCATGTACTATGGAAAAGCTATCGATTAAGCGCAGGTAACGCAGCTGATTAAGCCATTTTAGCTGATCCTCTGAAAGTTGTTTCCTTGTCCATTCGACGGCAGCTGCAGCAACTGGATTAAAAGTAGCAAGATCCATATTTTCGTCAGCCACATATTCGTCATGGTTGCCTTTAACGCATGGCATATCCATTTCTTGCACGATGGCTATACATTCAGATGGATTCGCGTTATAGCCTACCACATCACCGCCACATACATACTTCTCACAACCATTTTTCTTGGCGTGAGCCAACACTGTCTCCAAAGCCTCAAGATTGCCGTGAATGTCAGATAAAATTGCGTACTTCATTCAACTTTAACAGGTGACAAAAATTCAGCCGGTGATTTCGAAACCACGAAATTCACCGGTCCCCCTACTCCACTCATCCGTTGCCTTACATATAAACCCGCGCAACCCTGCCTTCGGAACCGCCTCTTGAAAAGCTTCTAATTCAGGTCGTTCACCCTCAGCAACAAGTTCCACCCTCCCATCAGACAGGTTTCGAACCCACCCGGTTACATCAAATCCCATAGCTACATCCCGAACAGTCCACCGAAATCCCACCCCTTGCACACGTCCCTGATAATATACATGCAATCGCGATCGTTCCACTTTCAAATACCGCGATCGGGCTTGTGCACTTCGTATTCCCCCTTACCTGAACGCTTAAGCACGGTGAAGCCAGCTTCCTTCGCTGCACGGATATTAGTTTTTTTGAAATGTTTAGGCATATATATGCTGCTGCCGATCACTTTTCGCACGGGTTTCTTGCATGCGGGGCATTTCTTTAAATCAGGAGATTTCAGAGGACGGTGAATCTCAAATGCACCACCACACACCTTGCACTCACCATCACACAACTCATATTCGTAAATTGGCATCTTCCAAAAACTATTTACACTGTTTCCCGCCGCTTGTCACTCTTGCTCGTCAGCTTTACAGTTTGGGAATGGCAATTGCCCGCATCTTGATAGACGGCTTCAGCCTCCTACATGCTTGGCGAGATCTCGCTCCAAGCGAACCACGGCATTCCGCCACTGCACGCGATGAATTAATTAAAATCCTCACTCAGTACCGGGATGCCACCAGCACACCACTCTCGATAATATTTGACGGCTCCGGCGCCCCCCAAGGCACCCCAGACCCTGTTTCGCCATATGGCATTGAAGTCCTCTATTCCAAAAAAGGCAAAACAGCTGACGATCTCATAGAGCGCACTGCCTACCGGCTCAAGCCCTACGGCGAGGCTCTAGTTGTTACAAACGACTACGCAGAACGCGACACTGTGATGGCAATGGGCGGGTTGGCTCATAGCTGTGAAGAGTTTATCCAAATTGTTCAGAATACGCTAGGGCAACAGAACCGAGATATCGACCGACACAATAAAAAAGAAAACCTTCGCTTTAAGCGCCCGCGATAACCCGCCTGCACTCCTACCTGAAGGATATGGATACGACAACTGTAGGCAACCATCCAATGCTCTCTTCAGTGTTAGTAATCCCCTGACGAAGGCAAAATGGGCATCCATTGGCCTTCAACTTGATGAGCCTCCGCTCTCGCGGCTGTTCGCCAAACAATACGGCAGAAGCCACCGCACATGTCGGCAAACATATTTCTATTTTTCAAGCCGGATGTCAGCAGATCGACCATGGGCATCCAGCCCTTCCATAGCTGCAAATTTTTTTATTGCTGCCACAGACTTCTTCAATGCCGACCTAGAATATTCCACCACACTTGTGCGCCTCTGGAATTGATCCACGGTCAAGCCTGCGAAAGATCGGCCTGCTCCGCCCGTTGGGAGAGTGTGGCTTGGTCCCGCCACATAGTCCCCCAGCACTGTTGGCGACCAGGGGCCCACAAAAATGGCTCCTGCCGTGAGAATTTCTTTCGCTAATTTTCGCGCACCACGTGCCATTACCTCGCAATGTTCAGGTGCCAGCATATTTGCCACACTCACGGCACCATTAAGATCTTTTACCTTGATCAGCCATCCGTTTCGTTTAAATGCCGCTTTTATGAACCGATTTCTCGACAGAGTTGGTAGCTGCTTTGCAATCTCCCTCTCCACCGCGCGCAATAGTTTTCCAGAAGGCGTCACCAGCCAGCATCGTTCATGCCCTGATCCGTGCTCTGCCTGCGCCAGCAAATCTGCCGCGATTGATTTGGGTTTAGCTGAGTCATCAGCAACGACCAAAAGTTCACTCGGCCCAGGGAGCAAATCGATTGACACCTGACCAAATAGAAGCCGTTTGGCCGCCACAACATACGCATTACCAGGACCGTAAATCTTCTGCACTGGATGAATGATTCGTGTCCCATAGGCCAAGGCCGCAATCGCCTGCGCCCCGCCGACCTTATACATTTCAGTGGCACCGGCCATCCGGCAAGCGTGCAGCAGATCGGCGTTCACTGCCCCATCAACGCCTGGCGGTGTACAAACGCATATTTCTTTGCAACCCGCCACCTTAGCCAGAGTGATTGTCATCAGTGCAGTTGAAACCAAAGGAGCCGTCCCGCCCGGGATGTAAATCCCTACACGTGAAAATGGGTCATATTTTTCACCAACAACACCGCCCTGAGGATTCTTGCCAGCCCAACCTTTTCGCAAACCCTTATGATGAAACGACTCAATATTCTTATGGGCAAACTTTAATGCTGCGACCACATCCTTTCCGATATTTTGAGAAGCACCACGAAATTGTTCACTGGTAACACGCAAGTCTTTTTTGAAGATCACAACATTATCATATTTTTTTGCGAATCTCACCAGCGCCTGATCCCCATCTCTCCTAACAGACTTGAGAATAGCCCGCACACTCCGATCAATTGCATCATCAAACAACGGCGCAGCACTCGTCAGCCTCGAAAGACGAGCCAAAAAATTTTTGTCCGTGTGTTTCAGGACATTCATGAGAGCGCGGAATTAGTAACCACAATTTTCAATACAAGCGCAAAAGGGTTCCAGATTTGATTGCCTGCAGCCCTCATTGGATTGCCTCCACACTCATCAAATGCCCTGAGTCGTCCGTAATGACCCTGCAAATTGAAGAGCTCTTACCAGGAGATAATTCACTGCCAATCCCCGCAAAGGCTGCTGGACGGGTTGAAAACCCATCCCAAACCTCCTGCCATGATTGGCCTAGCATCTCTGCCACCCGTTCAACGCCCTGAATCGGACGCAAAGCAGAGCCGGCAAGGTTGGTCTTGCCCGGCTGCCTCACCACCTGATCCTCGCCCACCTCGATATCCAGACGCCCTACGGTGTATCTTCCTGGAGGAGCGCCCGCAGCGGACATGGCGTCGGTAGTGTAGTATATATTCGACGGTTCCAACACCCGATGCAGCACACGAAACAACATCGGCCTGACATGGATACGATCGGGGATCAGCCCGCACATTAGCCCGCCAGTATCGAGTACCCGCCAAAGAAAGTTATCGTGCCGATCCAGTTCCTGAGGGCCGCCGTTGGAGAGGTGGGTGAAACCCGTTGCACCTGCCAACTTGGCGTCCGTCAAATTCTCCACACTTGGGTTACAGTGACCGAGGCTCACCCGCATTCCCAATTCGACTGCCCTTCCTATTGCAGACATCGCACCTTCGCGTTCAGGCGCGATAGTCAAAAGAACAGGATCATCGCCTAGCGTCACGCGGAGTTGATCAATATCTTCCACCACAGCGTCTCGCATCACAGCAGGATCATGTGCTCCACAAAAGCCCGGCTCAGGTGACAGGAAAGGGCCTTCAACATGCCAGCCAATAATCGCCCGCCGTAATCCTTCGTCGGCATCTCGGAGTGCTTTTAGGTGGCGAAGTCGGTCGATCAATTTCCCCCAGTCATCAGTAATCAGGGTCAAAAGCCACCGTGGACAACCATCATCCAAGAGTCCCTCGGCAGCCTTTTGCAAATCCTGCGTTTCCAGTCCGTCCTTTTGAAAATCCACCCCCGCATACCCGTTTACCTGGGGATCGAATATGCCGGGGGCATACCATGTGTTAACAGGAGCCTCTGCGGGCTCAATTGATTCTATGCCACCTTCGCAAAGCATCACACGGTGGCCCTCCCCGCTCAGGTAATGGCGGGCAATAATTTCGGTGGTGTCGTCCATGGGTAGTTGTGGTTCAATTGAGTCGTGCCGCCAAAGAATTTCCGGGAACGACCCACACAGTATGCCGATTTCCCACTACTGGGCAAGGTTTGCCGACTTGGGTTAGCCACTCGGGGCAATACTTCGCTTGAGCCTGAAGATGTACTGCATGCCATTAATTGCGGTGTAAACTACCTAAACTGGTGTACGTATCCTGACGGACTAATTGCCGCTATTCGGCAATTAGGCTCAAACCGAAAGAATGTATTCATCGCCGCCCAGTTATACGCCCGCACAGCCGAGGAAGCACAACCAGAGATTGACGGCTACCTCAAGGAGTTGCAAACCGATTATCTTGACGCGCTGACCTTTTACGACCTGCAAAACGAAGACGAATGGGAAAGCATTATCTCGAAATCCGGCGCGATAAACTTATTGGTAAAAATGAAGGAAAAAGGGGCTGTCCGTGCCATTGGCATTACTTCCCACCAACGAGAATTCGTAGCCGAACTTGCCAAAAGCGGACTACTCGATTGCCTGATGATTCGATACAACGCAGCCCATCGAGGCGCTATGGAGCAAATTTTCCCGACAACCAAGTCCCTTGAAATTCCGGTCATCAGTTACACCGGCCTGCGTTGGGGCGCTCTACTGAAAAAGACTCCCGACGACCCTCCAGACTTCATGCCGCCTAAGGCAATTGACTGCTATCGTTTTACCCTGTGCAACCCCGCTGTAACGGTTTCCCTGATGGCGCCCAACGGAGGCACTGAACTCAAGGAAAACCTGAATCTCCTGAATGATTGGCGGGGCATGAGTACACAGGAATATAACATGTTAAAGGAACACGGCGACCGAATCCATCGACATGCTCCCGCATTTCCTTAAAGACCATTGCGCTTGACGCCTGCGTTCGCACACGTACTGTGTGCCGCTCCTTTTTAATTATGTGTGGAATTGTTGGATACATTGGATCTCGTGAAGCGCCGGAAATCTGCCTGGCTGGACTTCGCCGCCTTGAGTACCGCGGCTACGACTCGGCCGGCATTGCCGTTGTAGCCAGGGATTCTCTTGATCAACGCAAAGTCGTTGGCAAACTGGACAACATGGCCGAGCTCCTGGGCAGCGAGCCCTTAAACGGCACGGTCGGCATTGGTCATACCCGATGGGCAACGCACGGCCGGCCTTCGATTGAAAATTCGCACCCCCACTTTAGCGCCGATGGCCGCATTGCCGTGGTGCATAATGGTATTCTTGAGAATTATCAGGAACTGCGCTCGGCCCTGCAGGCTGACGGGGTCGAGTTCAAGAGCCAGACCGACACTGAAACTATGGCTCACCTTGTCGCCAAGCATTACCAGGGCGATCTGCGCAACGCCGTGTGCTCGGCGGTCAAGGAACTGCATGGCGCTTTTGCCTTCGGTATCATTTGCGCCGATAGTCCGGACGAAATGATTGCGGTACGTCGCTTTAGCCCTTTGGTGATTGGGATTGGCGATGAGGAAAACTACATCGCCAGCGACATGGGCGCCATCCGCCCCGAGACTGACAAGGTTTACGTCATTGATGATGATGAAATTTGCCGTATCACGCGCGAAGGCGTGGAAATTACCGACCTTGATTTAAACCCTATTGAGCGCGAGGTATACACCATTCCCTGGCCCGCGGACGCAGCGGAAAAAGGCGGACACAAGAAATTCATGCACAAGGAAATCCACGAACAACCCAACGCCATCCGCGCCTGCCTGGCCGGCCGGTTGAGCGATGCGGACCAGCCGGTGACATTTGAGAACATCGGCTTAAGCGTGGATGAAATCAAAAACCTTAACAAGGTCGTCTTCACGGCCTGCGGCACTGCCTTCCATGCCGGGAGCGTAGGTCGCTTTCTGATGGACAAACTGGCGCGCATCCCTGCAGAAGCTGATCTGGCCGCAGAACTCCAGCAACGCGACCCGGTGGTCCTTGACAATACCCTGTGCGTCATTGTCAGCCAATCCGGCGAGACCGCTGACACACTTGAGGGTTTGCGCGCTATGAAAAACAAGGGCGCCAAGGCTATTGGTGTGATCAATGTCGTTGATAGCTCAATCGCCCGGGAAAGTGACGGCGTGGGTTACATCCAGGCCGGCCCGGAAATCGGTGTTGCCTCAACCAAGGCCTACACATTGCAGGTGCTCACCATCACTTTACTCGCCATTTATTTTGCTGAAATTCGTGGCACTTCGAGCCCCGAAGAATTACGCAAACTCAAGCAGGCGCTTTTGGACTTACCCGAACAGGCCGAGGAACTTCTAAGGCGCGAGGATGCCATAATTGAGGTCGCCAAAAAACATTACGAGAAACCAAACGCATTGTACCTGGCGCGAGGCGTCAACCTGCCTTCGGCCATGGAAGGCTCGCTCAAGCTCAAGGAAATCAGCTATATCCACGCTGAAGCCTATTCTGCCGGCGAAATGAAGCACGGCCCGATTGCGCTCGTGGAACCCAATATGTTTGTGCTGGCGATCGCCTGCGAAGGCCCAACCTATGATGAAATGGTGGCAAACATCATGGAGATCAAGGCGCGAAGCGGCCCTGTGATTGCGGTCTCATATGACGGTGATGAGAAAATCCCGCAGACTGGAGTCGACAGGGATGCTGACCCAAGCGACGTTGGCGCGCAACCCAATGACATGATTTACGTTCCGCCGACCGAGGAGTTAATCAGCCCGATCACCATCGGAATCCCCCTGCAGCTTCTGGCCTATCACATGGCTGATTTGCGAGGTGAGGATATTGATCAGCCACGAAACCTGGCAAAAACGGTGACGGTCAAATAAGCGCTAGGCAGCTTTTACCATTGCGTCGATGGTTTCATCCACGCACTCAGCCAGAATCTCCAGTCCCTCCTCCAGTGCTTCCCTGGTAATGCACAAGGGCGGCGCGAGCTTCACGGTTTGCCCCCAAGCCCCT
>Ga0310344_10003853_pt1 | contig 11157 bp, 18 predicted proteins | sample HC15DNA20200_MG_FD_203801 | JGI IMG/M metagenome (GOLD analysis project Ga0310344, IMG submission 203801) | Marine microbial communities from station ALOHA, North Pacific Subtropical Gyre - HC15-DNA-20-200_MG | ecosystem: Environmental > Aquatic > Marine > Oceanic | place: Pacific Ocean: North... | reverse complement strand
CCTTTTTCTCTTGAAATTCACCACATTCTCTATATCTGGGAGGGCTTTTGCTAGCTCACCAAACTCACTCCCCTCTGTCGGTTGAGCACTGATCTGATTATCCTTCAGAAACTGCCTTAATATGTTTAATTCTGCTGTCCCTAGAGTCCCCTCTCGTAACCTTTCCATAAATAAATGAGCTAATCCTGCATGTAGCTCACTCAATACTTCGTTTGTTGTGTCTTTTTTTGCCATACAAATAACTATATCCTACTCATCCTAATTAATAGGGGCCCCACCCACCACAGGAAGGCCCCTTTGTTGACCTTTTCCGTTACTTTTTGGGGATCTCTTGCTGGTCAACACGCCCAAATTAACACCTCTCAGATCCCTGTCTACCACTTACTGTCAACTAATGAAGAAGGAACTACCCCGTTCCTCTCCTATAGGGGCCCTATATGACCTACTTTTTTGGTACAAAAATCTGAGGGGGTAACGCTATGTGGTGGGATGAGCTTCACCCCCCATTGGGGTCATAAAAGAGAGCTAAAAGAAGGGGGGGAGGGGGTCTATATGAATTTATTTAGTTGTGCTCTAGCTTCTCAGCCTGTAAGTTCTTTTGTTCAGCCGCAATATCTAGCAAATAGTCAAAGGTGATGCTATATTGAATTTATAGGGGATCAGTATTGATTCTCTTCTGTACCTCGACAACCAACCCACCATGAATAAGAAGGTATCTTCTAATGTTCTTCTTGCTTTGATTGCTGAAGCATATAAGCACGACCCAGAGGGACTACTCTCCGACCTACAGATAACTGTTGATCGAGAAGAGAGCCTTGTTGAGTTTGCTCAGAATGCTATTGATGTAATCGAGATGGAAGACCCAGAAGAAGAGATTGAGTACGAGGAGGAACTTAAAAGAGTTCCTGCCTTGTTAGCTAAGAAGTAGAGGCTTTAGGGGTGGTTCAATTCCACCCTTAGCTATTCCCTCGAAAGAGGGATTAAACCCACCACAAAGAGGAACTATGTCTTGTCTACAAGGTTATGCACTGACTACCTATGACTATCTCGTAGAGAATATGGGAGAGCCTAAGAAGTTAAGAGAGGGGTCTTATGAAGACAACCCATTTGATAAGCTGAGCGTTCAATGGGATATGACATCTTTCTACGTTTACGACTACAAAGAAGAGTCAACACCTAAAGGACTTCATTACTGGCATATCGGGGGAGAGTCTAAGCAAGCTCTAAAAGACTTCGAGGACATAACAGGCATACCAACAACAACAGACTGGAGAGCTAGGCAGTAAAGCTGCTAGGGAGGTGCAACTCCTCCCCTAGCAATTCCCTCAACTAAGAGGGATCAACCCACCACAAAAGAACATGAACAAGAAGGAAGCACTAACACTGTTCAGAGAGATGTATCACATCTCAAAGAATGATTCAATTGCTAATCGTGAGAACTTCCACAACTTCACAGATTCACTCTGTAAAGATGGAGACATCACACTTAAGCAATATGAAAATTGGAGTAATCCTTATTAGCTAAATCCGTAAAAGCGGGGGGCCAAGTGCAAACCTTGGTCTAGCTATTCCCTCTTAACTGAGGGAAAGGCTTCAAGCGTACGAACTTTAAAACTCCAGCATGAGTGAACTCATGCAATTCCTTTAGGTCTAATGGAAGTTGCAACCTTGGAGCCTACTAATCCACCACAAATGTCAATGAATCTACAGGAAATTAAATCTGCTATTGATGCAGATAAAACTGTTCACTGGGCTAATGATTCTTATGTAGTCATTAAACATTTTCCACGCTACCCAGACACGCCAGAATATCTAATCAAATGCCTAAGTAATGACCATTGCATAGGTTTAACTTGGAAAGATGGTGTGACTATGAATGGAAAAGAAGAACAGTTTTATATAAACGTTTGACTCTCTCTCTCAGCCCTAACTATTGGGCTGACTGAGGGACTCAATCCCTCATTTGTAAACACGTTAGGTTCTACCGACATGACAACACGATTCAAAGAAGTCAACCCTGCTACAGGTAAGACTTGGAAGCTTGCAGAAATGCACGCTGCTTTGCTTGAAGCACAGAGACAACTTGAAGAATCAAAGTGTGAAACCGATAAGTACATGCTTATGGTTTTACATGCTGATGAAACTGAATTGACCTGGGGTGATGTTCAAAAAAGATTCATCATGCCAGCAATTAAAAGGGATCAAGTCGAGCGTCCTTTATTTTTCAAGGATGCACGCTGCGGTTATCAGTCTTTAGTCCAATGGATTAAAGAAGGGTATCAAGAACTAAGACAACCACTCATGCACACATGACTCGTTTAGTTATTTACTCAGCCCTCACCATATTGGTGGGGAGCTGGGTTTTTTCTTCTTTCTCTAATGGGATTAAAGAATCTCCTTTAGGACAAGAGTTAATCCAACGTCGTCAAACACTGGAGCAAATGCAATGAATCATTTGATTGACTTGACAGATGATGACTGGGATATCGTGATTGATTTCTGTATGAATGGAGATCACGAAGACCTAATCAGAATTGCCAAGGAAATACACAAACAAATTTACATTGATGAACCCATGTTTACTGAACGTCAGCTCTTTGAATCTTATGGTCTTGACTACGACAAGATCAAAGATAAGGAGGCAGCCATTAAGGGTGCTCAAGTTAATGGATACTTCGACAAAGAAGTACCTGATGAAGTGCTACCTGAATGGATGAAAGAGAAAGACGAGATCATAGGTCTTGACTGACTGTCACCTAATGAAGAAAGACTCCTACCTATAGGGGTCATACAAGATCTTCTAACGGAGGGGCTTAGCCTCTCCCTTAGAGGTTCTATTACGAATCTCTACAGTATCAGTTCTCATTCCATTCTGTAGCTCTATAGTAAAGAAGCAATCCACCACACCATGACAGTTACAGATTACATTCCAAGTCGCTATCAAAGAGACAGAGAATTATTTGAAACCTATTGGGAGTGGCATAAGGATCGCTACGGTACAGAACCCACCACTCAGCAATCTTTATTGTGTTGTGACTGGGCTCTACATCTACTGAATAACCCACCAACCTAAGTATTCAGATGGGGCTAGGAAAAGAATGGGTTAAGCGTAACCGCTGGCGTGTCATAAGGATGAACTGTCTTTATTTCATTGACCAAAGGTGGCGTTCTGATCACAAGTTCACTCACTTATTTACTGGACTTAATGAAATCGACCCCTTTCAAAATTCACAATCTAAAAACCGAGCCGCCCTCCGTAGGGCAGGCCAACGACTTAGGTCAAGTTCTCTTTTGGAGTAGAACACACGGCTGGTATATGGGATTCTTTCAGAGTCCTTGCTTTGGTGACACAACTAGCTGGACTTATGCACCACAACCAGTATCAGATCAGAAAGCAGATCGAGTTGAGATACTTGAGACTCACTTTCAAAAGCTGATACAAGAAAAGGAGTGGAGTAAAGAGGGAAAGCTAGAGCCGTGGCAACAAGTACTAATGCGCCTCGCTTTTATTGAAGGTGCAAACTGCAACCTCTAATCACATGACTGAAACACAGACAACAGAAAAAGCTGAAACAAAAGCCGCTGTTAAAAGCAGGCTACAGATTTCAATCCCGCCATCTGTTGAGCGCAGACTAAATCTATTAGCCGAGGCGCAAAGCCTACCCGTTGCTGAGGTAGGAACAAGAGCTTTAACTGAATGGGTTGAAGCTAATTACTGTGAGCAGTTGGCCTTCTGGTCTTCTGACTTGACGTGATTATGTCAGTCAGGTTTAGAGAGTTACTTTGGTACTCACTTGAAGACCCTCGCTGACGAACTAGCGCACGAAGACTACATGATTTCACTTGGTCGGGATCGAGTGAGATTTGTAGGAAACAAACAGCGCAAGGGGCAGATGGAGTCCCTTTCAAATTGGGGAGAAACCCTAACTGCTAATGGGATAGATAAGCTAGTCATCCACCTACGAGCAATAAGAAAAAAGATAGAGAAGGGAGTGGCTGGTAAAGCTTTCGCTCTTCTCTCTCCCATCACCCACCTACCACCACAACAAGTAGCAGCATGTTCAATTCGCACTGTGATTGACAGTCTTAGTGCATGTAACACGCTTCACTCAGTGGCAATGGATATTTCAGAAAAACTGTGGATAGAAACCATGCTCGATAGAGCTACCAAGGATGAACTCTTTATGTTCAGACGTGGTCGTAGTCGCAAGACTCAAAAGCTCTCATTGCTCAGAAGATTTCGACACTCAGATGATTGGAATGTCAAAGAGAGAATGGCTAGCGGTACATTCTTAGTTCAATTAATTGCTAAAGAGACTGGACTTATTGAGATTGTTTTAGATAACAGTTATCAACCACCTCGGAGAGTGATCAAAGCAACTGATGAATGTATGGCTTGGATCAATGACGTGAAGGAAGCGCAGGAAATGATGACCCCAAATTATCTACCCACGCTTATACCTCCTCGGGATTGGACAACACCTCTCGAAGGTGGATATCACAAGAAGCTACCACTCACATTGCTGAAAAGTAATAGCGAATTAGTAGCTGAACATTGCTCAGGTGACGAGATGTTTATACAAGCAGCAAACATTCATCAGTCTGTTGCTTGGAAAGTAAACACTCAGATACTTGAGCATCAAGAACACGCTTATGATTTGAACCTTGAGATCGGATGCTTACTACCCAGGAATGGATACTCTGTTCCTGCTTACCCCAAGCATCAGCCTGAAGATCATCCAGACGTAGCAGTTTGGAAAGCTAAGGCTAAGGCAATACATGAGCGCAACGATAGGACTAAGTCTGCACGAATCGGCATAGCTAAAACCTTATGGGTTGCTCGTCGATTCAAAGATGAGGAACAACTATTTTTCCCCATGTCTCTCGACTGGAGAGGAAGATATTACTACCGACCTCCATACCTCAATCCTCAAGGTAATGATGTATCGAGAAGTCTCCTCCTCTTTGCTAACTCTCAGCCTATCGAAACAGAAGCTGACGCTGATTGGTTACGTATTCATGGAGCTAATTTGTATGGTTTGAAATCTAATTTTCAGACTCGTATTGATTGGGTTAATGAACACGAGCAGCTAATCACTGGAGCGGGTACTGATCCTTGGCTCAGCCCTGAGTTTTGGATGAGAGCAGACAAACCGTGGTGCTTCCTTGCTTTCTGTTGTGAATACAAAAGCTTCAAGTCTCATGGCTTGGGCTACAAGTCTTCACTTCCTATCATGCTCGACTGCACTGCATCAGGGATACAACATTTCGCTGGGCTCCTTAAATCTGAGGAGCTTGCCAAACATGTCAATCTCTTTGATGATGATCAGCCTCAAGATATCTACGGTCATGTCATTACGAAAGTAAATGAACAGCTAAGGATTGAAGAGGATGAACGAGCTGGTAAATGGCTGACCCTTCAACCTGATAGGTCGCTGGCAAAGCCAGCCGTTATGACTTGTCCCTATAGCGCAACTCGTACAGCTTTTTTCTATTACTGTCACGAGTGGGCGCAGAAAAGAGCAAGAGATCTATTCGGTTCAGGAGCATGGACAACACAGACTGGATCTATGACAACCATGCACTACATGGCTGGCATATTGCACAAGCAAACGACTGAACTTATTAAGCCAGCCGTTCAAGCAATGGAGTGGTTCAAAAAAGTAGGGCGTGTTGCTGGTAAACAGAACACCTCTCTTAACTGGATCTCTCCATCTGGTCTGTTTGTTCATCAGGAATATAAGAACACAAGAAAGACAAGAATCAGACTCAGATATTTATCTGATGTTCACTTAGATATAGGTGCACAGATAAATGAGTGGGATCTGGACTCAAAGAGAATGGGTAATGCTCTTTCTCCTAATGTTCTCCACTCTCTTGACTCATCACACATGGCACTAACAACAGTTAATGCCAGAATTAAGTACAACATTACGAACATAGGAGGTGTTCACGACTGCTTTGTTTCCAGCCCTGGAGAAATGAGTAAGCTCCGAGACTGTGTTCGAGAATCATTTGCTGATATGTATTCAGTTAATTGGTTCGAGAAAATTACTAACACTCTCATTCAACAACTACCAAGAGGCAGTGATCTACCACCTAAGCCAAAGCAAGGGAACCTAGATCTATCTGTCGTAAAAACATCTAACTACTTCATCACATGAATTCTGCACAACAGTTTGAAAGACTCAAGCTCACCACTCCTGAATGTAAATTTCAGTATGCTTGGCTCGTAACTCCTGACACTAAGTACGAACAGGCAGTCTGGAAAGTAATCGCTTTAATTCCTGCGGATAAAGCAGCGGATATGGCAGATCAACTTGACGGATTGCTTACTAGATTTCAGAAGCAATGTAAGGAAGCTGATCCTAATAAAAAGAAATGGACTTCAGCACCTACCTCCTTTGGATTCGACGACATAGAGGGTGAATCAGTCTTCTATATCAAGATGAAAAGGAAAGTTAATGGTGTAAGGAAAGATGGAAGTACATGGACTAACTCAGCCCCTGCTTTATTTGATGCCAATGGGAAACCATTGTCTGAAGAGATGAAGCAAAGGGTAGACAAGATAGGCCCTGGATCTACAGGTCGTATCTCTTTTGAAGCAGTCCCTTATAACCATCCATCAACAGGAGTTGGTATCAAAGTTCAACCATTAGCTGCACAGATCATTGATCTGAAGGAATATACAAAGACCGCTACAAGTTATGGCTTTGAAGCAGCGGAGGGAAACTTCCAAGAACAGACGCAATCAGCGTCACCGATCTCATCCACTACGGGTGAAGACGAAAGCGACTTCTAAATATAGAAGTAAGTTTGAGGCTGGTATCGCTGCCAGCCTTGAACAGCGAAGCGTCCCCTTTAGTTATGAACCAATAGTCCTTGACTATGTGATTCAAGCTAAATACAAACCCGATCTCATTCTTGGTAATGGAATTGTGGTAGAACTGAAAGGTTTCTTTTCAGCTCAAGACAGACGCAAAATGCTATGCGTGAAAGAACAACATCCTGAACTCGATATCAGAATGTGCTTTCAAAACGCCAAAGATAAGATCAGCCGAGCCAGAAAATCTATTACCTATGGAGCTTGGGCTACAAGGCATGGATTCAAATGGGCTAGCGGCACTATCCCTGAAGACTGGTATGAACAAGGCTGAACGTATTGACTATGCAGAAAAAAGAATCAAGGAATTAAAACTCCTGATCCACCACTGGGAGAAAAATGAAAAGCAAAAGCAAGTACCTGAAACACGGCCCATGTCCTGAGTGCGATAGCAAAGACAACCTTGCTTGGTTTGATGATGGACATGCACATTGCTATGGCTGCGGGTATCAGTATCAACCCACCCAAAAAGAGAAAAGACCAATGCCTGTAACTCCGATTAAAAAGCCTGACCTTATAGATCAGTGTCGAATTATTTCCAAGGCTATGACCAAGCGTGGAATCACTAAGGAGACAACAGAACTATATGGATATGGTTCTACTGAACGACATGGACAACAAGTTCAAGTCGCAACTTACCGAGATCAACTAGGTAAACCATGTGCTCAACATCTAAGAACTAAAGACAAAAGATTTAGTTGGATAGGTGATTGCTCAGATATGCAGCTATGGGGTCAACACCTATGGCGACAAGTAAATCAGGGAGGAACCTTCGTTGTTATTACTGAAGGTGAGGTTGATTGCATGTCAGTCAGCCAAGCTCAAGGTAATAAATATCCTGTTGTTTCTTTGCCTAATGGAGCACAGAGTGCTAGCAAATATATAGCCGCAAATTTAAAATGGTTATCAGGATTCAATCGCATTGTTCTTTGCCTGGATTCGGATGAACCAGGCATGGCGGCTGCCGAAAAAGCAGTTGAAGTATTACCTGCTGGCTCAGCAGCAATATGCAGACTCCCAAGAAAGGATGCTAATGAAATGCTCGTCGCAGGAGAGGGCGAGTTGTTGCGGGATTTGCTCTGGAAATCAACACCAGTCAGGCCCGACGGGATCGTTAATGCAGCGGATCTATGGGATGAGTTAATCAAGCCAGGATCTGAGGCAATATGTAAATACCCTTGGCCTCAACTTGATAAGGTCACTCGTGGTTTTCGCAAGGGTGAAATGATTTCTATCTGTGCAGGATCAGGTACAGGTAAGAGTTCTATATGCAAAGAGTTAGCTCATTATTTTCTAATCAATGGATTGAAAGTTGGGTTCATTGCATTAGAAGAAAGTATCCAACGTACTCTTCAAGGAATAATTGGTATTGAATTATCTTTACCCCTTCATCTTGATCTCAATCTAGCTAGTCAAGAGACAATCCGTTCAGCCTTTGATCGTCTTTGTGCAACGGAGCGTCTCTTTCTTTATGACCATTTTGGTTCTATGGATCCTGATCGACTGGTAGAACAGATTCAATATCTTGCCAATGTTGAAGGTGTTGACGTTGTGTTTGTTGATCACTTGACCATTGTTGTTAGTGGTATCTCTGACTGTGATGAACGTCGGGCCCTTGATGTAACTTGCACAAAACTTAGACAAACGGTTGAGTCTACTGGCGTTGGATTGTTTATCGTTAGCCACCTCAAACGCCCCGAAGGGAGAGGCCATGAGGAGGGTAGCCAAGTCTCTCTTAGCCATTTGCGAGGGTCACATAGTATTGCTCAATTATCTGACATTTGCATAGCGGCTGAACGTAATCAACAGGGAGATGTATCAGAGCGTAGTGAACTACAACTTAGATGTTTAAAAAATAGATTCGCAGGTACAACTGGCCCTGTTGATCTACTCCATTACGACCAAGAAACAGGTCGTCTATCTGTCCCAATGTCTTCTTACTTCTAATGACTTTATTACTAGATGCCGATTGGCTACTTTATAGTTCCTGCTGTGCGTGTGAACAAGATGTTCGGTGGGATGATGACATTCATTCTCTTTGGTGTAGCGAGAATGATGTTCTTGATCTAATTGCTACAAGGGTTGAACAGTACCAAGCAATCACTGAAGATAGGTCAGGCGTAATCATGTGCTTCTCTGATTACCCCACCTTCAGGCATGGTATCTATCAAGACTACAAAGCGAATCGTTCAGGTAAAAGAAAACCACTAGCCTTGAAAGCTGTTAGAGAAAGAGTCGCTAAAGACTTTCATGCTATTAGCTTTGATGGACTAGAAGGTGATGATGTTCTTGGCTTGCTAGCCACTGGTCAGAGATACGACAATCCAATTATCGTGTCGCCTGACAAAGATATGCGTGGTGTTCCTTGTACTCTCCTCGCAGGTGATGATCTCGAACTGATTACACGCAAGAAAGCAGATAGGAACTGGATGCTTCAGTGTTTATCTGGAGATAAAACTGACAACATAGAAGGCTTAACAGGGGTGGGCCCAGTAACAGCAGATAAATTATTAGGCGACGCAGAAAGTATTGAAGAAATGTGGGCCAAGGTTCATAGTGCTTACGTTAAAAAGAATAAGACTTATGCTGATGCTGTATTAACTGCACGACTAACAAGAATCTTGCGGGATGGGGAGTACGATTACACAACAGGTAATGTAAAACTTTGGGAGCCAACACTATGAATGATGAAGATCTTTGGCCTCCTATTGATGAGGCTATTCTCCGTAAGTTAGATGAAATTTATCCTGAACAATGCCCCTCAACTGATCAAGAAGATAGAGAAATTTGGCATTACGTTGGAGCAAGGAGTGTGGTAAGAATGCTGCATTCGGTTTACACTGATCAAAACAACCTTGATTAGTTATGTGTGGTGGTGGAAGAAAACCTAGTGCCCCTGATAACAGTGCAGCCTTAGCACTACAACGGGAACAGCTTGAAGAACAACGTAGACAGTTCGAGATTACGAGATCTGATCAACAGAAAAGATTGGATGAACAGAAGGCTATCGCTGAAGCTGCACCACCACCACCACCAAGTGAGACTGCTGATGTTGCAGCCGCTGCATTAGATAATCCTGGTGGTGGAACTCCAGCCAAGAGGAAGGGTTATGGTAGAAGGAAATTAAGAACTGACATTGCTGGAGGTAGTGGAGGTCTTAGTATCCCAGGCTAATTAAATGGAACTTTCTTTAACTACTGATGTTGATCGTCAGCCAGGAACTTACGACGACGAACGTGATGGAACAGTAGCAGCTCGTTATCAACAATTAAAAACAACAAGAGATCCTTATCTTCAGAGAGCTAGGGACTGTGCGAAGGTCACTATTCCTTCGTTAGTTCCTGATGCAAATCAAGGAGATCATGGAAGACTGAAGACTCCCTATCAATCAATAGGAGCTAGAGGTGTTAGCAATTTAGCTTCTAAGCTTGGGCTAAGTCTGTTCCCTCCTAACTCTCCTTTCTTTAAATTAGAGATAGATGCACTTGCATTACAGATAGAAGAACAAGGCCCTGAAATTAAAACTGCTTTAGATAGTGCTCTTGTAAAGGTAGAGCTAGCAGTTCAAACTTCATTAGAAACAATGAGTGCAAGAGCCTCATTGCATGAAGCATTCAAACAGTTATTAGTTGCTGGTAATGTTTTACTTTATGTAGGCAGTGAAGGGATAAAGGTTATTCATTTAGATAGATATTGTGTCGTTAGAGATCCAGTCGGTACAGTCAGTGAGATTGTTGTTGAAGAGGAAGTTTATCCTGATGCCCTACCTAAAGATTTCCTAGAAGAAAACGAGAAAGATAATAAGCAAGAGAAGATAGGCCCTGTTAAGAAGACAGTAAAAATATATACATGCGTCAAATTCCAAGATGAATTAGCAACTTGGTATCAGGAATGCAAAGGGAGAGAGATCCCTGGTACACATGGTCAATGTCCAAAGGCTTGTAATCCCTGGATACCACTCAGGTTCGAGCGAATTGATACAGAAGAATATGGTCGCTCACATGCTGAAGCGTACTACGGAGATTTGACTGCACTCGAATCTCTTTATCAATCAATCCTTGAAGGTAGTGCAGCCGCTGCAAAGATTCTTTTCTTAGTTAATCCAAACGGTACAACTAGACCAAGGACTCTTTCATCAGCAGCTAATGGTGCAATCGTTCAAGGTAATGCTGCTGATGTTACTGTCATTCAAAGTAACAAAGGGCAGGATCTTCAGATTGCTAGTGGCCTAGCCGATAGGATTGAAGGTCGTTTGCAGTTTGCCTTCCTTCTCA
>Ga0310344_10003851_pt1 | contig 11158 bp, 12 predicted proteins | sample HC15DNA20200_MG_FD_203801 | JGI IMG/M metagenome (GOLD analysis project Ga0310344, IMG submission 203801) | Marine microbial communities from station ALOHA, North Pacific Subtropical Gyre - HC15-DNA-20-200_MG | ecosystem: Environmental > Aquatic > Marine > Oceanic | place: Pacific Ocean: North... | reverse complement strand
CAAATTTCTTATTGGATAATTTCTTTCTGATGAATATGCTCCAAGCGGAACACCTGCATAAGCCACTCTATCCCCAACAGAGAAATCTTTAACTTTAGATCCAATTTTTTTTATAATGCCAGAACCTTCTGCTCCTATACCTGACGGTAATTTAAGAGGGTACAAACCTGAGCGATGATAAGTATCTATAAAATTTAGGCCTATTGCTTTTTGTTCAATTAATACTTCATCTGAACCTAGCTCGCCAAGATTTATAGTTTCAAGTTTTAAAACTTCTGGTCCTCCAGTTTTCTCAATTTTTACAATTCTGGTCATTTTTGGACAAAGTTTCCACTGTGATAATCTTCAACAGCTTTAAGTATTTCCTCTTTAGTATTCATAACGAAGGGTCCGCCTCTAGCTATAGATTCTCCAATTGGTTTTCCAGATATTAGTAAAAATTTTGATTTTGTTAAACCTTTAACTTTTAGTTTTTTACCCTTATCAAGAAGAATTAGAGTAGAGTTCATAACTTTTTCGTGATTTTTGTTTCCAATTTTAATTTCTCCTTCAATTAGATAAATAAAAGAATTATGCATTGACGGAAGATCAAAATTAAACTCTCTATCTTTTTCAAGCTCCACATCAAAATATATTGGTTCAACATTATGACCTTTAACTGGCCCTTCAGCATTGCCAAATTTTCCAGCAATAATTTTTATTTTTTTTTCTGAATCTTTGTGAACCTGCATCTGTTTAGATTCTATGAAGATGTATTCAGGTTTATTCATTTTTAATTTTGCAGGCATATTTACCCACAATTGGAATCCGTGAAGTTTGCCTTCCGACATAGCAGGCATTTCAGAATGAATTATGCCACCACCTGTTTTCATCCATTGTACATCACCTGCAGACATTTTTCCTTTTGCTCCAGTGCTATCTTCATGCTCAAATTCTCCTTCTAACATATATGTAACAGTTTCAATTCCTCTATGAGGATGAGAAGGAAACCCACCGATATAATCATCTTTATTTTCAGACCCAAACTCATCTAACATTAAAAAAGGATCAAAATAATTAGGATTAACACCAATACTTCTTTTTAATTTAACGCCAGCACCATCAGAAGCTGGTATAGGATCTATGATCTTACTTACCTCAATATTTTTCATTTTAGATAATTTCAATTAGTTCTTTTAAATTATTAATTACAAACTTGGGTTTATAACTTAGTTTATCAAAAACTTTATTTAAGCGATTAACCCATACAGTATTATAACCAAAAATTCCTCCACCAGAAACATCCCATGTATTTGAACTCATGAAACAAATATTTTCAGGCTTACAGTTGTATTTTTTAATTGGCATTTCATACACTTTTGCGTCGGGTTTATAGATACCAACTGATTCAATAGAAAAAATATCATCAAAATAATTTTGAATATTATTACTTTCAACCAATCCTTTTAGAAGATTAGGGGTTCCATTAGATAGAATAGCTATTTTAATTTTTTTAGATTTAAGACTCTCCAAACATTCTTTAACTTCAGGGTAAGGACTAAGTTTTTTGTATAAATCTAATAATTCATTTCTCATTTTTTTTTTTATTTTAAAAGTTTCCATGGTATGATCTAATGAGTCTTCGGTAATTTCCCAAAAGTTTTTGTGTTTTTTCATAAGACTTCTTAACCAGGTATACTCAAGCTGGGTAGTTCTCCAGGTATTAGCAAAGCCCTCCCATTTGTTTCCAAGTTTTTCTTTACATTTTGCAGCAGCAGAGTTTACATCAAATAAAGTTCCGTAAGCATCGAACACACAAGCATTAATATTTTCTATTTTCATAGTAAATCTTCTAATTTTTGGACTTCACCAATTTTAAATATAATAGCATCATCTTTGTGATAGCCGTACGCGTTGGTTGCGTTTTTAAATCTTACTGGTGGTTCAAAAGGATCTTCAAGAGAAAGTACTGCGGTTCCCCAATGCATTCCCAAAACTTTTTTGCTTTTCAAGTCTTTTGCAATATTTAATGCTTCCTCAGGATTTGTGTGAAAAGGGGATTTATCTTTTTTTGGGGCCATGGGGTAAAAATTATAAGCTCCGATATTAATAAAAGTTAAATCAATAGGTCCATATTTTTCCCCAAGTTCTTTATAAATACTTCCATAACCAGTGTCGCAAGCAAAAAATATTTTTTTATTTTTGTACTCTATCAAAAAACTTCCCCACAAAGTTTTGTCAGTGTCAGTTAATGTTCTCTTTGACCAATGGACAGCGGGAACAAATGTAATTTTTAGATCATTAACAATTGTTTGATCATACCAGTCCATTTCTTTCACTTTCTTAAATTTGTTTTTAGTAAAATATCTTCCAAGCTTAAGAGGGGCTAGGACATCTGCTTTTTTATAAGGAAAATTTTTTATTGTTCTATAATCTAAATGATCATAATGATTATGAGTTAATAAAAACAAATTTACCTCTGGTATTTCTTTTAGATCAATAGCAGGATCTACATATCTTTTGGGTCCAAAAATAAATGGACCCATATTTTTTGAAAAAACAGGATCGGTAATTATTGTAGTATCACCAAGTTTAATTAAAAATGTTGCGTGTCCAATCCAAGCAACATAGTCATCATTTTTATATTTGTTCAGATTTTCTAATACTTTCTTTTTGTCTACTACGTGATCAGAAGGGATATTTATTTTAACTTTTTTCTTTTCCTCATTCCATTTTGAGAACGACCATCTAAAACTAGGATCTCTTAATGGACTCCCCTCGGGATTTCTAAATGTTCCATCTGGTAAATGGTGATAAGGTAAATCTTTCATAGTTTTTCCAAAAGTATTATAGTTTAATGAAAAAAAAATTATTAATAAGGATATTAAGAAACTTTTTTTCATGTCTTCTACAGTAAGGTTATACTTTCCTGATAAAATTCAAAGTGATTTATCATCACACTTACCCAAAGAACAAACCCATTACTTGAAAGATGTTATGAGGTTAAAAATAGGAGATAAATTATCAATTTTTAATACTTCAGGGGAATGGAATGCGGTTATTGAATCTTATGAAAAAAATCGAGCTAAAATAAAAATAACAGCAAAAGCCAAAGATAAGGACAATGAGAAAAATATTTGGTTGGCTTTTTCACCAATAAAACAAAATCCATTGAATTTTTTAATTCAAAAAGGAACAGAGCTAGGTGTGCAAAAATTTATTCCAATTTTATCTGAAAGAACAATGGTAAGAGAAATTAATATTAAAAGAATTAAAAAAATTATAGTAGAAGCTTGTGAACAGTCTAATCGAATTTCAGTTCCAGAAATTAGAAATCCCGGATCGTTAAAAAATTTTTTTTCTGAATTTCCAAAAAATGGACACTTGATTTTTTGTGATATTAATTCAAATCAAAAAAATTTGAAAAATATTTTGTCAAAAAAAACTGATGGTCCGATATGTATTCTGATCGGACCTGAAGGTGATTTTTCAGAAAATGAAAGAAAAATGATAATTGATTTTAATAGAACCTATTCTATTTCTTTAACAAAAAATATTTTGAAAGCTGAGACAGCAGCTCTTTCAGCAATCACAATAGTAAACTATCACTTGAATCTAAGTTAAATTCAAAACTGCATCAAGTTGACACAGTCGTAATCCAAAATGACTTATGGTTTTAGAGGTAAAAAAAACAGTATTAATCATAGAAAGTTGTTTTAAAACAACAAAAGTTGTAAAAAGTAAATTGGAGATTAAAATAGAATATATTTGAGATGTTTGTAGCAATAATATTTGCCTTAATAATTTTGGGTTCAATTATTTTCCATTTTTGGAGCCCTTGGTGGTGGACACCAGTAGCTTCAAATTGGGGAAATATTGATGATACAATTATTTTATCATTTTGGGTAACAGGAGCAGTTTTTGTTGCCGTATGTCTTTTCATGTCTTACTGCGTTTGGCGATATCGTTATCAGCCAGATAGAAAAGCAGAATATAAACCTGAAGATAAAAAATTAGAATTTAGACTCACTTGGTTAACAGCTTTGGGTGTTGCCGCATTACTTGCTCCAGGCTTAGTTGTCTGGAATAAATTTATTACTGTTCCAGAAAATGCGATGAAAATAGAAGTAGTAGCCTATCAGTGGGGGTGGAATTATAGATTGCCTGGCGATGATGGAGTTTTAGGTAAAACTAGCGTTGGATTAATCAGTGACGATAATCCGTACGGCTTGGATTCAAACGACCCAAATAGTAAGGATGATATTTTAGTTATGGATGCAGACCTTCATTTAAAGATTAATCAACCTGTTAAAGTAGAACTTCGTTCATTAGATGTGCTTCACAATTTTTATGTTCCCCAGTTCAGGGCAAAAATGGATACGCTTCCAGGTATTATAACTTATTATTGGTTTATACCTGAAAAAAAAGGAGAGTATGAGATTTTATGTGCTGAATACTGCGGAACTGGACATTATGCAATGCGGGGATTTGTAAAGGTTGACGACGAGAAAGATTATTTAAATTGGTTAGCTAAACAGATTAGTTTTGAAAAAATGCTAGCAAAAAATAAATTAGAAAAAGATTTATTGGTTGCAGAAAAAAATTAGGAAAAAAAATGAGTGATGAACATACAGATAATAAAATAGAAACTAAATCAGCAGATTCTTCATCTGGTGGTTACGCTCCTCCAGCAGAAAAAATTCCAGTACAAGAAGCGCCAGATCAAGAACTATATCATGCAAAAAGTTTTTGGACTAAATGGGTTTTCTGTCAGGATGCTAAAGTAATTGGCGTGCAATACGCTTTAACTGCTACGGCAATTGGAATGATAGGATTAGTATTGTCTTGGGGTATGAGACTACAACTTGGTTTTCCAGAAACCTTTTCATTTTTAGGCCCAGCAACTTATTATCAATCAGTGACTATGCATGGAATGATTATGGTAATTTATCTTCTTACAGCATTATTTCTTGGAGGATTTGGTAATTATCTTATCCCTTTAATGGTTGGAGCGCGAGATATGGTTTTTCCTTACGTAAATATGGTTAGTTACTGGATGTTTTTAGTAGCAGTTTTAGTTTTAATCGCCAGCTTTTTTGTACCTGGAGGACCAACAGGAGCAGGTTGGACGCTATATCCCCCACAAGCAATATTACCAGGAACACCAGGATCAGAGATGGGGATTGTACTGATGTTAATTTCTTTATCATTATTTGTTATTGGTTTTACAATGGGCGGATTAAATTATGTAATTACAGTTTTACAATCAAGAACTCGTGGTATGACATTAATGCGAATGCCCCTTACAATTTGGGGAATTTTCACAGCAACAGTACTTGCTCTTTTAGCTTTTCCAGCTCTTTTCGTTGCTTGCATAATGATGACCCTCGATAATTTACTTGGAACAAGTTTTTTCATGCCAGAAATATTTTCAATGGGTGAAAAATTAGAATATGGAGGAGGCAGCCCTATTTTATTTCAACATCTTTTTTGGTTTTTTGGCCACCCAGAAGTTTACATAGTAGCACTTCCAGCATTTGGAATTGTTTCAGATTTAATTTCAGTTCATGCAAGGAGAAATATTTTCGGTTATCGAATGATGGTTTGGGCAATAGTAATAATTGGTGCTCTTAGCTTTATTGTATGGGCTCATCATATGTATGTGAGTGGAATGAATCCATGGTTTGGTTTCTTTTTTGCAACAACCACATTAATAATCGCGGTTCCTACAGCAATCAAAGTTTATAACTGGGTATTGACTCTATGGAGAGGAAACATTCATCTAACAATTCCAATGTTATTTTCTCTTGGTTTTATCGTAACTTTTGTTAACGGAGGAATTACCGGATTATTTTTAGGTAATGTGATCGTCGATGTACCTTTGTCAGATACCTATTTTGTTGTTGCTCACTTTCATATGGTGATGGGTATTGCACCTCTTATGGTCGTGTTTGGAGCTATTTACCACTGGTATCCGCTTATTACTGGAAGACATTTAAATCAAACTTTAGGAAAAATTCACTTTTGGATAACTTTTGTTGGAGCTTACGCAATATATTTTCCAATGCATTATCTAGGTTTTATTGGAGTTCCACGTAGATATTTTGAAATGTACGATAGCCCTTATATGGCTTCTGGAGTGGGCCTAAATCAGTTTATTACTGTAGCAGCTTTAATTGTTGGTTTTACTCAAATTTTATTTTTATACAATCTTTTTACAAGCTGGTATAAAGGAGAAAAATCAGAAAGAAATCCTTGGAAAGCAAATTCATTAGAATGGCATACGCCTGATTATCCGCCAACTCACGGAAACTTTGGAAAAGAATTGCCAGTAGTTTATCGTTGGCCATATGATTTTAGTGTACCGGGTTCGGATAAAGAATATATCCCGCAAGATGTCCCTCCAAGTCAAGTTCCAACGGCAAAGGCTGAAACAACGTGAGCAAAAAAGAATTAAATATTTTTAAACTTTTATCTCAAAAACCCTGGGAGCCATCTCAGGCAATTATTGATGATCAACACGATGGCAAAACATTAGCTTCTAGTAAAGCAAAGCTCGGGGTTAGAACAGTGATGATTGTTAGCACAGTTATTTTTTCCTTATTCATTGTTTCTTATTCTGACAGAATGTTAGTTCATGATTGGAAAAGTTTATCAGAACCATGGTTGCTTTGGATCAATACAGCCATATTAATTTTAACTAGTTTTGTTTTTTATAAGGCTAAAATTTATTCTGAACAAAATCATTTTGAAAAAGCAAAAAATAGCCTACTTTTTGTTGGTTTTTTAAGTTTTGCTTTTATTACTGGGCAACTTTTGGTGTGGCAACATTTTATTGGTATTGGACAGTACGCTTCAACAAATCCAGCAAATGCTTTCTTTTACCTTTTTACAGCATTACACGGTTTGCATTTATTGGGTGGTTTGTTTTTTTGGGGAAAGGCTACTACTAAAATATTTAAGGAAAATTTTAACGTATCGAAAACTAAACAAGCAGTCGAACTATGCGCTACGTATTGGCATTTTTTATTAATAATTTGGTTAATTTTATTCGGCTTAATGATAGCAACATAAAAAGGAAATAATTATGAGTCAGATTGATATTACAAAACTTCCACAAGGTCCAAAGGGCTTTGTTCATGATTTAGGTTCTGATCAAAGGGTTTTCAAAGGTGTTCCTTGGGGAAAAGCCATGATGTGGATTTTCCTTTTGAGCGATACATTTATCTTCAGTTGTTTCTTAATTTCATTAATGACAGCACGCGCTTCAACAACCGTAGAATGGCCATATGCTAGTGAAGTTTTTGGACTAACAGTTTTTGGAACAAGCGTTCCTCTGTTGCTTATAGCAATTATGACATTTGTGTTAATTACAAGTAGTGGAACAATGGCTATAGCAGTGAAGTATGGTTATGAAAAAAATCGGAAATTATGCGGCTGGTTTTTGTTAGCTACTGCGATAGGTGGTTTAACTTTTGTTGGAATGCAAGCTTTTGAATGGTCCAAGTTAATTTTTCATGACGGAGTTAGACCTTGGTCCAATCCATTTGGCGCAGAACAATTTGGTGCCTTCTTTTTCATGGTAACAGGCTTTCATGGAACGCACGTTTCTATTGGTGTAATTTTTCTATTTATTTTTTCAAGAAAAGTTTTCAGAGGGGATTTTGATACGGGTAAAAGAGGGTATTTTACTTCTATGAAATCTGATTATGAAGCTATAGAAATTTTGGGACTATATTGGCATTTTGTTGATTTAGTTTGGGTTTTTATTTTTGCATTTTTCTATCTTTGGTAGGGTAAGCAATGGGAACTGATAAAAAACAAGAAGTACATACACATAAAATAGGAATCTATCTTTGGATTTGGGGATTGCTGTTTGTATTTAGTTTCTTTTCATACATGGTTGATTACATGAATTTTCAAGGACTATTAAGATGGTCCTTAATTGTATTTTTTATGCTGGCCAAAGCAGGTTTTATAATGGCTATATTTATGCACTTGTATTGGGAGCGTTGGGCCATTGTTAATGTTCTTTTATGGCCGATGACTCTAATAGGAGTATTTATAGGAATCATGGTCGCGGAATCTTATTATACTTTTTTTTCACGCCTTTTTTATTTTGTAGTAGGAGGATAATCCTACATTCTGTTTTAAAATATGACCACTATTAAATCAAAAACACTAAAGTTGGATTACTTTAGTAGCATGAAGGCTTTTTTCAATTTAATGAAGCCTCGTGTAATGTCATTAGTAATTTTCACATGTGCAGTCGGTCTATTAATAGCTCCTGTAGAAATTAATTTTTTTGATGCAATTTTTTCTCTTTTAGCTGTCGCTTTGGGCTCAGGTGCAGCCGGAGCATTAAATATGTGGTACGAATCTGATTTAGATTCATTAATGACCAGAACTTGTCTCAGACCAATCCCAACTGGAAAACTAACTAAAAACCAGGCGCTTGCCTTTGGAATTTTGGCATCACTGGTTTCTACAATTACTTTATATATTTTTTCAAACTTAATTGCTGCATCGCTACTAGTGGTTACAATTTTATTCTATGTTTTTGTTTATACAATTTGGCTTAAGAGAAAAACGCCACAAAATATTGTTATTGGAGGAGCCTCTGGGGCTTTGCCGCCTGTAATCGGTTGGGCTATAGCTACAAATGGAATATCACTCGAACCTATCATTTTATTTTTAATTATATTTGTTTGGACCCCATCTCATTTTTGGGCATTAAGTTTGTATAAATCTGAAGATTATAAAAAGGCAAGAATTCCAATGTTGCCTATTATTTCTGGTATCAAGAAAACAAAATTCAATATACTTGTTTATGCAATAATTTTATTTCCAATTGTTCTATCGCCATATTTTTTTAATTTTTTTGGATTAATTTATTTTGTACTTTCAATCTTGTTAAGTGGACAGTATGTATTTATTTCTTATAAATTGTTTAAAGAAGAAAATCCAGCTTTAGAAAAAAAATTGGCTAGCAAATTATTTGGATATTCAATCTTGTACCTTTTTATGATTTTTACATCAATTTTAATTGATAAATTCATATAAAGTTTTAAACATGAGCATTGTAAAAAAAAAAATTTCTAATCTAAATCTTGTTTTATTTTTTTTATTTATTTTGGCTTTAACAGTTTATTTTGCAATAAACAAATTTCAAAAAGATAAAGATCAAACAATTAAGCTAGGGACAATATCTATAAATTTACTAACAAGCATTCATCCAAATTTACCTTGGAATTTTAAACCGGTAGAACCAAAAATATTTATTCAACCAGGTGAAGTAACTACAGTAGAATATATAGTTGAAAATTTAGGAAACAATGAAACAACGGGCATAGCCACATTTGCTTATTTTCCTAGTCAGTTTGGCGACTATATTAGTAAAATTAACTGTTTTTGTTACGACGCAAAAACTTTAAAAGCAAAAGAAAAAGATAAATATATGCTAGTACTTTTAATTGATCCTAAGGTGACAAAAGATAGCAAGACAAAAAATGTTAAAGAGGTTACTATCCAATTCACTTTTTTTGATTATAAAGAATATAAGGAGCAAAAAAGTTAAATGATTTTAAAAACTTTACCACTGCAAGCAGATTCAGTGCTTTCGCTTTGTACAGTTTGTATTACTGATAATAATGGAGGAAAAATAGCACTTACCATTATACTTTCAGTACTAATTCTTTTGGGTCTAGGAAATTGGGCCTGGAAGAAATTTTTGTCAAATAAAAAGGAAATTTCTCAAGAAAAATAATTTAGGTTTGCCATAGTTGTTGGTTTTGCCTAGATAATATCAATATTCTATACTAATAGAGGGTATGGAATATATAAGTACCAGAAATACGGAAAAAAATTTTTCTTTTAAAGATGTTTTTTTAAAGGGCTTGGCACCTGATGGAGGCTTATATGTCCCAAAAAAAACTCCATATTATTCGATTAAAGATTTAGAAAAATTAAAAGATCTTTCTTATGAAGAGCTTGCTGTAAAAATTATTTTAAATTTTTGTGAGGATGAATTTAGCGAGAATGAAATAAGATATTTAGTTAAAAAATCTTATGAAAATTTTAGGGTAAAAGATATCGTCGCAATAAATAAACTCGGCCAATTAAACTTATTAGAATTATTTCATGGTCCCACATTGGCATTTAAAGACATAGCCATGCAAGTTATTGGCAATATGTACGAAAATGTCTTAAAAAAATACAAAGCAAATATTAATGTGGTTGTAGCGACTTCGGGAGACACTGGAGCAGCAGCTATTGGAGCTATAAAGAATAAAAAAAATATTAAAATTTTTGTTCTGCACCCTCATAACAAAATATCTGAAGTTCAAAGAAAGTTCATGACAACCGTTGATGCACCTAATGTTTTTAATGTAGCTCTAGAAGGAAATTTTGATGATTGCCAAAAATTTGTCAAATCTATGTTTGCTGATGAAAATTTTAAAAATTCAATAAATATGTCAGGTGTAAATTCAATAAATTGGGCAAGAATTATTTTTCAAATAGTTTACTATTTTAATTGTTATTTCAAAATTTGTAATTTGGAAGAAAAAATAAACTTTTCTGTTCCCACAGGAAATTTTGGTGATATTTATGCAGGTTATTTTGCAAAAAAAATGGGACTTCCAATTAACAAATTAATTATCGCCACAAATAAAAATGATATTTTAAAAAGAGCTGTTAAAACAGGTCATTATAAACCGTTAAAAGTTGAACACACAATTTCTCCGAGCATGGACATTCAGGTGGCTAGTAACTTTGAAAGATTAATTTTTGATGTTTATTCAAACGATTCTAAAAAAACATCAGAATTAATGAATGAATTAACTAAAAAAGGAGAGTTTGAAATTGAAAAAAATAAATTACAAAAAATTAAAGACAGTTTTTTTTCAGAAAGTCTTTCTGAAGAAGAAACTATATCAACTATAAGTGAAATATATAAGAAACATGGAATCTTAATCGATCCTCATACAGCAGTAGGAATAGGTGCTGCAAAAAAAATTTCATTGAAAGAAAATATTGTAGTTTTAGCTACAGCACATCCTTCAAAATTTTCTGATGTTGTAGAGAAAGCAACCGGTGTTAAACCAGAACTGCCAGAGAATTTACAAAATATATTAGTCGAAAAAGAAAACTATGATAAACTTCCTAAAGATTTGGAAAA
>Ga0310344_10003850_pt1 | contig 11159 bp, 7 predicted proteins | sample HC15DNA20200_MG_FD_203801 | JGI IMG/M metagenome (GOLD analysis project Ga0310344, IMG submission 203801) | Marine microbial communities from station ALOHA, North Pacific Subtropical Gyre - HC15-DNA-20-200_MG | ecosystem: Environmental > Aquatic > Marine > Oceanic | place: Pacific Ocean: North... | reverse complement strand
GCTCCCGTGTTGGGGTTAATGAAATCAAATACGTTCTGATATACAGTCTCTTTGTGTCCGAAAAACTCACCGGATATACGGTCTAGCTTCCATAGGATACCGTGTTTTCCGATTGTGAAGAGTAGTTTCTCGCCATTTCGATCAATCAGTACCTGTTCAAATGCTTCGTCGAGATCTAGGGCCTCTCCCGGTACATGCTGCCTATACCACATAATCCGTCCATCTTCTGGATCGATTGCAAGAGTAGAATTTGTGTAGAGGGCGGCGTCTGCTGTAGTCATACCTCTGCTGGCCGGCACCCAAGGTTTCGCCTGCGCGGTTCCCCAATATATGAGATCTAAGTCTGGATCGTAGCTTCCCGTAATCCATGCATCTCCACCACCACGCAGTTCGAAGGGTATCCCTCCCCAGCTGTCATCACCGAATTCACCCGTTCGGGCGATTGTAAAAGTCCTCCAGAGTTCTTCCCCAGTTACTGCGTCGTGCGCGGTGATAAAGCAGGATTCTTTGAAGAATCGTCCACAACCATTGATGCCGTTTATCACCTTTCCACGAGCTATGATTGGCCCCGCAACATTTGTGTAGCCCTGTTGGTAGTCAGCTATTTGGGTCTCCCAAATTATCTCACCTGTTCTTGCATCCAGGGCGAGTAGCCACGCGTCTTTTGTGGGGACGAAGATTTTATCCTCGTATATTGCTATCGAGCGGAGTTGGGAGAAGCCTACGCGATATTCCTCAGGGAATGTTCTACGGTATTCCCATAATAAGTCACCAGTTGCTGCGTCGAGTGCCTGTATGGTATTCATGGGGTTTGTGAGATACATGATTCCACCACGTACGAGTGGTGTGGGCTGGCTGAAACCCTGTTCCATAGCCCAGACCCAGGCCAGTCTTAGGTCAGTTACGTTTTCACGGGTGATTTGGTTAAGCGGGCTGTATCCTTGGCTGTCCAAGGTCCTTCGGTACATCAGCCAATCGCCGGGGTCAGGGTTCACCAGTTCCTCATCAGTTACTGGTCGAAAATCTATAATCTCCCGGAATGTAGATGTGCCACCCGTATTTCTGCCGGAGGCCGCTAAGGGTGTAGTCATTGCGCCGGTACTTTGAGCCGGGCTGGCAGGGGGTGTCTCCAGCGGTCCCAGGGAGCCTTCTAGTATCCCAGTTGCATCAGCCAAGAGCTGTGCGGAACCCGATGGGAATCCATTTCTATCCAGCAGATATGCCACAATGTTTGTATAGACAACTTCACCCAGCGAACCTTCTTCTCCCGGCGGCATTGATATCGCCATTCCCATGAGTTCTTGGACTGGCCTTCCGCTCCAGTAGTTCAGGAAGTTTTGTCCAGCTAGTTCAGGGGCCTCGAATGAACCTACAAGTGTCTGCAGGTGGCATTCGGCGCAGTATTCTCCATACGCGACACCTCCCGCTATTGCTTGCTCGTCTGTGTAAGGCACCTGTGCAGCGGCTTTCGTAAGCAACAAAGAGGTCGGCGACATGGTTGCTAACACCGAGCATATCAAGTGTCTAATCTTCATGTTATTTCGCCTTCCATCTGATCTAAACAGGGGGCAAGCGCCGCTGGTACGCGAGTGCCCCTAGTTTTTAATACTTTTGCTACCAACAGTATACAGTTCACGGAGTTGTTCGATTCCTTCTGTTTTTCCGATGAAGGTGAGTCGGTCACCTTCGAATAGCTCTGTTTCACCACCGGGTATGATCAGCTCGCTAGAGCGGCTGATCATAGCAACTAGAGTGCCTTCTGGTAGAGGTAATTCTCGGATCAGATTCCCAATCAAATCTTCCCCTGCTTGCCCGAGCTCAAGTCGCATCGTGAACATCAACTCTTCGTGGAAGAGGGCTTCTTTGAGGTCCTGGCCTGTTCGAGCTGCCAGCCACTCAGGTATAAAACCCTCATCTTCCACACGCTTAGCGATTCGGGTGAGAAGTCGAACGTGCTGTCCAGGATTATCCTCCGGGCTAACCATAAAAAAAATCGCTCTGATAAGCTCATCTGGGCTGCGGCCCAGTTGAGCATCGGATGCAGTGTAAATCCGAAGGCCATGTTGTGCTCTAGCAAGCAGCATATGGGGCCTCTCCAGCCCCTTGGCTCGTACATGTGTAATAGCCACTTCATTGGCAGAGGGTGTGATATCTATACTGGATTCTTCCAAGAAACCCGGGATTAGTTGGCTTGCCGAAACGGGAAGGTCATTTGCGAGTTTCTGCGATGCTCGGGTCACTAATTCTTCAAAAGTGGCTTTGTGCAGAATATCGATCACATACGCTTCAGTGACCACCTGATCAAAGGGATCAGAATCCCGTGCCCCCTGCTCTTTGACGATTTCGCGTAATTCCAGATCTAAGCCCTCGTAACGTCGTTTTCCAAGGCGTTCGAACACATGGAAGATTGCTCCCTCTCGGTCCACTCGGTGCCGAGCATAGTACGTGTACCACATGGCACCGAATAAGATGAGGCCGAATGTGAAGAAGGTCGGGAGCAGTCCCATGTTCACGATGAGCCAGAACGGAGCCAAAATCCCAAAGATTTGAACGGTAGGGTAAAGTGGCGAAGTAAAAATGGGGTCGTATGACTCAATCCTGCTCTCCCTCATCACAATGACTGCCAAACAGGCCAGTGCAAATACCGTAAGCTGAAAAGCGCTCGCGAGCTTAGCGATTTTAGTCGGGTCAAGTAGTATGACACAGATAAGAATTAGACCTACTGTGGCACCAATCCCCACCACCGGTGTTCCTCGGTTTCCAATCCGGCTGAAAATTCCAGGTAGGATACTGTCCCTCCCCATCGCGAGAGGGTACCTAGAAGCACTTAGCAGGCCAGCGTTTGCAACTGATGAGAAGGCTAGAAGGGCGGCAATAGTCATAACAATTGCTCCCCAGCGGCCGCTGAGGACCTCTGCTACAGTCGCAACAGGAGTCAGGTCTCCTCCATCTCTTGCCAGGGTATCTGCACCGGCTACGCTAACCATGACAAAAGTGCCTATTACGTAAATACCAACAACGGTGCCAAACGCTAGAAACATACCTAGCGGGAGATTCACCCCGGGATTTTTTACTTCCTCCGCTACGCTAGCCACCTTGGTCAAGCCCATATAGCTGACGATGACCAATCCTGCAGTGCTGATGATTCCTGCGGAGCCGGACTCGAAAAAACCCTCGAATTTTTGTCCATCTATGTGCAGAAGTCCTGCAATACAGAACCAAACCAGAAGTACTAGTAGGCCAATCAGTAGAGACACTTGAAATGATCCGGTCTTCTTCGCACCAAAATAGTTGAGTACTCCAAAGAAAATCGCAAAAGCGCCAGCAATCGGTGTCATATCGAGATCGGGCGCAAAGAGTTGCAGGTAAGCGCCGACACCTACAAGTGCGAAAGCGGTCTTAAGAACTAGTGATATCCAGGTTCCAAAACCGCCGATTGCCCCCATGAGCGGACCCATACTTCGGTCGAGAAAGTAGTAAATCCCTCCAGCACGGGGCATTGCGGTAGAAAGTTCGGCCATACTAAATAGGCCTGGTATAAGGATGATTGCGCCTACTAGATAAGCGAGTGGCATGGCGGAACCTGCGCTAGCCGCAGCTAGTCCCGGAAGTAAGAAAAACCCAGAGCTGAGTGTTGCACCTGTAGCAAGGGCGTATACATCTTTAAGCTCCAGTTGCCTCTTGAGACGTATGGGCGCGCTTATCCGCTGCTCTTCCTGATCATCTAGTCGCATCATCAAGTTGCTTCCGGCCCCAGTATAACAGGATATAGTTGGCTCATTAACGTTTAATTGATCGCTATTTTGTTACTATCGCCACCATTTCTTGTGGAGTGGTAGATATGTGTACCTGCACCTGCTCTAGTATTAATAGCCCCATTCTTCTGCTTCTTTGGCGTGAAGTACGCTTCCTGAGTGATTATCCTATTGTCTATTTTGAAGATCGGTGGTTTTTGATGGGTAGGTACAAGAGATGGTGAAGTTTACGCTTAATGGTGAGGTACGGGAACTTAACGTACCGAGCGCTAACCCACTTCTTTGGGTGTTACGAGAGTCTCTGGAACTCACAGGTACGAAATTTAGGTGTGGTATAGGGCAGTGTGGGGCTTGTATGGTTTTGGTGGACGGCCAACCGATTAGGGCCTGTCAGTTGCCGGTTAGTGCCGCTGACGGAGCTGAGGTTACGACTATAGAAGGACTTGCTGAGCGAGGGCTACACCCAGTCCAAGAGGCTTGGGTTGAAGAGCAAGTTCCCCACTGCGGCTATTGTCAATCGGGTCAGATCATGTCTGCTGTAGCTCTTTTGAGGGGAAACCCAAGTCCTACTGATGAGGATATTGATAGTGCGATGTCTGGTAACGTGTGTCATTGTGGCACCTATAATGCTATTAGGCGGGCAATCCACAGGGCGGCGGGAATACAGGCTCAGCTAGCTTCACCTGATGTCGTTGATGGTGGGAGTAAAGAGTGACCTCCGATCCCGGTAGCTCTGCTGAAAATAGACTAGTTCTCCTAGCTGAGGGGGTGATCCGGCCCCATAATCACCGTCCCTGTTTAAAGCTGAGTCTCAAAGGAGAAACAAAAATGACCCGAATACGCCAAATAGGTTTTGAATTGGCTGCGACCGCGGCTTTACTGGCCACCCTGGCCGGTCCCGTATTGGCTCAGAATCATGCACCAAATCCGTACCGTACCGTTGACGGCGTTTGGGGACAGCTGGAGCAGGGTAGGACTTGGGGTTCCACGAGCGCTGTATACATGGCTCCGGACGGTATGAACGTCTGGGTAGGTGAGCGGTGTGGAGCGAACCAGGGTGCCTGTATGCAACAGCAGGACTGGGATCCAATAATGCTTTTTTCGCCTAACGGAGAGCTAATAAGAAGCTTCGGTGCGGGGATGATCGTTTGGCCGCATGGACTGCACGTGGATTCGGAAGGTAACGTCTGGGTTGCTGATGCTGCTGGGGCGGGAGATAAAGGGCATCAGGTCCATAAGTTTAGCCCAATGGGTGAGCTACTCATGAGTTTGGGTACAGCAGGTGTGGCCGGTGACGGGGAAGATACGTTCAACCAACCATCCGACGTGCTCGTAGCTCCAGATGGGAGCATATTTGTGGTTGACGGTCATGGATCCGGCAACAACAACCGCGTGGTCAAATTCGACAGCAGCGGCGACTACATCATGCAGTGGGGTGAGACGGGTAAGGAGAACGGGGAGTTCCGGGATCCACATGCACTTGCGATGGATTCACAGGGTCGGCTTTTTGTCGCAGACCGAGGAAACAGCCGAACTCAGATTTTTGACCAAAATGGGAGCCACCTTATGACATGGACTCAGTTTGGTCGACCGAGCGGACTATATATTGACGGTAACGATGTTATGTATGCCGCTGACTCCGAGTCGAGCAACGCGGGTAGTATGTCGAATATGGGCTTCTCACGCGGGATCCGAATTGGGAGTGTCCATGATGGTCTAATTACTGCGTTCATCCCGGACCCACAGTGGCGCCTGGGCATTCGTGGAACGACCGCAGCAGAAGGAGTGACCGCTGATGCCCTAGGGAATGTGTACGGAGCTGAAGTTGGACCCAGGATGTTGAGGAAGCACGTCAGGGTCCGCTAAGAAGTAGCGACTAAATGTTCGGAGGGGCTATCTATCTTACCTGGTGGATGGCCCCTCTTCGCATCATCAAGACCCTGAATTGAGGTACAGCATATTTGGAGCCCCGGATCGCCCTGCCACTATATCGGGTAGCCCGTCTCCATTTACATCTCCGATAGCCAGGCCGTATACGGCACCTTTACTGTCCCCAACCCGGGTCACACTGAAAGACATGCCGTCTCCACTATTTACTAGTACGGCGGAGGGTGCCTCAACGGTGCCCAGAACAATGTCATTGTCACCATCTTGATCAAGGTCAGCAATTGCGATCGAGTAGACGAGGTCTGACGGGGTGCCGAGACGGAGCGGGCCTTCGAAAACTAAATCTCCATGATTGACATAGAGCAGGGCTCCTCCCTCCTGGTCATTCCCGACGACGATGTCCAGTCTTCCGTCTCCGTTGACATCACCGAGTGCGATAGCCCGAGTTGCAGACTCAGCAGGCCCTAAGGGCACGTTTATCTCGAAGTTGCCCTTACCGTCATTGACGTACACAAAACTTTGTCCCCCATCGCGATGAGGAACTACAAGATCGATATGCCCGTCCCCTGTGAGGTCGCCTGCACCGATCGTAGTAGCTGACTGTGAAGAGAGTTCGGTACATGTTGAAAAATATCCTTCACCATCATTGGGGCAGATATAGTTAGCTGTTCCCCTCGGCGCTCCGCCTCGGTTGGCGACCACAATATCAGGTCGTCGGTCGCCTGTTAGGTCTATGACGGTGACGTTACGTGTTGGCCAGGACGAATCACCAAAGGTTCCAGTCATCTCGAAATGTCCGGTGCCATCATTATGGTAAATGAGTTTTCCATCCGGCCTATCATTACCGAAAACAAGATCTAAATCTCCATCAGCGTCTAGGTCAGCAAGGGCAGCGGTATACGTTCTATCCGCCGTATGACCAACGTTGTGGCGCTCTATAAAACTGCCATTTCCATCATTCAAAAGCACGATGTCCAACAGGGGCCAGTGGCGTCCTTTAGCTAAGACGATGTCGAGATCGCCGTCCCCATCGAGGTCTCCAAGGCTCGCGTTAGCACTGGTTTCAGAAGTTGTTTCCAGGTAGACAGCATCCTGGAATGAAAGCTTGCTGTTTTGATGAGATCCGGGCCTTGAGCTACTGGAGCATGCAGATGACAAAGCGAACAAGGCAGCCAATGACAAAAGGTAGCGTTGGTCAGGCATGTGGCAGTGAGCCTGGTGGTTCAGCCTCGTACTGCCCGCTTAACCAGATTCTCCATGAGCGGAATCTTAAAGTGATTGTAGTCCAGCGGCTCTGCTCCTTGAATTGCGAGTGAGCCGGCTTGTACTGCAGTGTCCTCGCTTTGGGTTTTACCACGGATCATGCTCTCAACTTCTTGTAAACGTCGTGGAATGCATTGCACAGCTCCACAGACAATACGAGCGTCATCAATACGGTCCCCAGCATTCTTGATTGCTGAAGCAACACTGACTAACGGGAAATCCCAACTTCCGCGGTCACTTGCCTTTTCAAAGTAGAAGTTGGCATTGGCCCATGTGTTAGGTAAGCGGATACTGACCAATAAGTCCTCAGGATTGAGTACGGTCATGCGCATTATATCAACCGCTGGTTCCATAAAGAAATGCTCAGCTTTAATAACACGTTCACCGCCAGAATTCCTTACCACCATTTCAGCATCAAGAGCGACTAGGGCAGTAGCTGTATCCGATGGGGATACCGCCACACAACGGTTTGCTCCAAATATTGCATGCTCTCGGTTTAGTGCATCGGTTGCTCCAGCATAGCACGTGTTGCCACCCGCCCGATAACATGACACTCCGTAGCGGTAGTACCAACAGCGGGTATCCTGACAGAGATTTCCGCCTAGTGTACCAGCATTTCTAATTTGTGGACTCGCGACCTTGCTGGCAGCTTCGGCCAAGAGCCAAAAACGCTCTCGAATCAGAGGGTTTCGCTCAACTTCGGTCAGCGTAGTCAATGCACCAATTTCAATACTACCATCGGTCTGTGCGATGCCCTTAAGTGCATCAAGGCCCTCAAGATCAATTACTGCCTCAGGACGTTTCCCGCGGTTTTTAAACCAGCCAAGGCTATCCATACCACCTGCGAGAGCCCATCCGTTCTCCCGGTATTCTTCAAGTAGGCTGAGCGCTCCTTCAACACTCGCGGGCTGAATGAGGTCGAAGCCCGGAATCATGTCTTTCATCATGAGGCTGGCCTCCCTACTGAGTGTTTACTTGGAGTGGTGTGTGGGACTGCGGTTGACCTGAATAAGCATTTACGATCATGTCTATTACCACAGGTGTCCTATTGAAGTAGTGGCCTTCTAGGGCTTCGGAGATGGCACACAGTAGTGCTGCAGCTGAACACCCCATGACTGGTTCACCGATCCCCTTGGAGCCAACTGGGTTCTCCGGGTCGGCTATATCGACTGCGGCCCAACTCATCTCTGAAGGAACATCCAAATAAGATGGTGGTTTTGCTTGGTAAAGTCCGATCGAGCCCGGTAAGCCCCAGACATCGTCATAGAGGTGACGCTCTGTTAGGGCCATTCCGAAGCCCATTACTGCACCGCCCTTGATCTGAGTTGCCAGGCCCTGAGGGTGGGTGACGGTCCCACAATCCGCGACCCCGAGGTAATCGATGATCTCTATCTTCCCTGTTTCAGTATCAAGTTCTATTTCTATAAAACCTACAGCTAGGGCAGGTACCATGCCCCTCTGGCCCATATTATCTCGTGCTACACCAATTAATCCGGTGTCGACTAAACTAGAGACCGCTCGGGCAGTCATAGGGTTGATGTCATCAGGTACTACATGTCCACTATACCTTCCCCGCAGTTCGATGGCCTTCTGGGCAGCTTGAGCATATGACATGCGTCTTGAGGGATTCGATTTACTATAGACAACTTCCCCTGAAACATCGAAGTCCTCAGCTGTACCACCGAATTCGATTGAAGCGATGTCTTTCAGCTTAGCAAGGGCATCCATTGCCGCTACATAGTTTGTGCGTGTCATGGTGAACGAGGTATTACTTCCGAATTGCCCTAGGTTCCAAGGGAGACCTAGGCTTGAATTACCACGCACGATATGGCAGTTATCCCAATCGTACTTGAGGACGTCAGCAGCGACTCGTGCAGTACTTGCGTAGGAATAAGTTCCGAGATTCCCGACGCCACTATGAATATGCAGAATACCGTCAGGCGTGATTCTCACTAAGCCATCAAAGCCATTGGAGCCGGCTGAGTGGAATGCTTGCCCTACAGCGGTAGCTCGGACTTTTGATCCATTGCGCTGGCCACTGCGTGCCCGGCGCTCCTTCCAGTCAAACTGCTCAGCTCCCATGTCCAGGGCGTCACGAAGGTGTGCGCTGGTAACAGGTTGTCTATTTGCCCCGTAACGTGAGTCATTCGTTGGGGCATTGATACGCCGAATAGCAACAAGATCCAATCCTAATTGGTGAGCTGCTTTATCCAAAAGAGGCTCAACAGCCATCGCAATTTGGTTTTGTCCAGGCCCACGTTGGGCGCCTCGAGGCGGTGTATTAGTTAGTACTGAAAGTCCTCTGTAGCGCATCGCCAGAGGAGTATAAACAATAGAGACTGCGCTTGCTGCAGCCCCCATGTCACCCCCTCCACCATTCGAGCCACTCTCCTGGACAATGTACAAGTCGATGGCTGAGATTCTCCCGTCCTCGCGAAACCCCATCTTGATTCTGCCCTGAAAGCCAGGGCGAGCAGAGCCCAAGAAGTATTCTTCAGCACGACTAACCCTCATTAGCACAGGTCGCCCAGTCTTTTTTGACATGTGTGCAGGAATGGCCATTATCGGATAAGCGCTACCCTTGGATCCAAAACCTCCACCACAGTACTCAGCAACGTAGACCACATTTTCTGGCTCTATGCCGATATATCTAGCTAGGCCAGGTACCACGAAGCTTTGACTTTGAGTTGAACCACGAACATGACATTTACCATTCTCCCAGTAGGCCAGAGCTGTTCGAGGCTCCATCGAGTGGTGAGAGTGACTTGCTGTTACAAAGGTCTCGTCGAGTGAAAGAACTGCTTCCGAAAAACCCGCTTCCAGATCACCATAAGACCACTCAGCACCCGGTACTCCCATCGGAAGCTGGCCTTCTTGGGCTTCCTCAAAGTCTTCTTCACTCCATTTGAGTTCCTGTACTCCTTCCCGCGGCACCACTGTATTGCCCTCGAGATAAGCGTTAGGGCCTCCAGGCCGGAGGCTTTCAAGCGGGTCCACACAGAAGGGTAGTGGCTCAAGATCGAGCTTAATCGCTTCAATCGCGTTTTGAGCGGTTGTTTCATCAATGGCGGCTACTGCGAGAATTGGTTCACCTACAAAATGAGGTTCGTTCGTAAGAATATTGGTTGCTGCACCGGGTTGTTCGGGTACTTCATTAGCAGTAAGAACGTCTACTACGCCAGCCATACCAAGTGCTTCTGTTAGGTCGATGTTTAGTACTCGTGCGTGTGGCATCGGGCTTGTAAGTAGCCGGCAGTGCAGTAAGCCATCCATCCGGAAATCTTCGGCATACTTTGCCGCCCCAGTAACCTTTCCGCGGATATCCGGCGGTGTAAAATCAGTACCGAATAACTCAGGCATTTGCAGTTTCCTCAGCAGCGCGCATCACACCATTCAAGTAATGATCATAGGCACCACACCGGCATAGATTGCCGGCCAAAGCAATTCGGGCCTCGTCACGTGTTGGTTTGGGGTTTGACTTCAGGAGAGCTACTGCTGACATAACTTGCCCAGGTGTGCAGAATCCACATTGCGGGCTCAGTTCATCGATAAATGCTTGCTGCACTGGGTGTAGTTCCCCACTCGGTCCTTCTAGCCCTTCAACGGTGGTGACTTCTAGATCCTTGATGCGGTGCGTCAAAATTGTGCAGGAATAGTGGTTTACGTCACCGATCAGCACTGTGCAGGCTCCACACTCTGCACGATCACATCCCAGCTTGGTACCTGTTAGCCCAAGTTTGTAGCGGAGGGTCATTGCCAGAGTTTCTCCTGGTAGCACATCAACGCGTCGGGTTTGGCCGTTAACGTTAAGGGTGATTAACCGCTCTACCCCTTGAGCCGACAAAGGATTAGGCCGGGGTAGTACAGGGCCGAAGTACACAGCTCCGGAAACCGTCACTCCGGAAGCTATGACTCCCTTGATGAAATTACGTCTGGACCACTCAGGCTTCGTTTTAGGAGTTATAACAGATGTATCTAAATAGCCGGTGGTGGGAGAAGTGGGGCTTGAGTCTTGAGTAGACCCAAGGGGATCTCTATCACTCACCTGACCTGCCTCCTGCCTGAGAAACTAGAGCATGGTAAGCTGGTGAGGGTTGCTGGACAACTGATTACAGGTATCACCCGATGCTTGGTGAGGGTTAACAGATTGTGATAGGGGCGAGGGTGCAGAGAAGTATCCCGTCTTGTGTAATTGTTAGAAAAGGGGAATATCTGGTTGCGGCGCTACTTAAATCTAGAGGGAGGTGCGACCAT
>Ga0310344_10003849_pt1 | contig 11161 bp, 11 predicted proteins | sample HC15DNA20200_MG_FD_203801 | JGI IMG/M metagenome (GOLD analysis project Ga0310344, IMG submission 203801) | Marine microbial communities from station ALOHA, North Pacific Subtropical Gyre - HC15-DNA-20-200_MG | ecosystem: Environmental > Aquatic > Marine > Oceanic | place: Pacific Ocean: North... | reverse complement strand
GCAGGCGGCCGAACGCGGCACGAAGCTGACGGCGCAACTCCTGTCCTTCGCGCGGCGCAGCCGGTTGGAGCCGCGGCGGATCGAGCTGTCTGGCCTCATCAACTCTATCGCGGAGCTGCTCGATTCCACCGTTGGATCGCGCGCGCTCCTTCAGCTCAATCTGCGCCGCCGCCTGCCCGAGATCGAGGCCGATCCCAATCACCTCGAAATGGCACTCATCAACGTCGTGGTGAATGCGCGCGACGCCGTGTCGAACGGTGGAACGATCATCATTTCCACCGGGCAGGAAGCGGTGGATGCGAACAATCCGGTCCCTGGCCTCCCCGATGGCCAATATGTCGTGATGAAGGTCGAGGATGACGGCGCCGGCATGACGCCGCATACGCTCCAACGCGCGGTCGAGCCTTTCTTCACCACCAAGGCGAAGGGCGCGGGAACGGGCCTTGGCCTTGCGACCGCCCATGGCTTCGCCCTTCAGTCGCGCGGCGCTCTGCGCATCGACAGCAATGTGGGCGAGGGCACGTCGGTCCAGTTCTTCTTCCCCATTCCGGCGGACGACGACCGCCCTCTCGCGCTGGAACCTGACAAGGACGGCTTCCGTCCCGAGGAAGTGGACCGGCAAAGCTCTAAGACGGTGCTTGTCGTGGAGGATGAGGTCGTCATCGCCGAACTGGCCGAAACGACCCTTACCGAAGCGGGCTATCATGTGCGCGTGGCGCATGATTATGAGCAGGGTCTGGAGGCTTTTCAGGAGCTGATGGCGGCGGGCGGCGTCGCGCTGGTCTTTTCCGACGTGCTGATGCCCGGCACCCGCAACGGGCTGGCGCTGGCGCAGGAGATCCGCCGCATCGCTCCCGAAGTGCCGGTTCTCCTCACCACTGGATATAATGATGAGATGGCGTTGCAAGGGCCTCAGCCGGAAGCGCTCGACGTGCTCGGCAAGCCCTATCGCAGGACCGAACTGGTCGCCCGCGTTCAGGCCGCAATCCGCCGTGGCGGCAGGAACCAGCGGTCGCACCAGACGTCCGACTTCGGCCATGCGCAGGGCTGACGGGACCGGTCCGGTTTGAGGCTGCCCGACGGCTAGGGCTGATCTTTGTTAGTATCTTTTGCGGGAACGGCTTCCTGCCTCTCGGGATTGAGAGAAGCATAGAAGGAGGCTCATGCCTGTGGCTACGCAACTCACGATCGAACAATCGCAATTTCTCCAGCAATCCTTTCAGGAAAGCCTGACCCGGTGGAACCGCCAGCGCCTGGCGCCCGCTTTCCCCGATGACTTCACTGCCGCCCGGTTCGATGATGACCGGGCGATGCTGCGTCTTGAGCATGCCTTTATTGAGGAACTGCGGGCCGAGGTGCGGCCGGCGGCCGCCGCCGCGCCCACCGATCCCGACGGCTTTATCGCTTGGTTCGAGGCCCTGAAACAACATGGCCCCGGCCAGCATGACCGGCTGTTCCCGTGGCTGGCCGAGGAAGCTGGGCGCGATCAGATCCGCTGGTTCCTGTCTCAGGAGGCGGCGGGAGAGGCCGGCTTCGACGATCTCGTCGCCATGACCCAGGTAAAGCTGCCCGATCAGGCGAAGCTGGAACTTGCGCGCAACTATTGGGACGAGATGGGGCGCGGCAATGCCAGGGGGATGCATGGCCCCATGCTCGGACAACTGGTCCGGATCCTCGACCTCGACACCCGGATCGAAAATACCGTTTGGGAGAGTCTGGCTCTCGCCAATGCGATGACCGCAATGGCGTCCGCGCGCCATTATGCGTGGCACAGCGTCGGCGCTCTCGGCGTCATCGAACTGACCGCTCCCGATCGCTCGGCCCATACCGCGCAGGCGTTGAAACGAATCGGCCTGAGCAACGCCGAGCGGCGCTATTTCGATCTGCATGCGGTGCTGGACGTCAAACATAGCCGCGACTGGAATGATGAAGCCATTCGCCCTTTGGTGGCCGAAGATCCTCGACGAGCCACCGCCATGGCGGAAGGTGCGCTCATTCGCCTCCATTGCGGCGCGCGCTGCTTCGACCGGTATCGCGCGCATTTCGGATTGTCGTGATGGCGCAGGGGAATCGCATCCTGCTGGTCGAGGACGACCTTGCCGTCGCCGCGATCATCGCCGACATGCTGGAGGAAGCCAGCTACGAAGTGGACGGTCCTTACGCCACCGTGGCGGAAGGGGTCGCTGCCGTCGCCGACCATATGCCCTCCGGCGCGGTGCTGGACATACATTTGATGGGAAGCGACGTCGACCTACTGGCGGACGACCTCGACCGGTATGCGATCCCCTATGTCTTATGCTCCGGCTCCGACACGCATCCGATGGTGGACGCGCACCCGCATGCGTCCTTCGTCCTGAAACCGGACCTCCGCGTGAAGCTCCTGCCAGCGCTGCGGGGGATGCTTCATTGAGCGACTATCCATGCAGGATGACGGAGCAGCAGCATGACTGACAGCAAAACATTCGCCCAGGATGAACCCGCCGAAGGCGGCAAGGGAACGCCGCCGCCAGGTATCGACTCTCCCCGCCCGAAGAAGGATGAGGGGGACGATACCAACGACAACCTCCCGCCGGAGAAGGTCAATCCTCTGGCTCCCCCCGTCAATATAGAGCCGGGAAGCTAGACAAGGTGTCTTTGGCTGACCCGAAAGCGAAATGAACCCGTGCCGCCTTTGGGGCGTTCAAAGAGGAAGGTTCACCACAGCGCGGGATCAGGCCGATTTACACGCAACATTTCCTTCGGGACAAACGCGGCGCGACGCTGAGCAATGAGGAACGTAACCGGCTGGAAGGCGCGATCTCCGAAGTGCGCAGTTTCGGCCCGCGCACGACGATCGTGCGGGCGGGCGACACGCTTCACCAGAGCACCCTGCTGATCGAGGGCATCCTTTCGCGCTATATCGACGACCGCAACGGCTTGCGGCAGCTTGTCGCGGTTCATGTGCCAGGCGACTTCGTCGACCTCCACGGCTATCCGCTGCGAACGCTCGATCATGACATCGGCACGATGACCGCTGCGAAGGTCGCCATCGTGCCGCACCGCAATCTCGACGCCATCCTCCACGAAGACCCCGGCCTGACGCGCAAGCTGTGGTTTTCGACGCTGCTCGATGCAGCGGTCCACCGAGCCTGGCTGTTCCGCATGGGGCGGCTGGATGCGGCGGGGCGCGTCGCGCATTTTCTCTGCGAGATGAATGCGCGCCTTGCCTCGGCGGGACTCAGTGACGGCAAGCGTTTCCCTTTGGACATCACGCAGGTGGATCTGGCGGAGATATGCGGCCTTACCAGCGTGCATGTGAACCGGGTCATGCGCCAGCTTCGTGAAGACCGGCTTTGTACCTTCCGTGCCTCGGTCGTCGAGATCGTAGATATGCGACGGCTGATCGAACGCGGCCAGTTCGATCCCGACTACCTCTATATGGAGCATCCACCCGGCGGGTGATTGTTCGGACGACTGACGCAACGTGCGCTGGTCGCCCTTGAGACCGTCTAGAGGATAGGCTTGCCACCGGTGACGGCAATAGTCGCCCCCGAAACATAGCTGGCTTCGTCGGTCGCCAGCATCACATAGGCTGGCGCCAGTTCACGCGGCTGGGCGGGCCGTCCGAGCGGCGTTTCCTTGCCGAAATTCTTTACCGCCTCGTCCGGCATCGTCGATGGAATAAGCGGCGTCCACACGGGGCCGGGTGCAACGCAGTTGACGCGGATCGCCCTGTCGCCGAGCAACTGGGCAAGGCCGCCGGTGAAGTTCTGGATCGCGCCTTTGGTCGTCGCATAGGCAAGCAGCGTCGGGCGCGGCATGTCCGCATTCACCGAGGCGGTGTTGATGATCGACGCGCCGGCGTTCATGTGCGGCACCGCCGCTTTCGCAAGATAGAACATGGCATGGATATTGGTCGCGAAGGTCGCTTCCCACTCTTCGTCCGGGATGTCCTCCAGCCGCTCGAACGTCATCTGATGCGCGGCATTGTTGACCAGAATGTCGATGCCGCCCAAGGCATCGACCGCCTGCGCCACGATCGCTCGGCAATGGTCGGCGTTGCTGATGTCCCCCGGCACAAGCACCGCCTTGCGCCCGGCCTCTTCCACGAGCCGCGCCGTCTCGTGCGCGTCGTCATGCTCATTGAGGTAGGAGATGAGGAGGTCCGCGCCCTCCCGTGCAAAGGCGATCGCGACCGCCCGTCCGATACCGCTGTCGCCGCCGGTGATGATCGCGCGTTTGCCTTCCAGCCGGCCTGACCCACGATAGCTGTTCTCGCCATGGTCGGGGCGGGGATTCATGGCGTCGGTCAAACCGGGCACCGGCTGGGGCTGTGCCGGGAAGGGGGGGGTGGCTCGTTCGGTTGCGTTTCCATGGGTCGGTCGGCTCCCTCAGTTCAGGGGCAAGCGATCCGCACCGATGCGCGGTTCCAGAGCGAACGGCACGATCCTGCCTTCATAGTCACATGGGTTATGCGGACATGCCCGCCAGACAGCGCAACCGCATCGGAACAGGGGCGGCTTCCCGGATGAGCCGCCCTCATGATCGCTTACATCGAATTGCCGCTGTTCGTTGTGCTTCCGCTGTTACCGGCGGTCGCGTTGTCGGCGGCATTCATACCGGGCGCCATCGCTCCTGAACCGCTGGCCGGCGGGGCCATGTTGCTCATGCTGCCATCATCGGCGCGATTGATCGCGCCCTCGTTGACCAGGCCGGTCTGGTTGCTTTCGGACTGGCCCGAACAGGCGGCCGTGGCGAGCAAGCCCGCCGCAAGTATCCATCGCATCGTCATCGTCTTACTCCTTCTTGCAGTGATCGGGGGCGGTTCGTCATGCCAGCGCGATGTCGAGCACCATCATCAGGCACAGGCCGGCGATCAGCGCCATTTGCGGCCGCCCGGCCGGTCCACGGCCCAGCGAGGGCACGATCTGGCTCATGATGACGCTCAGCATCGCGCCCGCGGCGAGGCACAACGCCCAGGGTAAGAGCGGCTGGAAATGCGCGACGAGCAACGCCCCCGCCGTTCCCGCCACCGGCTCGACAAGGCCCGAGAGGAGAGCGCCGATAAACGCGGTGGCGCGGCCATGGTGCAACGCCAGCGCGCAGGCGACCGCAAAGCCCTCGGGAATATTCTGAATGCCGATCCCGAGCGCCGTCGAGGCACCCTGCGTATAGGCGCCATCTGCGAAGCTGACGCCCACCGCCAGTCCTTCGGGAATATTGTGCAACGTGATGGCGAGCACGAAAAGCCGAAGTGATCTGTGCGAAAGCTCCCCGGCCATGTCCAGACCTTCGTCCGCAGGAAGGATATGGTCGAGGAGCATGATCGTTCCCGCGCCGAGCGCGACCGAAGCGGCGGCTATCCAAGCAGCCTTGGCCGCGCCGGTCCCGTCCGATGCCGTATGGGCCAGCGCCGGGACGATCAGCGAGAAGAAGGACGCCGCCAGCATCACGCCCGCGGCAAAGCCCATCATCAAGTCCTGACGGCGCCCCACAATGGCTCCCATACCGACGATCGGCAACGCACCCAGGCCGGTGGCAGCCCCGGCGATCAGGCTGCCGATCGCGCCGGCGAGGGCCGGGGTCAGGGCTGGCCCCGGCGGTTGGCCCGATCCCGTTCATCGCGCAATGCTTGCATCATGCGCGTCTGTGTTCGGCATATTGTTCGCGCGATTGCGCCTTGGCCTCTGCCATGTCGGCGGCGCCGCCCATATCCTCGTCGCTCAGCTTGCCCGCGCCCGGACCGCCGCCCAGATCCGCGCCCGTCGTCGGGCTGGAGTCAGGATCGGACGTGAGCCTTGCCGTCATCGCGGTATAATCATCCATGTCCTGCCCCGAAAGGCTGACGCTGGCGAGGCCGTCGCCGCCATCGAGGGGCAGATTGTCCATAACATCGTCCATCCTTTCCCACTGTTCGCCCTCGTTCCAAGGCCCGACATTGTCCCCGTCGCCCTGTGACGCGTTGACATAGAGATTGGCGTAGGGGGTCAGCCCCGGCAGCTTGCCCGGCGGGAAATTGTCCTTGATCGAATAAAGCGCCTTCTCGAAGCTCTTCTGGTGCGCGACCTCCCGGGTCATCAGAAAGCCCAGCGCATCCTTGATGCCGGGGTCGTCCGTGATGTTGATGAGCCGTTCGTAGACGATCTTGGCGCGGCTTTCCGCGGCTATGTTGGAGCGCAGGTCGCAGGTGGGATCGCCGCGGCTGTCGACATAGGCGGCTGTCCATGGCACGCCCGAACTGTTGGTCAGCGCCGGTCCGCCGCCATAGAGAATCGACTGCGTATGGCTGTTGCCGCCGGCATTCAGCGACATATACAGATCCGCCTCTTCCATCGACGCTTCGCTGATCGCGCTCTTCGCGCCCTTGTTCAGCATCGCCACGATCGAACCGATGACCTCCAGGTGGCTCAGTTCCTCGGTCGCGATGTCGAGCAGCATGTCCTTGCGGCCTGGATCGTCCTCGGCCAGCCCTTGCGTGAAATAGCGCATCGCCGCCGCCAGCTCTCCGTCAGGGCCGCCAAATTGTTCCAGCAGGAAGGATGCGAGCACCGGGTTCGGCTCGGCCACCCGAACGGTATATTGCAGACGCTTATTGTGCATGAACATGAAAAAAAGCTCCTTGGCGTTCAGTGGCGGCGATGGCCCGGATGGCATGACGATCCGGCGCTTCGGTCGGGGGTGTCGCAGGAGGAAGGCGGACTGCCGAGCGCCGCCAGCCGGACATGTGCGTCGGCCTGGGCCACCGTCGGATCGCTGCCGCTGACCCATTGGTAGCCAAGCTGCAACGCCAGACAGGCGCCCGTGATGACGATCAGGGCACCGACCATGAGACGCACCCGCTCCACGTTCCATGCAAGATGTTCCATTGCTCCTCCCTCGACACGGACGAGGGAAGAAGTGTCTGGAATGACGGGCGTTCCTGACCGGCATCCCGCCGCCTAACGTGCGTTATCGAGCGCTCCTCCACATCATCGAGGGGAGGCTGAAGAGGGGAGAATGCCGATCGCGCTGCCGGCACTCGATCGCCGCCCCCGCCGATTGATGGGCTTGCGCAACGATTTCCGCTGATAAAATAGGGCAGACTGATATTTGTGAATGCGCCAAGTTATCAACTGCCTGATGCGTGCCCCGGCCAACTGGAGAAGAGCATGCAGCCACCCTATCATCGCCTGGAAGAATTTGTGTCCCTGTCGGCGGACGAAGCCGAAATCGTAAAGGGTTGGGTGGCGAACAAACGTGCGGTGAAACGGTATCGGGCGATCCACCGCGAGGGGGAGCCGGTGGCGGCGGTCTATTTCCTGATGGATGGATGGGTCGGATCGTCTCTCATGCTGCGCGACGGACGGCGGCAGATCGTCAAGGTGCATCTGCCCGGCGATCTGCTGGGCTTTCCCAGCCTAGCGCTGTCCAGCGTGGGTGAGACGCTCGAGGCGCTGACCGACGCTGTGGTGTGCCCGCTGCCGCCTGGTGTGGTCGGCAAGATCCTCGCTGAAAATCCGCGGATGGCAGCCGGTCTGTTCCTCAGCACCCAGAAGGAACGGGTCGCGTTGATGCAGCAGCTCGCCTGGGTGGGCGCGACCTCGGCGCTCGAACGCCTGATCGCGTTCCTGCTCGATCTCCATGACCGGCTGGATGCCGCCCATCTGGTCAAGGACGGCAGCTTCGAATTTCCTCTGACGCAGCAGCATCTGGGTGAGTTGCTCGGCCTCACCACCGTGCACGTCAATCGCACCCTGCGCCGCCTCGACGAAACGGGTCTTGTGGAACGGTCCCGCTCAAGAATGCGGATCAAGGACATTCAGGAACTGCGGGCGGCGGCGGCGACGGTCGCGCCGCTGTTCGCCGGCCGCGACGCCTGGAGCCGGATCGGCAGCCCGTCCTGACCCCGTGCGGATCTGGCCGGAGGACCGCCGATCAGGGACTGGAGGTCCATCAGCGTCCGCGCGAATGCCAGTCCCTGCGGCCCGGCGACGTAACGGCCGACCCACTCCGGCGCGAATTTCTCCTTATAGGCGCGCAGCCCCTCGAACCCGTAGAAAGCGTTGCCATGATGGTAGATCAGCGCGCCCAGCCGTGACCAGATCGACGCGAGCCGCCGCGCCTCCAGCCCCGCCAGGGGCGCCATTCCAAGGTTGAAACGCGCATAGCCCTGCGCCTTTCCCCACAGCATCAGCCGGATGAACAGGAAATCCATCGTGCCATAGGGCATGGCGTCGGCATGCCGCATCAGGTCGACCGACAACTCGCTCCGGTCGGTTGTCTTCCAGACGTTGGCGAACGCGATGATGCGGCCTGCGTGCCTCACCACCGCGCAGTCGAACGAAGCGAGATAGGCCGGATCGAACCGTCCGACGCTGAAGCCCTTTTCACGCTGGCGCTTGCTCGCCATCCACTGGTCGGACACCTGCGCCAGTTCCTCCATCACCGCGCCGGTTCGCTCCACCGGAACGATCTCGAATGTCGCGCCTTCGCGGGTGGCGCGGCGTTCTGCGTGGCGCAATGACTTTGCCGCCGGGCCTTCCAGCGTGAAATCGGCCAGATCGACCAACGCCTCCTCGCCATATTTCGTGACCTGCAAGCCCAGTTCGATGGCGAGCGGCAGGGAATCGACGCTGATCTGGTAGAGCAGCAGGCGGCCCTGTGTCGCGTCCACCCGCTCCCGCAATGTCCAGAGCAGGTCGCCCCACTCGCTCTCGTCGCCGACAGGGTCGCCCATCACGATCCAGCTATGCCCGCGAACCTGATACATCAGGAAAGCGCGGCCGCTTTCGGCTACCAGAAAGCGCTTGTCGCCCACCAGCGCCAGGTTGACGTCGGCGCGCCTCGCCAATGCGACGGCTTCTGCTGGGACCGCCACGACATCGCTCATCGCGGCGCGATAGGGCCGGGCAGGGCGGAACAGCCGCCAGAAGGCGATGATGCCGAGCAGGACGGCGACGCCCAGATCGGCGCGCAGGAAACGCGAAGCATCGCCCCTGACGGCGAACTGCCACCAGAGGTCGTTCTGATATTCGACATGCTTGTAGGCGAAGAAACCGATCCAGACAGATAGCCCCAGGACGACGCCGACCGTCGCAAGCCAGCCCGGCGTGAACGCTTCGGCCAAAAAGTGCGTCCGGCGATAAAAGGCCGCCCGCGTCCATTGCAGCGCTGCCGCGATCAGGACCAGAACCACCGCTTCCTCATAATCGAGACCCTTGAGCAGGGAGAAGATCGCTCCCGCAAGCAGCATCAGCCGCGTCAGCCAGAATGCCCCGTCCAGCCTGCGATACAGCCCGGCTGACAGAACCAGCAGCGCCGCTCCCGCCAGACTCCCCGCCAGATGCGAAATCTCCGTCACGGGCAGAGGCACGAAATCGGACAGCAGGTTGGTGCGGCGCGGCACGCTCGGCAGCGACCCGGAAACCAGCAACACGCAGCCGCCGAAGAAAACCAGCGCGGCGGACATGACGGGCGCGAGGCCGGAGGCCACGGCTCGGACGCCGTCGATTGTGCGGGCGATGGGTTCGCGCCGCCGCCGTCCCTCCTGAAGCAGTATGATGGCGATGGCGGCGAGCAGCGGGGCGATATAATAGATCAGCCGGTAGGCGAGCAAAGCGGCGAGCAGTTCGGGCTGGCCCGTGCCCGGAAGCGCCGCGATCATCACCGCTTCGAACACGCCGACCCCGCCGGGAACATGCGTCACCAACACGGCTATGATCGCCAGCGTATAGCCTACGAAGAAGGCCGGCCATGCCGTGGCGTCTGCGCCGGGCACCAGCACGAACAGAGCTGCGCTCGCCGCCAGCAGGTCTGCCATGCTGATCCCGATCTGCGTCAGCAGGGCGGGAGCGGGAGGAACGGGCATCTGCATGCCCCTCAGCGAAAGCGACCGCCCTTTGCGCCCTGCCCACGCCAGCAGTCCCGCAAGCAGAAGCAGCACCGCGACGCCGCACGGGCGCAGCACCCATGGCGATACCGGAAGAATATGGACCGCCACCTGGGGGCGAATGGCCAGCATCGCGCCTGCAAGGACGAGGATGCCGCCCCAGAATGTCGCGCTTGCCGTCATCACGACACGCGCGATTTCCCCGGCGCTCAGCCCTGCCGCGTTATAGATGCGGAACCGCGCCGACCCGCCGGTCAGCAATGCCAGCCCCAGATTGTGGCTGAGCGTATAGCTGGTGAAGGACGCTAGCGCCGCCGTGCGATAGGGTAGCGGCCGTCCGATGGCTCTCAGGGCCATCACGTCGTAGAGGGTAAGCGTCGCGTAGCTGACCGCGGTGAGCGCCGCCGCCGCCAGCAGCGCTCGCATGGGCATGAGGTGCCACGCATGACGCACATCGCTCAGCCGCACCTCACGCAGCATGTGGGTCAGTGCGACCAGGCCGAGACCCGCCAGCATCAGGACGACCGCCACCGAAATTGCCGTGCGCTGGCGTTTCGACATCCGGTTTACCCATCTTCTCTGAAACGAAGTCATCGTTTAACCTGCCTGTGGCCGCGATCCGATGTAGCACTGGAAGTTTTGTAGTCGATCGGCACCCCTCCCACTCTGGACAAAGCCATCGCCCGACGCAGAACCGCATAGACGGCGCCATCGTCGCGGCGCAGCGGATGGCCGCCGGGCAGCAGGACGGTGCGGACCCCGCGCTGATGGAGAAGAGGGCACAGGCTCGATGCTTCTTCGCGCCCGCCGATGCATAAGGTGGGCGCCCAGCCGAGGAGCCGCGCGGTCGGCAGTGCGGGGGCTTCCTGAATCGCGAAGGTGAAGATCTCGGTCGGCGACGCGCGAAACGCGACCGTGGCGCCCGGCACAACCAGAACGATCTGTCCGACCGCCTTTCTCTTCGCGGGGGGCAGCCCAGCCAGCGCTACCTGAAGCATGTCCGCGCCATAGGATTGGCCGACCAGCAGGAACCGCGCCTGAGGGTTTACTTTCCGCGCCTCCCCGATGGACCGTTCGAGCAGTTCTTCGGCCTCCTGCGGGGTGCGCCTATGGTTGAAGTAGGCGAGCGAATTGACGCCGATCACCGGAATGCCGTCCCTGACCAAGCGGTCCGCGATCTTAGGTCCCATCCCGACTCGAAAGCCCATGTCGCCCGACCACAGGATGGCGACCGGGCCGTGGGGGCGGGGGCGATAATGGTCCGGGATGAGAGGGGCAAAGACGCTGCCGCCGATATAGCCGAGCCACGCGAAC
>Ga0310344_10003847_pt1 | contig 11162 bp, 8 predicted proteins | sample HC15DNA20200_MG_FD_203801 | JGI IMG/M metagenome (GOLD analysis project Ga0310344, IMG submission 203801) | Marine microbial communities from station ALOHA, North Pacific Subtropical Gyre - HC15-DNA-20-200_MG | ecosystem: Environmental > Aquatic > Marine > Oceanic | place: Pacific Ocean: North... | reverse complement strand
GATTGAAGGCTAATATTATGTATCCAAATAAAATTAAATCAAAAATGAAAAATAATGAACTCCTTCTTGGAACTTCGTATTTCTCAAATGAGCCACATGTTGCATCTGCAATACTTAATACTAAACCTGATTGGATATGGATTGACCAGGAGCATACACCATGGGGTATAGAATCTATAGGAATTTTATGTGTGCAAGCACGTCAATCAAACATTGCTCCTATTATTAGAGTTCCATGGAATACCCCTGGTTATATCAAAAAAGCATTTGATGTAGGATCAGTAGGAGTTATGGTACCTCAAATTGATTCAGCTGAAGAGGTTGCTAAAGCCATAGAATATTCAAAATATCCTCCAATAGGTAACAGAGGTATTGCCCCTTGGTTTGGTGGTATTTTAGGTGTTCCTGCTCAAACAATTATTGAAAATGCCAATAGTGAATCAATTCTACTAACGCAATTAGAAAGTGTAACTGCGTATGAGCAATTAGAAGAAATGTTAAAATTACAAGATGTTGAAGTGATCTTCGTAGGTCCCACAGATTTATCTGCATCTCTAGGCATTCCCGGAGAAATACATCATCCCAAAGTTGAAAAAATCATGTTAGATGTAGCAGAAAAAGTTCGAAAAGCTGGCAAACAACCTGGAACAACTTTCGGAGATGTAGAAAGTTGTAGACGATGGATTTCAGAAGGATATACCATGATGAGCATTCCAAATGCCCTATCTGTAGGAACTATTGGTTTACAAAAAATCCTGAATCAATTGCGTGAAGAATTTTCAAATTAATTGAGGATAATATGCAAAAAAACAAACAAATGATTTCACACCTCTCAAGGCGTGCCGGATTTGGTTCTACACCTTATGAAATTGATGAACTTTCCAAATTAGAATATGAAAATGTAGTTGAAAAATATTTAAATATTGAAAATGTTCCTCAGGTAGATATACTAGAATTATATAGATACCACCCTATGACTGAACGTCCTGTTTTAATTGGCCAAAGTCAGTTTTGGTGGTTGTACCATATGGTAAATACTAAGAGACCTTTAGAAGAAAAGATCGCTCTTTTCTGGCATCAGGTTTTTGCAACTGGGGAATCAAAAGTAGAATCTCCGTTCGATCTAGTCAAACAAATCCAATTATTTAAAAAACATGGTTTAGGAAATTTCAAAACATTACTCATTGAAATTTCCAAAAATCCAGCTATTCTTTTCTGGCTAGACAACAACGAAAATCATAAGCGAGCACCTAACGAAAACTGGGGAAGAGAATTACTCGAATTATTTTCAATGGGAGCTACAAATTATACTGAAAAAGATGTTTTTGAGGCTTCAAGAGCATTTTCAGGTTGGACTATGTATGACAGGCTCCCTCAACAACCATGGGGACCTTATTTATGGGATTTTAAATTTGATCCTGATGACCATGACTATTCTAAAAAAACATTTTTAGGCCATACAGCAAAATTGAATGGTGAAGATATCATAGAAATTATTCTACAACAACCTGCAACCGCAAATTTTATTGCAAGACATATATACAATTTTTTTGTCGCAGATGAGCCTCAAGTACCAGCTTGGCCTATTGAACCCCCTAATGACAAATATGCTATTAAAAAAATCCAAGAAAATTTAATCAAATATAATTGGGAAATCAAACCTACCTTAAGAGAATTATTTAACTCAGAATATTTCAAAGGTTCATTATTTAAAAAAGTTAAAAATCCTGCTGAAGTTGTGGTAGGAACATTAAAATTAACTAAAAACCTAAATGGCCCTCATCCAGGATGGGTTGAAATGCAAAACATACCTGGCTTTATGGGCCAAAATCTATTTGATCCTCCATCAGTTGAAGGTTGGCATACTGGAAAAGAATGGATTAACAGTGGTGCATTCATGACAAGAGTCAACTTCATTTCAGATCAAATTACCAATGTTAAATTACAAGGCGTAAAAAACATTTTTGACCATATAATAAAAAATTTAAATAACCCATCTCCCCAAGAAGTAGTTACTCAATGCCTTGAAACCTTGGGAGGAGTTCAAGTTGAACAAAAAACTTTTGATGAACTTGTACACCATACTGAATCAATATCCCCAGTAATCTGTTCTAATAAACCTCAAATGGAAATTCATATTAGTTCAATATTATCCTTGATAGTTGGAACTCGTGAATATCAATTTTGTTAAATTAATAAAAGGGAAAACACTTTAATGCAAAAAAAAATAAAAGATCCTGTTTTAGTAGTATTACAACTTACTGGAGGTAATGATTACTTAAATACAGTTATTCCCTATTCTAATCCAGATTACTACGATAATAGACCAACACTAGGAATTCCTGAAGAACAAGTGATTAAACTAAACCCTGATATCGGTCTGCATCCGGCCATGATGCCCCTAAAAAATCTATATGACAATGGAGAAATGTCAATAATTCATGGAATAGGTTTTGAAAAATCCACAAGATCTCATTTTAGGGCAATGGATATATGGCATACAGCAGAACCAGAAAAAGTTGGTACAGAAGGTTGGCTGGGCAATGCTATTCGTCAAATTGATCCAAAAGGTTCAAATCCAGTAACTGCTGTTAATGTAGGTCATGGTTTGCCAAGAGCTCTAGTTGCTCCTGGAGTTTCTGTAGCTTCGGTTTCTGATTTATCAAATTATGGTATGCTGACTGTAATTGAGCAAGAAAAAGTCCGTCAAAATATGCTAAAAAGATTTGAAAAAATGTATGCTCCTTCAATTAAATCAAATCCCGTAATGGAATATTTAGGTAAAACTGGACTAGATGCATTAAAAGGCGCTGATATGTTAAAAGATTCTCCAATCAAATATTCTTCTAGTGTTGAGTATGGGAACTTTGATTTAGCTAAAAAACTCAGAGATGTCTCAATAATTCATACTTCAAATGTTGGAACTAGAATATTCTACGTAGAACATGGAGGTTTCGATACTCATGCCAGTCAAGGCAAAACTCATGAAAAATTGTGGCAAGAAGCCTCTAGTGCAATTGTAGATTTTTGGGATGATCTAAAACAACATGATGCCGCTGAAAATGTAATCATGTTTGTTTTCTCAGAATTTGGTAGAAGAGTGAAAGAGAACGGCTCTGGGACAGATCATGGCGCAGCAGGAGTTTCATTTGTATTTGGTCCAAATGTAAATGGTGGTATTTCAGGAGAATACCCAGAAACCAAAGCTGAATTACTTAGAGAAGGTGACTTAAATCCAAACTTAGATTTTAGAAGTTCATATAGCACACTTTTGGAAAACTGGCTAAATATTAACTCAAACGAAATTCTAAATGGAACTTTCGAAAAATATAACTTCATCAAATAAAAAATCGAGGTAAATTTGAAAATCACTAACGCAGCGGGAAGATCATGGCATTTTAGTCATGCTATAGGCCGTAATACAGCCGAACATAATCCTGGCAATCCTGATCTTGGGGACACCGGAGGATTTGGATCTCCCTACTCTTTAACTATCTTCGATGAGAACACTTTTTTTGTTGTTAGTAGAGGTTGGGATACTAAACTTCCAGAACAAATTCATGATTCATATAAAAGAATTGGAAAAGTCGGATTGGACCAACATCATTTTGGAGATTTCGCCAGAAACGAGTTCACTTGGCCTTCAGGAATCACAAAATCAAAAAATGGAACAATATTTATTAGTGATGAATTCGAAAACCTAATCAAACTTTTTGATCCAAACAAAATAGTCCCTTACCCTGAATTTTCTCTTGAAACTGAATCAATTGGATCGTGGGGTAAATTTGGGAAAAACCCAGGAGAATTTAATTCTCCAAATGGAATTCAATTTGATGCCCAAGATAATATCATCGTCGTAGACAGCTACAATCATAGAATTCAAAAATTTACCTCTGGCGGTGAATATATTATGCATTGGGGTAAATTTGGGAAAAACCCAGGAGAATTTAATACTCCCTGGGGCATAACACTAGATGACAATCAAAATATTTATGTTGCAGATTGGGGTAATAATAGAGTTCAAAAATTTGATCCTCAAGGAAAATTTATCATGACATTTGGAGATGAAAATTCAAATAGTGGAAACTTAAATCACCCCGCTGATGTAGCTATTGACTCAGAAAATGATGTATATGTCACAGACTGGGGTAATAAAAAAGTAAATATTTATGAGCCTAACGGAGAAATAATTACTTCGCTTTATGGTGATGCAACTGAATTATCTAAAGCAGGAAAAAATGTCGTTAGCCGACAACTAGCTTGGAGCCAAGCTTATCAGCATGTTGAAGTTGAAGAATTCACAAAACTAGGGTTATTTGGCAGACCAATAGGTATCGAAATTAATTGCAACAACACGATAATTATCACTGACACCAAAGGTAGGCTGCAAGTTTATAAGAAAGTAAAAGATTTCGTCGAGCCACCAAAAAACGTCAAAGTATTGCATCCGCAATAAAACATTATGGTAGCGGGGGCAGGACTCGAACCTGCGACCTTTGGGTTATGAGCCCAACGAGCTGCCGCTGCTCCACCCCGCGACGAAAATGACTCAAAACAAAATTTCAATTTAATCCTGTGTAATTTTATATTAATTAGTAACCAAACCATAATGTAGGTCAAGTCTTCGGCTTATTAGTACCGTTTAGCTGAAGCGATTACTCGCCTTACACTCACGGCCTATCAACCCGGTAGTCTTCCGGGAGCCTTATTCCCTAATAAATTAGGGATGGGAGATCTCATCTAGGAGTTGGCTTCGTGCTTAGATGCTTTCAGCGCTTATCACATCCGGACATAGCTACCCGGCGATGCTCCTGGCGGAACAACCGGTACACTAGAGGTCCGTCCTTCCCGGTCCTCTCGTACTAGGGAAAGCTCTCCTCAAATCTCCTACGCCCACAACGGATAGAGACCGAACTGTCTCACGACGTTCTGAACCCAGCTCGCGTGCCGCTTTCACCGGCGAACAGACGGACCCTTGGGAGTTGCTTCGCCCCCAGGATGCGGCGAGCCGACATCGAGGTGCCAAACCTCCCCGTCGATATGAACTCTTGGGAGAGATTAGCCTGTTATCCCCGGGGTAGCTTTTATCCGATAAGCCACGGCCCTTCCACTCGGGACCGTGGGATCACTTTGCCCGACTTTCGTCCCTGCTCGACTTGTATGTCTCACAGTCAAGCTCCCTTATGCCAATGCACTCTTAAGATGATTTCCAATCCACCTTGAGGGAACCTTTGGACGCCTCCGTTACTCTTTAGGAGGCGACCGCCCCAGTCAAACTGCCCACCTGGCAATGTCCCTCGTTTTCTACGAGGTTAGAATCGAATTTAGTAAAGAGCGGTATTTCAAGGTTGACTCCACATCAGCTAGCGCCGATGCTTCAAAGTCTCCCGCCTATCCTACACATTAATAAACACAATCCATTACCAAGCTACAGTAAAGCTCCACGGGGTCTTTTTGTCCTGTTGCGGGTAGCCGGCATCTTTACCGGCCATGCAATTTCACCGAGTCCTTCGTTGAGACAACGCTCAGATCGTTACGCCATTCGTGCAGGTCGGAACTTACCCGACAAGGGATTTCGCTACCTTAGGACCGTTATAGTTACGGCCGCCGTTCACCGGGGCTTCAGTGCAGAGCTTTGTTTCAACGAATTGAAACGAACCCTTTCCCTTAACCTTCCGGCACTGGGCAGGCGTCAGCCCCTATACATCAGCTTTCGCTTTAGCAGAGACCTATGTTTTTGATAAACAGTCGCCTGAGCCTGTTCACTGCGACCCGCTTTAGCCATGTTTAGCAAGTAAACACTACCAAACGGGCACTCTTTATTCCGAAGTTACAGAGTTAAGTTGTCGAATTCCTTAACGAAGGTTCTCTCGTTCACCTTGGGATACTTACCCCTACCCACCTGTGTCGGTTTGCGGTACGGACGCTGAAATGTCTAGCAACGAGGATTTTCTTGACGGCATAGGATCAATAGAATCCTCAAGGGCATAAGCCCTTAAGTTTTATTATCCTCTCAGCTCATAACGCTTAAACGGATTTCCCAGTCTAAGCATGGCCTTCAGAACATAACGTACCATGTCCAATAGGTACGATCTATCTACCTTTCCGTGTCCCCCCTTTGCCTTAAAACGCCATAACAACGGTGCAGGAATTTTGACCTGCTGTCCATCGCTTTCGCTATACGCTACAGCTTAGGCCCGACTTACCCTACGCTGATCAACGTTGCGTAGGAAACCTTGGGTTTTCGGTGTCTTGGATTCTCACCAAGATTGTCGCTACTCATGCCAGCATTCTCACTTCCCAAAACTCCACTATTACTCACGTACATAGCTTCAATGCTTTGGCAACGCTCCCCTACCCCTTAACCAAATAAATGGCTAAAGTCGCGGCTTCGGCAGTGAACTTAGCCCCGTTACATTTTCGGCGCAAAACCAGTCTGCTAGTGAGCTGTTACGCACTCTTCAAAGGATGGCTGCCTCTAAGCCAACCTCCTAGCTGTCTCGCCAATCTAACTTCCTTTCACACTTAGTTCACATTTAGGGGCCTTAGCCTGCGATCTGGGCTGTTTCCCTTTCGACAATGGAGCTTATCCCCCACTGTCTCACTCCTAATAAACATCTTGAGGTATTTGGAGTTTGGTTGAGTTTAGTAAGCTTACACCCCCTAGCTCATCCAGAGCTCTACCCCCCCAAGACTATATATTAAGGCTGTACCTAAATACATTTCGGGGAGAACCAGCTATCTCCGAGTTCGATTGGCATTTCACCTCTACCCACAGCTCATCCCAGCATTTTGTACCATACACGGGTTCGGTCCTCCACTCAGATACTATCTGAGCTTCAACCTGGCCATAGGTAGCTCACTCGGTTTCGGGTCTAATCCATACAACACACCGGGGATAACGAAAAATCAACTGTTAAATCAAAATCAGATCTCTAATCCGAAAATCTTTGATCTTCATTCAAAGCAACAGCATTAATTTCACCCAGTAATCGCCCTATTCAGACTCGCTTTCGCTACGGCTACGGAACTTGTGTTCCTTAACCAAGCTGCATAGATTAACTCGCTGGCTCATTCTTCAATAGGCACGCGGTCACTCATATAGAGCTTCCACGGCTTGTAGGTTAAATGGTTTCAGGTCTATTTCACTCCCCTCTCGGGGTACTTTTCACCTTTCCCTCACGGTACTAGTTCACTATCGGTGTCCAAAAGTATTTAGCCTTGGAGGGTGGTCCCCCCAGATTCCCACAAGATTTCACGTGTCCCGTGGTACTCAACGACACACTAAGAGCCAATGTCTTTTTGCATACAGGACTGTCACCTTCTTTGGTAGTTCATTCCAGATTCTTTTTGCTAAAACAAAGGTTTTTTACTCTTATATCTTCTCTAAGGCAAAGATATGTGCGCGTTACAACACCAAATGGATATAGGTCCTTAGACCACTAAACCCAAATGGTTTAGGCTGTTCCCCTTTCGTTCGCCACTACTTAGGGAATCTCGTTTGATTTCATTTCCTCAGGGTACTTAGATGTTTCAGTTCGCCTGGTTACCTCTTAAAAAGTTATCCGGTATAACCCGGATAGGGTTGCCCCATTGGGGAATCCACGGTTAAGCTCGCTAGACAGCTAACCGAGGCTTTTCGCAGTCTTGCCACGCCCTTCATCGGCTTTTGGACCCAAGGCATCCACCATAAACCCTTAATAACTTGACCCACATTATGGGTCGGTTACTAATTAAAAGTTGAATTATACAACGACTTGTATAACACAACTAAATCTCATGTTTAATTGCAAAAAACATGAGATTAAAATTCAAATTTACATGGTTAATGTAAACTTGAAATTACGCAGGATTAAATTGTTAAAGTACAAACCAAAAATAATTTAGTTATTGGCTCATATTACACAAAACAGAAAAGACCCATGTAGAGAAACTCTTTACAAAGCGTAATAAAAAGGCCAGAAGGAAATTATATGAATTATTCTATTGCAGAGTCAAGGTTTATTGGGCAAAAGGTTTGGTTAATAATACAAAAATTAACTAAAAATTTATTAGTGAATCACAAATCAACCAGTAATTATGATGAATTCACGAATAAATTTTACTCATGCAAGAACTAAATTAACTATATCTTTTGCAAAATCTTCAGTACAGGAAGCTATAAACCATGGAATACTGCTTGAAGATTTATCTGGATTAAAAGTATATTCATCCAAAATGCCAGTATCAGAAACGGAATATACTTTTAATCCAGAAGCCCATATAAAACCAAGTCCCGGATCAATCTCAGTCCGAGGTTCATCAAACATTACATATGCATCAGTTAATCCCCTAGAAAGCCAAGGATAGCTACATGCACCTCCATCAGGCCAAAAGCGCATCTTTGGAAATTGACTTTCCATTATTTTTGTAAAATTAGACATTTTCTTAGCCCAAAGCCTAAAATATTTAGGACTCATTGTATAGCACGCAATAATAGATTTATCTGAAACCTTAGTGTCTGTGGAAGGATTGATATTAAAAATTTCACCTGTAGAATATAGTTCTAATGTCACTCCATTTGAATCTGCAAAATAAAGCTCTTTTCTAATAAAATCTGCAGCACAAGCCCAAACAGGTGTAGAAGATTTTGGATCCCAAACTGTCAAAACAGTCCACCATTCTGTAGGTAACCCACGCATATAATGGCCAGATCCATCAAAAGGATCACAAGTAATGAAGTAATCCGTCTTTTCTGAATTTCCTATATCTGTCTGAATATGTTCAGAAAATAATCTTATAGAACAATCTGTTTTGCGTAATTTTTCAATCAATAAATTTTCACAAAACTCATCCAAACCAATTTGAATGTCTTCAGATTCTGATCTGCCAGGCACAAGATCCACAAAATTCTTACCAAAACCATTAGTATAAAACTCGGGAATTAAATTCATTAATTCTCTGAGGAATTGATCTAATTGGCTGCTTACATTTAAAAGATTAGACATTGAAATACTTATTTATATTACGAATACACAAAAACTCATAGGTTGATTAACATTGCTAAAAATATAATTTTATCTATACCAAATTTATAATATTTTAATATTAAAAAGCAACAAAATGAATCACTTTTATATCTGGAAAGATGATTTTTAGAATTAAATTTTTACCTTAATGTATACTAAAATGAACTATTATCGTATCCTTAAATAAATCCCTAAAATCCAAAACCTAAGAATGTATCTAATTTCTCTATCAATTATATTTACTACTCTTTTACTTACAGCAAACATATCAGCTGTAAAAATTATTGCTATAGGAAGAGAAGGAATAGACGCAGGTATAATTGCCTATCCTTTAACTTTTCTAATCTCCGATGTTTTATCAGAACTTTACGGTAGAAAGACTACAACAAAAATTATTTGGCTTGGATTCATATCCAATTTACTAATGGTTGGAATCTTATTTTTAGTAGGCATAATACCTGGAGCAACCTATTGGAATGATCAAGATTCCTATAACAAAATACTAGGATCAGTCCCAAGAATTGTTTTGGCTTCTATGACTGCATATCTAATAAGCCAGCATCACGATGTCTTTGCGTTTGAAATGTGGAAAAAAATCACTAACAACAGATTCTTATGGATACGCAACAATGCTTCAACAATTGTTTCACAAGGAATTGATACAACTATATTTGTATTAGTCGCATTCATAGGCACATATTCAATGCACGAAATATGGAATATGATTTGGATAACTTATTTGATCAAAATATCTATTGCAATCATGGACACACCATTGATTTATTTACTTGTTCACTTAAGTAAATCTAAAAACTTTAAACCTTAATTTTCAAACAAAAACAATCTAAGGTTTTTCATGATTTCAGAAATGTCACGCATATACATGCCAGGATCCCTAGAATCATTAAATACTTTCAAATTCACAAATATGGGACCTTCCATATCAATTATTAGAGGCAATTTAGTTATAAAGTCTTCTATATTTTCAAATTGAAAACTCTTTGCATAACCGCATGATTCTGCTAAACCTGTAAAATCAATTATCTGTGAACCAGGAATTGGTTGCCCGCCAGTTGTTGTATAAACACCATCATTAAAAACAAAATGGAAAAAATTTTTTGGCTTTTGAGTTGCTACAGTAACCAAAGAGCCAGCATTCATTAACAAAGAACCGTCACCATCCAAAACAAAAACTTTTTTATCTGGCCGAGCAATTGAAATACCTAATGCAATATTTGAAGCTTTCCCCATAGCACCAAAAACTGGCAAATCTAAATCCTTATTTTTAGACAATTTTTCAAAATATCTATTAGGAGTCATAATACTTACAACAATTGCATTTCCTCTAACTTCACTTATAGCTTCGATAGCATCATATGAATTAATCAATTTTTCACCAAGTTAATCTTTTTTATATTGCATTTTTTCCGGCAACTCAGACTTCACATCAAATAAAACCATTATTCTTTCAACAACAAATTCTACAATATCATTTATAGAATTTTGAAAAAGATAAAATGCAGGATTAGGCGGTAAAATTGTGGCTCCCATCATTGCTAAATCAGATAAATTCCTTAAATGTATAGCATGCAATGGAGTTTCCCTAGGAACCATAACAACCGTTCTCTTTTCTTTAAAACATACATCGGCCGCTCTTCTTAAAAGATTATCAGAAAGTCCTTGTGATAAAGCAGCAACCGTAGACATACTAGCTGGAACAATAACCATACCCCTAGTTGCAAAGGTGCCACTGGCGATTGGGGCTGCAAGTTCTCCAATCTGATAAAATTTAAAATTTTTATTAGAGGACCATTTCTCTAGCTCTTCTCCGAATGAACTATCCATCTCTTTTCCCCAAACAATCCTAGCTGCTGAAGAGACAGTCAAAATTACTGGAATATTACATTCCAAAAAACGATCTATAGTGCATTTTGCTAAAACTGAACCACTCGCGCCAGTAACTCCCACAATAACAGGCATTTGATTATCCAATGAAATCCTCCGAAAGATATCTTGTTCTGAACATTCTACTTCATATCAAAATTACATAACAGATATAAGTGTGAAAATAAAAAATACAAAAGAAAAATAAGCATTGGAATACATAAAAACCACAGGTATTTTAGACAAATCTGATGGAGCAACAAAATAATA
>Ga0310344_10003845_pt1 | contig 11166 bp, 12 predicted proteins | sample HC15DNA20200_MG_FD_203801 | JGI IMG/M metagenome (GOLD analysis project Ga0310344, IMG submission 203801) | Marine microbial communities from station ALOHA, North Pacific Subtropical Gyre - HC15-DNA-20-200_MG | ecosystem: Environmental > Aquatic > Marine > Oceanic | place: Pacific Ocean: North... | reverse complement strand
AAGCCGATGACCGACTCTTGGTTTGGGAACGCCACACTCGCGAATTCACCACCCATCGTCGCGAGGAGCTCATGACGCCCCGTCCTGGATGTGTCTATTCACCCGATGATTATGAGACTCCCACGGACTCGGATTCTTGGGCAAAAGAAGTCCCGAAGTAACCCCCCTCGACGGCAGCGGTGAGGTACACGATAGCCTCGAGCCACGCTAAACTAGCGCCAACGGACAGCTGCTATGCCCTTTGCTCTCGATAACGTAAGAATCGCCGATCTCACCTGGCTGCTCGCGGGAGCCGGCGGCCCCCGCATGCTCACCAGCCTCGGGGCTGAGGATATACGTATCGAGTGGAAGGGGCACCTCGACATGATTCGCGCGAGTGCCCCTATCATCCCTGTGGGTGAGGACCGGGCACGCATTCTTGGCGGCCAGCCTGGGCCGGGCACGCGTGTTGACAAAGGGATCAACCAAGGGGGTCACTTCGCTGGTATCAACGCGGGCAAACGTGGCATCAGCCTCAACCTTCGTCACCCAAAAGGGAAAGATCTCTTCAAAGAAATTGTCCGCATTAGCGACGTAGTCGTCGAGTGCTTCACAGCAAACACCATGGACCGACTTGGACTGGGTTACGACGAGTTGCGTAAGATCAACCCTTCGATAATCTACGTCCAACAGCCGGGGTTCGGCAAACGGGGTGAATATTCCGACTATGTCTCAACCGGCCCGGTCGCGCAGGCCATGAGCGGCTTAACCGAGCAGTCGGGGCTTCCCTCGCCCTGGCCTCCCGCTGGTTGGGGCTATTCTTACATGGATTGGAGCGGTGCCTATTACTGCGCCATGGCCATGTTAAGCGCCCTCTACTACCGTTCACGAACCGGCGAGGGCCAATACATGGACTGCTCCCAGACCGAGCCTGCTATCTATATGACAGGCACTGCTATCCTCGATTACGTGACGAATGGCCATGAGTCGCAGCGTACCGGAAACACTTCTCGCTATGTTCCGGCAGCGCCCCACAACGTGTATCCCGTAAAAGGTACTGACCGTTGGATCGCGATCACGGTCTTCGCCGACGATGAGTGGTGTTCGCTCGTCGGAGCCCTCGGCAACCCAGCATGGATGGCCGACAACCGCTTCTCAACATTGGAGTTGAGGCAGCGTTACCTGAAAGATCTAGACGATCTCCTCTCCAACGAAACAAGAGACCACGATGGTTTCGTTCTAATGAACACCTTGCAAGCGGCGGGCGTTCGAGCGGGCCTATGTCAGACAGCGGAGGATCGCATGCTCCATGACCCACAGCTCGAGCACCGCGGTTTTCAAGTTGAGTTAACTAACTCATTTGTGGGGACCTGGCCCGTCAAGGACTTCCCGATTAAGCTCAGTGAGAGCCCCGCCTATGTAGGTGGGACCATCGACCGTCACTTCCCGTGTTACGGCGAGGACAACGATTATGTCTATGGGGATCTCTTGGACATGCGCGAGTCCGACATCGCCGAGCTACAAGCAGAGGATGTGATCTAGCACGAGGTGGCACATAGTTGTTAGTTGAAGACATTCGACCGCAGATATATCCCCCGGTTCCAAGGGAAGGTAAAGACTTTGACCTCCCCTAGGAACGGCGAGTTGGCAGCTACTGCCGCAGACAACTTAGCCCAGTTAAAAGATAACTCTTACCCGGGCCGTGGCATCCTATTAGGGCTCAACAAGGGGGGATCGCAATGGGTCCAAGTCTATTGGGTCATGGGGCGCAGCAACAACTCCCGTAACCGTCTGTTAAAGATCGAGGGAACGGAAGTATTGACGGAACCCCACGATCCGTCCAAGGTCGAAGACGCCACCCTGATCATCTACCGTGCCATGTCATCGTTCCGAGGATGGCACATTGTGAGCAACGGTGACCACACCGACAACATAGTGCAACACATCGCAGTTGGATCCACATTCGAAACGGCCCTCGAAGGCTGTCACCATGAGCCCGACGCCCCAAATCACACTCCCCGGATCGCTGGTCTAGTTCGGCTCAATGGACCGGACACCGAGCTCAAGCTGGCCAAGATCGTGCGCGACCCCGGAAACGAGGATCATTCGGTCCATTGCTTCTATCGGTACGCGGGGTTCATCAATGGTTTTGGCTCTTGCCTCCACACCTATAGCAGTGACGGTAAACCTCTGCCTAGCTTCGGGTTTGATCCCTACGCACTGCCACTTCTAGATGATGTTGAAGACATCGCGGACTCCTACTGGGAAGTTCTCAACAACGAGAACAAAGTCGCCCTCGCAGTCAAGGCGATCGACTGCGAATCGGGAAAGGTGACCGTGGTCGCGAGGAACAAGCTAGTGCCATCCGGAGCTGCTTAATGACTCGAACCTTGCACCGCATTTGTTGCCCCATCCTAGCTCCTAATACAATTGGCGCTTAGCTGACGCAAGAATGTCCGCCCTCGAGCGCATAACAGCCGTTGAAGGCGACATCACCATCGAGTTGGTCGACGCCATAGTTAACGCGGCGAACACGACCTTGCTCGGCGGCGGCGGCGTCGATGGGGCGATCCATCGAGAAGCGGGCCCCGATTTGCTCGCCGAATGCCGCACACTCAACGGCTGCCCTACCGGACAGGCACGCATAACTAAGGGATACAACCTGGCTGCTCTTTGGGTGATCCACACTGTCGGTCCTGTGTGGAGCGGGGGACACAAGGGCGAAGACGCAAAGCTAGCTAGCTGTTACCAATCATGCCTCAAAATCGCCAAGGAGCACGGGCTAAAAAGTATCGCCTTCCCAGCAATCAGCACTGGGATATATCGATTCCCTCTAGAACGCGCCACACGGATCGCCATCAATGAAATACGCAACCACTTACAATCGAACGCCACCCTGACTTCGGTGCGACTCGTTTGCTTCGACAGGGAAACCCTCGCTACGTACCAGCGCATCATCTACGAGACCCTTCCATGAAGACGCGAACCGCTACTGAAGCTGATCTCCCTCGCATAGTGGATCTCTATAACATTGCTGTCGCAACTCGCATGTCGACGGCCGATACCGAGCCTGTCACACTCGAGAGCCGAGTCTCATGGTTCCGGGAACGGAACCATGAGACTCGGCCTATTTGGGTCATGGAGACGGATGGCCTAGTGGTTGGCTGGTTGAGCTTCCAACCTTTCCATGAGCGCCCCGCCTACTACATCACGGCCGAGATCAGCGTCTACGTAGCACCTGATTACAGACAACGGGGAATTGGCCGAAGCCTTTTGTCGGAGGCTATTCACCGTGGGCCTGAGCTTGGGCTCCGGACCTTGATAGGCTTAGTCTTTAAGCACAACACCCCTAGCATTCAGCTATTCGGAGGTGTTGGATTTACGGTTTGGGGAGAACTGCCCACCGTTGCCGACATGGATGGCATCGATCGAGACCTCATCATCATGGGTCGGCACCTTAAGGATCACGATTCCTCCCCATGAGGCCGGCCTGGCACTCTCGACGACTGCTAGAATCTTTCCAGAAAAATCCTTCCCCAAAAGGTCGGTTGTGAAGCAGCTGAATCCAGACAGCGCCCTGGCGGCGATGCACGACGGAAACGTCGTTAGGCATCGGCCGATCATGGCAGGATACAATTCGACCTTTCTCGTTGAGCTCGTCTGCAAGGGCGAGGCACCATGCCTGGGCGTGTACAAGCCGTCCCGGGGAGAAACGCCACTCTGGGATTTCCCGGCCAACACCCTATACATCCGTGAGCACCTTGCCTGGGTGGTTAGCGCGGCCCTGGGTTGGAACCTCGTTCCACCAACTATCATTCGCGATGGCCCGTACGGGGTGGGTTCGGTCCAGCTCTTCGTTTACGCCGAACAAGGCCGCCACTACTTCAACCTCGTGGACGAGCACAAAGATGATATGGTCCGCATGGCCGTTCTGGACGTCCTGATCAACAACGCCGATCGAAAGAGCGGCCACGTGCTTAAGGACGGTACAGGGGGGATCTGGGGGATCGACCATGGTCTGTCCTTCTCGGCCCAGAACAAACTCCGTACGGTGATGTGGGACATCGAGGACGAGCCAATCACCGAAGCTGTTAAAGACGATCTACTGTCCGCCTCAGAAAACAAAGCGCTTAAAGTGTCGCTGGTCCGTTATCTTGCACCGAACGAAGTCGATGCCTTCTATAAAAGATGTACACGTCTCACTTCAAGCACAACGCTACCCTTGCGCGCCTTCGCCGACGCTTGGCGTCCTTACCCATGGCCAACGATCTGAAAACAGAGCGCCCGGAATCGTAAGCTGGGCCTAACCGGAGGGACCAATGAGCCGTTGCCAGTACCCAAAGTGCGAGCGAGTCATCCGTGACCCCAACAGATTTGGCCTGTGTCATGTCCATTTAGACATGGGCGATTTCTTCCTATGGTTCTCCGAAGCCCTACAGAAAATGGAAAAGGCTAGCGGGCGGGGAGCCTCTGTACGAGCATCGGGGCTTGTATTACCGCCAGGCACCGGGCCATCCTAAGACCCTATCGAGCATTACATACCGTTGACGTATTTCAGCGCTCCTGATAGTCTCAATCTGTTGGCACTCTTTAGGGCTGGGTGCTAACCCTTTTTGAGAAACGTTGATGCCGATCTATGAGTATGCCTGTGCCGACGGCCACCGCTTCGAGAAGCGACAGGGCTTCGATGCCGACCCGGTAATGACCTGTCCCACATGCGACGCGCCTTCTGAGCGCGTGATCCACGTGCCAGCAGTTCACTATAAAGGCAGTGGCTTCTACACTACCGACTACGGACGGTCTGGTTCGTACCAGTCAGACTCTAAGGCAGACACCGGGGACACCGGGGACACCGGATCCAGCGAAAAAAAGAGCTCCCCCCAGCCGGGATCAAAGACAAAGCCGACAAGTTCGACTAAGCCAGAATCTTCCACAACCGCGACAAAGGACGCCGACTAGGCGTCCCCGAGTTCGCGCGGTGCGCGCCCTTCTCCAACGGGTCACCTCCGCTTCCGTATCTGTAAATTCTGATGTGGTTGGCCGTATAAATTCAGGACTCGTGATCCTCCTTGGCGTTTCACGAACCGATGGGGCGGAAGATGCCCGCTACTTGGTCGACAAGATAGCGAACCTCAGAATCTTTCCGGACGAACAGGGGCATTTCGCCGTGTCTGCTCTCGATGCTGGTGCAGAGATGCTACTAGTAAGTCAGTTCACCCTCCACGCAAACACGCGTAGGGGCAGGCGGCCCTCTTTCGCCAATGCAGCGCCATCGGGGCAAGCTGAGGTTCTATTCGACCAAGTAGCCGATCTCTTCCGCCAAAAAGACCTGTCGGTTGCAAAGGGACGCTTCGGATCTTACATGCAAGTCGAGATCGTCAACGATGGCCCGGTGACTATCATGATCGATAGTGCTGAACGCAGCCATCCAAGGTCCGGCTAGTTCGAAGACATAGGATGCGCTTTTCTTCGACCTAGCCTAGCGCTACACTGAGGCCCGGCTTATGAATACCCTGGCAGACAAGGACCTCTTTCGCAAAACCTGGGGTAACTTCCCAACAGGCGTAAGCGTCATCAGCTTCCTCACCCCTGACGGCGCTACTCACGGAATCACGGCTAATTCCGTTTGTTCTGTTTCCCTCGATCCCCTACTTGTCCTCGTGTGTGTTGATCACAAGGCTCGCAGTTTCGCTATGCTCAACGCAGCTTCCCACTTCGTCATGAATTTCCTAGAGAAGAGTCAATCCGAGCAGTCCAACTTTTTCGCCAGTAGCAAGACTGAGGGAGCAGGCCCGTTCCAGTGGGGGACGACCTCCAAGGGACTCCCCAAGCTGGCCGACACTATAGGAACCATCGACTGCAGCATCTACGCCAAGCACGAGGCTGGGGACCACACGATATTCGTGGGACAGGTTGAGGGGATCAGCCTCAACGAAAACCTGTCACCGCTAGCCTATTACAAAGGCCAGTACACAAAGATTCAAGCTCCGTCTGGGTAGAACGCAGGAACCCCCCTACTCACCGAAGCCCCAGCTTCCGAGCGCACGGTAACGAGTCCATAAACCCAGCCGCCCATGGACCAGCAAATACTGCTTTCATTCTGCTAGCTTAGGTGGCCAGGCATAGAATGGAACTATCCCGCTCCGCCTACACCTCAATCGCCAGCGGGTGCGTCGTTCTTGCTGCTATCGAAGGAAGCTATGGACGACACAGTATCCCCTCCGCTAAGGTCCATAATCCGAACGCCCTGGGCAGCACGACCTGTGACACGGACCTGTTGAAGCGTCGTACGCAGCATAATGCCCTTACGCGAGATAATCATCAATTCCTCGGACGGATGGACCACCCGCGCGGCTGCCACAGGACCGGTACGAGTGGTGATCTTCAGTGTGAGAACCCCCCGAGTTCCTCGATGATGCGCCGGATAGTTCTCCAGCCGCGTCAGCTTCCCTAGACCCTTCTCGCCAACGACGAGCAGGTAACCGCCCTCAACCACTCGTTCAAAGTCGATGACCCGGTCGTCACCGGAGAGACGGATACCGCGGACACCGCTTGCGTTACGAAGCTGTGGCCTTACATCGTGCGCGGGGAACCGGATTGCTTGGCCCTGCTCGGTAATGCCAACAACATCGTCGGTGTCCTCCACAATCTCGGCACTCACCAACTCGTCACCAGAGCCAAGATTCATGGCAATGATACCGGGGGTTCGCGCCACCACTGAAGCAAACTCCTTAACTTGGGTCTTTTTAACCTTCCCCTTACGGGTACACATAAACAGGAAGTTATCGTGCTCGAAGTCGCTGGTAGCCACGATCGCAGTGACCCGTTCGTTGTCCTGAACGGGAATGATGTTGACCAAGGGCGTCCCCTTTGCCGCCCGAGTCGCTTCCTGTGGCACACGGTAACACTTGGTATGAAGGACACGGCCTCGGTTGGTGAAAAAAAGGAGATGGTCGTGCGTGTCCGCAATGAGCAGGTGGTCGACGACGTCCTGCTCACGCGTGACCATACCGCGGACACCATGACCGCCCCGCCGCTGAATACGGTAGGCATCTATCGTAAGCCGCTTCGCATAATTACGGTTGCTTACCGAAACCACTACATTCTGGTGAGGTATGAGGTCCTCGTTAGTAAACTCACGGGCTTCCTGCTCGTTAAGCTCGCTCTTCCGCTCGTCGCCGAAGTCTTCTTTGAGCTTGACCGTCTCATCCTTCACAACTCCAAGGATCTTGGCGGGATCCCCAAGGAGGTCTTCCAGATACTCGATCCGCTGGCGAAGCTCTTCAAACTCGTCGAGGATCCGTTGGCGTTCCAATGCAGCCAGACGTCTCAGCTGCATGTCGAGGATCGCCTGCGCCTGAACTTGGGTCAGGTCGAACTGGGACATCAAGGCCCCACGCGCGCCCTCAGCATCGTCCGATTCACGTATCGTTTGAATCACCGGGTCCAGGTTGTCCAAGGCGGTGATCAAACCTTCCAAAATGTGGGCTCGCTCGCGTGCCTTACGCAAGTCGTACTCTGAGCGACGAGTGACGACAATACGCCGGTAATCAACATATTCCCGGACAGCCTGGCGGATGTTGAGCACTCGCGGCTGGCCATCGACAAGAGCCAGCATATTGATATGAAACGCTGACTGCAGCGCAGTCATCTTGTATAGGTTGTTGAGCACCTGCTCAGCCATCGCGTCCCGCCGGCATTCAACAACAATACGCATTCCCTGCCGGTCTGACTCGTCCCTGATCTCACTGATACCTTCGATACGCTTGTCTTTGATCAGATCCGCGACCTTCTCGACCAGGCCGGCTTTGTTGACCTGATAAGGCAGCTCCTTGACCACGATCTGCTGCCTCGTGCCCTTAGACAGCTCTTCGATCTCGGCTCGCGCACGAACTACGACTTTGCCACGGCCCGTATGGTAGGCCGAATGGATCCCCTCACGACCCATGATGATCCCCCCCGTGGGGAAGTCAGGACCGAGAATAAAGCCCATGATGTCGTCGATAGTGGCATCAGGATGATCGATAAGGTGAACAATAGCCTCACAGACCTCGCCTAGGTTGTGGGGCGGGATATTCGTAGCCATGCCGACTGCGATCCCCGAGGCGCCGTTAACCAAGAGGTTAGGCAGGCGGGCCGGGAGCACTGTTGGCTCCTTGAGCGAATCATCGAAGTTGGTATCGAAATCGACCGTCTCGCGGTCGAGATCTACCAACATCTCCTCGGCGATCTTGGCCAGGCGCGCTTCGGTGTAGCGCATGGCCGCAGGTGGGTCGTTGTCAATACTGCCGAAGTTTCCTTGCCCATCGATCAGTGGATAGCGCATGGAGAAATCTTGTGCCATGCGCACGAGAGCATCGTAGACCGGGGCATCTCCGTGCGGATGGTACTTACCAAGAACTTCACCAACGATGCGCGCACTCTTCTTGTATGGGCTGTTAGGACGAACCCCCAGCTCGTCCATCGCATAGAGAATCCGGCGGTGGACCGGCTTAAGACCATCCCTGACGTCCGGAAGCGCACGGGCCACGATTACGCTCATGGCGTAATCGAGGTACGAACTACGCATCTCCTCTTCGAGCTTGATGGGGCGGACGTTGCCGATGCTTTCTAGAACCATAGCCTTACCTCAGACATTTCGAGCGCCGGGAACGCAAACCGGATCTGGCAAGAGTTGCTACCGAGGAGACAGACTCGGCCGTGTTCGCCACATTTCATTCGTTGATCAAGCGTCAGAAACCGGGGGCGTGGTCCGGAACTCTCTGGCGGCCTCTACGAAGCTAGCGAAGAGCTTCTTATGGTGTCGCGGCACTTCATCTCGGCGCTCAGGATGCCATTGCACGCCGACCACCCAGCGGTGATCTTTCCTAGGGCTGTCAAGCGCCTCAATTATACCATCACCTACTGAATAAGCCGATACCAAAAGGCCCGGAGCCTTCACCTTGTGGTTAACGCCTTGGTGGTGCAGGCTGTTGACTCTGACAAAACCTCCAACTCCCACGATGTGGGTGACACGGCTGCCGGGGGGCACAAAGACCTCGTGGAAGGCTGCCTGCTTACCCGGATTCTCAAGATGTCGGTGGTTGGGGATATCCTGAACAAGCGAACCCCCCATAGCAACGTTCAGCGCTTGCATTCCCCGACAGATGGCGAAGGTGGGCATGTCCTGGTTAAGCGCCGCTTTGATGAGGGGAAGCTCGATGGAGTCGCGGCCTCGCTTCACGCGAGTTGCGGGGTGGAGATCCTGCCCATATGCAGCAGGATCGACGTCGGCACCTCCCGTGAGGAGCAGCCCTCCCAGTTTGGCAAGCGTTTCATTGGGAGCCACCAGCTCGGTCAAATCGATTACGACTGCCTCGCCACCAGCTTCTTCGACAGCCTCTACATAAAGATCGGAGGGCTCTTCACGAGACTCGGTAACGCCAATGACGGGACGGGGCATGCGGCCAGCATATCACTCACCCCGCCCCCATGGGCCTCTTCAATTGTTCAAGGTCCACGCCCGTGCTTGGTCCTCAACCTCGCTTCAAGCCCTTTGAAGGAGGCCGGTGCCACTTGAGTGAGGACTGTTCGGGAGATCATCACGCCGCTGTCGTACCGAGCCTATAATGGCGCTGTCTCGTATATCGCCCCTTCATCTTCTCAAGCCAGGCTCCAAATCCAATATGTACGACTTGTTACAAGACATCATTATCCTCGAGGTTTCCCTCTTAGGCCCAGATGCTTTGGGTATGCATCTTGCCGATCTTGGCGCCAACGTGATCAAGGTTGAGGAACCGCCGAGCGGCAGCTATATCAGATCCGTTGGCGGAACCAAAATCGACGAAGTGAGCACTCTGCATTTGCGGTGGAACCGGGGGAAAAAAAGTGTCACTCTCGACCTCAAGCGCCCCGAGGGACGCGACCTTTTCCTAGAACTCGCCAAAAGGGTCCACGTGGTTATTGCAGGCCTGCGCGCAGGGGCAATGGAAAGATTCGGCGTGGGGTACGAATCCCTCTGCAAAGTCAATCCTGGACTAGTCTACTGCTCCCTAAACGGATCCGGACTCTCTGGCCCATACCACAAGCTTGCCATGCACGGGGTCGCTTTCGACGCATACGCAGGCCTCGCGCCCCCCTCGTTCCGAGCTGACGGCACTCCATACATCGACCAACATTTCGGCGCCGGGTTAGAAACCAGCGCCCTCTACGCGGCGCTGGCCGTTTCCGCAGCACTCGTGCAAGCGAAGACGAGCGGCGCGGGGCAGCATATCGAAGTGTCCGAGCTCGACTCAGCTATTTCTTGGCAAGCGAGCACTATCGATTCCACAATGAACAAACTGCCCGCCGACTTCCAAGGCATGGAAAACGCTGTACGATATCAGTACTACCGCACCAAAGATGACCACTTCTTCATCTTCCAGTGCAGCGAGGAGAAGTTCTTCGCCAACTTCTGCAAGGCCGTGGGCAGAGAAGACCTACTGGACCGCGGACCTCGAAAGCTCGTGGGCGACCACGCTCGAGGTGACGAAGATCTCCGTCGTGAGCTAGCCAAGATCATGCTAACGAAAACCCGGTCTGACTGGGTCGATTTCTTCATCACAAACGACTGCGCCGGAGCACCAGTCTACTCCACCACTGAAGTCACTTCAGATAGCCATTTTCAGTCCCGAGGACTCACGTTCGAACAGACGCTGCCAAACGGACGTGAAGTGAAGTGGCTCGGGACCCCTATAAAGCTCCAAGGTCAGAAATTCTCCCCCAAAGCGGCCCCTACGCCGGGCCAGCACACCGACCAAATTCTAATGTCATTGCTGGACCTGCCGAGAAAAAGTCTCGACTCGCTACGCTCCAAGGGGGTTATTACCTAGCAGCCCTCCTCTGGGCCGCGGTAGATGTGATGGCAGACGTACGACCCTTCAAAGGCCTACGGTTCGACTCTTTGGCGGTCTCCGACTTAGGATCGGCACTTTGCGGGCCGTTCGATGTAATTTCGCCTGCCGATCGAGCTCGACTTCTTGCCAGCAGTGATTTCAACGCCGTCAAGCTCGAGGCTCCCGATCCATTGGCCCTCCCTGATCCCTATTCCGCGGCGGCACAGACTCTACACAACTGGCTTCGCGATGGAGCGCTCAGGGAAGACAACGCCCCCGCCTACTACTTGGTGCGACATCGATTCGCCCATGAAGGCAAAGGTTACACACGCAC
>Ga0310344_10003844_pt1 | contig 11167 bp, 6 predicted proteins | sample HC15DNA20200_MG_FD_203801 | JGI IMG/M metagenome (GOLD analysis project Ga0310344, IMG submission 203801) | Marine microbial communities from station ALOHA, North Pacific Subtropical Gyre - HC15-DNA-20-200_MG | ecosystem: Environmental > Aquatic > Marine > Oceanic | place: Pacific Ocean: North... | reverse complement strand
CTCGGACCCGATTATCCCCTTTATCGAGGGTGACGGTAGCGGCGTGGACATCTGGGCGGCGGCAAGCCGAGTCCTGAACGCCGCGGTTGAAAAGGCCTATGGAGGAGAGCGGAGACTCGCCTGGTACGAGATTTATGCCGGAGAGAAGTCGTTCAAGAAGTTCGAAGACTGGTTCCCGGACGACACGCTCACGGCAATCAAAAAATACCACGTCGCAATCAAGGGTCCTCTGGAGACTCCGGTCGGCGGCGGAATTCGTAGCCTCAATGTGTCGTTGCGTCAAAAGCTCGACCTCTATGCCTGTGTGCGCCCTGTGCGCTACTTCGACGGCGTACCCGCGCCTGTCGTTCATCCGGAAAAGGTGAACATGGTCATTTTCCGTGAGAACACCGAAGACGTCTATGCCGGCATCGAGTGGAAGCAGGGCACCCCGGAAGTCGAACAGGTCATTCAATTTGTCAATGACATGGGCTTCAACGTACGGGCCGACTCGGGAATCGGGGTGAAGCCCATCAGCATTACTGGCTCCAAGCGCCTCGTGCGCAAAGCGATTCAGTACGCCCTCGAGCACAAGCGCGCCAGTGTCACACTGGTCCACAAGGGCAACATCATGAAGTTCACCGAAGGTGCTTTCAAAGAATGGGGTTACGAGCTCGCGCGTGAGGAGTTCCCCGACGTCACGGTCAGCGAACAGGAAGTCTGGGATCGCTACGATGGCAAGGTGCCGTCCGGCAAGGTCCTTATCAAGGACCGCATTGCGGATGCCATGTTCCAACAGATTCTTCTACGTCCCGACGAATACGACGTGATCGCACTGCCAAACCTCAATGGAGACTACCTCTCCGACGCCGCTGTGGCGCAGGTGGGCGGGCTTGGACTCGCTCCGGGCGCCAACATGAGCGATGATCTCGCCGTCTTCGAAGCCACGCACGGCACTGCACCCAAGTACGCGGGCAAGGACATGATCAATCCCGGCTCCGTGCTTCTCAGCGGCGTCATGATGCTCGAACACCTGAGCTGGCAGGAGGCCGCGGACTCAATCATCCGCGCTCTCGGCGCAACGATCGCCCAAAAGACGGTCACCTATGACTTGCACCGCCAGATGGAAGGCGCGACGAAGCTCAAGTGCTCCGCCTTCGCGGACGCAATTATCAAGAATCTCTAGGGCGACGGATTGGCGCGGTGTTCCCCTCGCTCTGCGAGGGCAGAAAGGGAAAATTCTCGCACCTGGCACTCGCGTGCCCACGGGGAAGTTCGAGAACTCGCATCCACCATCAAAAAAAGGACACGAGCATTCCCGACAGCTCATGTCCTTTACAGTCTCGTTTATCCAGTAATCTAATATTCGTCGTTCAAGAGGCCATCTCACGCCGGCGACCCTTGCCCATGCGTGAGAAAAGTTGATCGCGTACCTTTTCGGTCGATTCCAGCTTGTCGGCCAGATTCTCGCGCTTACGTTTCAACTGTTTGAGAAGCTTCAAGGTCGCCGCAATGCCGGCCTCGGTGGTCTGCACCGTTCGCCTCAGGCGCTCGATCACAAAAAGATCTTCGTAAAGTGCATCCGCAAAACGAACGAGCGTCGGCACAAAGGCTTCCGACGAAAAGCGCATTCCCGACACGCAGGCAAGCTCTCTCTCGGACAACTCGAGATTGCGGTCAGCCCCGTCCGCCATTTCCAGGGCACGGCCGAGGCTCGAATGTCTGAAGAGCTCCGTGAGAAAACCCTCGCGGGTAGTCTCAAACCGGTAGTTGCTCTTCGCCGAAAGGAGAAAATTCCGACAGCTGTCCAAATAATCCAAACTCCGTTGTACGCAGAAGATCGCTTCGTCCAAATTAAGGAGATTCTCGGAGAGATCGTTCCAGACGTACTCCGTACGCTTGAACTCTTCGTTGGCACGCCGCACGCGATCAAATCGAGCAGGCGGCATCTTGCGTAAGACAAGCTTCTTCTCGACCTCGAGCGTCTTCTTTTTGTCTTCGAAACCGGTGAAGTACCGGAGCTTGTTCTGCAGCTCTTCTTGCTCGCGCTGGATCAGGTTCTGTTTAACCAGCGACAACTCCAGCAAGCCCATGGACAGAAAAGATTCTCGCGACGGAACCTCATCCGCTCGCACGCTGGAGAGCGCGATCTCGTGCGTCCGCAAAAACCCGATCAGTGCCCGGAGACCACGACACTCCTCTTCCATATATTCGATCTGCTTCCGGAGCCGACGTTCCTTCTCCAGTTTGACGTTGCAGTAGCCGAGTTCCTTTTCGACCTTCTCGAGCTTTCGAGCCATAAGTATTCTCCTAATCGCCCGTGTTCCAAATTTCCGTCTTTTATCCGTCCCAACTGACCCGACGCTTGTTGGTCGCCTCTCAGTAACTTCGAGAGTGTCCGAAAGGGCAAAAACGAGTAACAGACAGCAGCCGGACGAAGCCGACCCCTCACGAACCGAGCGTCCAAATTGCAAACCGCACACCAAAACCGAAGGTTTTCAGAAGGTTTTCAGAGTTTTTCATAAATCCTTTAATCGTAAGGGTCTATACAGCCAGAGAGATGCGTGTCAAAATTGCCCGTGATCCGCTAACGTTAAGAGCCTTTGACAGAAACTCGAACTTCTTACGTTCAAAAATGCCACAGCAGCGCCCGGTGAGCGGGGCCATGAACCCCGTCGGTCAAGGCCACGCGACAAACACCGAAGCAGGCCGCATAATTTATTCAGAATTCTTTACCTACGACTCGAGCACCGTGTTCCTGTGAACCGAGAATGGTTACGGTCCTCCGGGAGCTTCTCCCGATCAGATCCTGGCAAGGACCTCCGAAGTCCCCGAAAAAGGCACCGCAGGCCGTTTCCCTGCAGGCTCTTCGGAAAGCTCGAAAATGGTTCGGGAAGGGCGACCGCCAACCCGGCATGGCAGTGTTCGCCGGTACAGCGATCAGAGGTTAGAATTCCTACGTAGATTACCGAGGAAGGCCATCATGAACCAAAGCACGCCCTCGAGACCAGCCCGACGAAGGCCCGAGATCGCGATCTACGCCCTTGTGGGCGTACTTCTGGCGTTCTCCGGGACAATCGACGCGCAGTCGACCGCGAAAACGAAATCTGATCGTCCGTCCAGCGAGTCCACGGTCGACAAGAGACCGGCCGACCAGACTCCCTCGCGGGGCAAATCGTCCTCCCTCGGACCGGTGCCATGGGCGCTCAATCGAACTTACAGTTACGCGTGGGTCCTGCGGGGAAGCTACGTCGGTGATACCAAGTTCGTCATCCGACTCCCCGAAGAGAAAACGAAAACAGCGGACAAGAAGGCCACAGCCAACGCCAAGAAGAAACACAAGAGCGATTACCATATTCAGAGTCACCTCAAATTCCACAACGACCATGTAAATCGCTCCATGAAGCGCGAGTACGTCTTCAATGACAACTGGGTGATTCAAAAAATCGACTCCTCGGACAATCTGGAGTACACGAACACACGACGATCGAAGAAGACAGAAAAGATTTGGAAGGAAGGAACCACGCTCCTGAGCGAGCTGACTCTCAACGGCTCTTCTCCCACCCGCAGCGAAATCCTACTTCCAAGCGGAACGCACGTGCTTCCAGCCGATGGAGTAGTCACCTGGGGAATCCTGATGCCGCTGGAGCTGCCTATTGACACCTCCAAAAACGTTCGCGTTGCCTATCCGGGAATGGGCATTGTCTACGAGGTCAAGATTCGCAACCGCGGCAGTGACAAGATCAAGCTGCGCTGGGGCGAGGAGGTCGAGGCCGTCCGCTATGCCTTCCAATCGAAGAACCGCCAGCTCGCCGGCGATGTCTGGGTCGACAAGCAATTGCGCGTCGTACGGTATCGACAGGACAAGTTGGTGATCGATCTAAAACTGTGACCACGCCTCATCTCCGCGTGTCAGCGGCAAGCGATATTTCTCTATCCGAGACGAATTAACCATCACTCTCGGAAGAGGCTCCCGCCACAATCGTCGCGACGTCCGTAAACCTCCTCAAAACAGAGATATACTCGCGAATCATCCGCAAGAGAAGCTGTCGATCTCCTGATGGCTTGTAATCGTCGTGATAGAAGTCACGCGGGTCGGAGGGCAAACCGAAGAGATCCTTGTAAATGACCAGAGACTCCATTTGGCTGAGGCTCAGGATGTCTTTCAAGAACCGATCCATGTAGACCATCACACGTGGGAACTTCTCCTCGGTCAGGAGGGAGTGCTGCCGGATGAGCTCACGGATACGCGGTCGAAAGCGCGTGTCCAGAAACTCGCGCCATTCGGTCTCGAGAAACTCTCCGCGACGATCAACGACCCCGTCTCCGTACCAGCCTTCTTCGGTATCCACCGCCATTTCGACAACAAACGGATCCCAACTCTTCTTGAGATTCTTCGTGAACTCGAAGCGACGCTCCAGAAGCTGAAACAGCTCGACGGCGGGCGGTAAGGCGCTGCGATAATAAGCGGCCACGCGACTATTGTCAGCCAGCTCCTCTTCAGGAAGCCCAACGTAAACCTCCGATGAGACGGCATGATCGGTCAACTCCTCCCAGGGTAGGTCGGAATGATCTCTCTTCCAGGATTCGACCTCGTCGTAATCGTGGAGAGAGCTGCTAAATGAGACCTCGACCTTGTGCCCAGCGGAATAAAAGCGAAAATATTCGGGGAGCGTGAAACGAAGATAGTATCGACCGTTTCGGACCTCGGCACCACGATCCGCTCCCACCAGCCGATCACCCTCGAAAAAGAATGCGGCGAGAACTCTTGCTCCATCTGGCAGAAGGCTGCGGCCGAGAATATGGGCAGCTCCCGAGCGCCCCCACTCCTCGACCAGGACGGCATCGATCGTCAAGAGCTTGTCCGAGTCACTCTGGCTATCGAAGACCGTCATGCTCCAACGCAAGAAGGTCGGCCGCGGAATGAACTGCGGCTCCACCGGTTTGGCGTAGCTCGCTCCGACAACAACCTCACGCCAGCGGGTGAGCTCGGCACCCTGGTGTCGGAGCGACACAGAAATTGGTCCGGGTCGCTTCGCCGCAGCAAAACCAAACTGCCCATCGACGTCACTCTGCGTTCGTTCAGAACCACAGTAAATCGAGTGCGCAACAAGAGGCTCGAGCCCCACTCCAATCACGCGTCCTGTAATCTCGAGCATTCCCTGGTCAAGAACAGGCCGGGGTGTCAGGCTCCCGATCACGGTCGAAAACTCCTCGGACTCCCCGGTCTCCAACGGTAGCACGAAGGGTTCGGTCGACAACCGCGGCTCGCGAAGCTGGTATACAAGCAGAAAGCACGCAGCCAAAATGACGCCAAAGAAAAACAAAAGCGCCAGCGTACGAATTGTAGAAGCGGGTCGTGCAGCCAATTTGGTCCTGACTTCGTATTTCCGGGCTCCCGTACTCTCCAGCTTCAGGACGGCCCCCCCCCGTACCGCGTTGCGTCAATTTTTCGCTTCGCGAACATTGAAGGCGTCTGTAACCCGGGCACCCATGGCCGATAAACGATTCACGCCCTGAAGACGCAAAGCGCCAAGGAAAACGAGCACTCGATCAATGCGAAGTAAGCATCCACGCTCAGAGATCTCGGCTTCAGATCGCCTCCCCAAAGAGAGGCAAAACATTGAGAAAGCCCCCCGGGGGCTATTCCCCACTAATCTTCGTCAAACAAAGTCAGTTGTCCATCCGAAAGTCAATCGCGCCTGGCCTGGTCAAGGAGGTACTTCCGCACCTCCCTTTCGTCGGATCTCACCGCAAATACCCAATAATCCGCAACTCAAAAGTCACGCACCGACACCCGACGCTCCTTCAGAAGTTCACAGTAAATTCGCGCAACGCTCGTACCTATCAAAACCCCACGACTCTTGCGACGCCATACCCCGGCACAGAGGGAGTGAGTCACGCAACGCGTGTCCTTCAAGCAACTCCACTCCTCGCTGACCTCACGGCTCCTCGAGAACCGCTCCAATGGCCCCTCGCAATTTGCCGTGAAACGCCTTTCTGCGACATTTCGATTGAACACGACCTGGCATTTGCACTCCCATCTCTCATGGGATAGGGTTCCTCGATCATACAGCGCTTCCTCGGAGCCCTCGACCACCGGACAAGGGTTCGTTGACTCGTACAAAATCCGTCGTCATTCTCATGACAGACACCAAAAAACCATTGCAACTGGCAGTGAGATTGTGCGAACTTCGAGGCAGAGGTCGGTGTCCAATTCAGGCCCCTTGAAAACCGGAAGAGAGTGTCCGTGAGGCTCTCCTATATTCTCTGCATTCTGATTCTGTCGCTCCTCTGCGGCTGCTCGAGCTTCGAGCGCGACTGGCAGTCCCGCCTGGGCGTGGAACCCGGGCCACCACCGACCGGGCTCTGGGAGGGAACGTGGCTCAGTCGCCACAACAATCACACGGGCAACCTACGTTGCATCGTCGACTCCGCAGAAGACGGGAACCACAGCTGGCGCTACAAGGCAACCTACGCAGGCTTCTTCACCTTCGAGTATACCGTGCTCATGCAGGTTCGCTTTGACGACGATACGGCTCACTTTCAGGGCGAAGCAGACCTGGGAAATTTTGCAGGGGGAGTCTATAAGTATTCTGGCCAGGCCAATGAGTCGACACTGAAGTCGACGTACAAGGCAAAGTCGGATCACGGTGTATTTGAAATGAACCGAATCATCATCGCGAAGGAGGAGCCTCATGAGTGACCTCTTGAATACGCTTGCCCCAAATCTATCAGAACAAACAGCAGTCGTTACCGGCGCCAGCCGCGGTATTGGCAAGGCCATCGCAAGCGCGCTGGGTGCCTGCGGAGCGCACGTCGTGCTTGCCGCGCGAAGCCTCTCCGACCTCGAAGCCCTCGCGGAGGACATCCGAGACGCCGGCGGTACGGCCACCGCTGTCAAAACCGATGTCGCAAGCGAAGACTCCCTGAAGTCTCTCTTCCAGGTAGTCGATTCAATCGCGGACGGACGCCTGGATATTCTGGTCAACAACGCCGGTGCTGGACTCTACGGCGAGATCATCGACAGCCCAGCCGATGATCTCGACCTCTTGCACGCCATCAATGTGCGTGGCCCATTCATTGCCTGCCAACAAGCCATGAAGCGCATGGTACCCGCCAAGAGCGGCACCATTACCAATATCTCGAGCGTTGTGGGTCTCAAGGGCTATCCGAACCAGGGTGCCTACACCGCTTCAAAACACGCGCTCCTGGGGCTCACCAAAACGCTCAGCGTCGAGGCGCAACCACACGGAATTCGCGTCAACGCCATCTGTCCGGGTGGAGTGGACACGGAACTCGTCACGAAAGCGCGCCCCGATCTGGACCGCTCGGTTCTGATGCAACCGGACGACGTGGCTCGGACCGTGCTCTTTCTTCTTGCCATGCCGGCACGGGCAGCTGTCGACTCGATCTATATCCGGCGGGCGATCAGCTCCCCCTGGTAAACGACCCCTCCCTGCCAATCCTCAACCGAGCACCCAAAGAAAGCCCTGTGATCAAAAGTCGCTCGCCCTCCGGAACCCGTCACAATCTCAGGTCAAAATGTAAGGCCAGGCGACAGGGCGGCGCTCACGACGGGACCGAGTCGAAGGGAATCACCGAAAAAAATCGCTTTTCTACGCAGGACGAGTTGGCGACTAGGCCAACAAATCGTGGTGCACCTTCGCACTCGAAACCTTGGCGTCCGTCATGGTCTCCACACGCCCCTGGTGATTGAACACCACACGGTCGTGGTCTAGTCCCAAAGCGTGCGCGACAGTGGCGAACATGTCCGGCATGGTGAAGTGGTTTTCAGTGGCGCGAAATCCGACATCATCCGTCACGCCGTAGACGAAGCCCTTCTTGAACCCCCCACCCGCGATCCAGAGTGAACCCGCATACTTGTTGTGGTCTCGGCCGTCCCTGGCACTTCCGGGCGTCTCCTGTGAAACAGGCAAACGGCCGAACTCGCCAGCCCAGATGACCACGGTGCTATCGAGCAAGCCGCGATCCTTGAGGTCCTTGATCAGCCCAGCGGATGGCGTATCACCCGCAGACATGGAGAGTATGTTGGCCCGCAAGTCCTGATGCTGATCCCAGGGTTGGCCGGCACCCACGAAGACCTGGACAAAACGCACTCCCGCTTCCACCAACCGGCGAGCCATGAGACAGCGTGTGCCATAGCTTTTTGTGCGATCGTTGTCGAGACCGTAGAGACCTCGCGTGTATTTCGACTCTTGCGAAACGTCCAGCACATCGGTGGCGCTGAATTGCATACGGGCCGCAAGCTCAAAGTTTTGAATTCGCGCCGCGAGATCACTCTCGAGCGGGTAGCGTGCAAGCTGACGCGAGTTGAGACGCGTGATAAAATCGAGAGTCCGACGCTCGACACTCGCCGGGCGCGGGGTGGACGGCTTCAAGTTGTGAACGGGATCACCCGTCGTGCTGAACTCCGTACCACCGTAGATCGCCGGAAGCCACTCGTTCTTGACCATGAGCCCACCACTGGTGGCGTAGCCATTCGGATCACGCAGAACGACGTAGGCCGGAAGATCTTGATTCTCCGTCCCGAGAGCGTAGCTAACCCAGGCGCCGAGAACCGGACGCCCCGTGTTCAAGAAACCCGTCGCGAGGGTCACAATCGCTTCGGTGTGGTTGTTGTGCGTACTGAGTTGCGAACGAACGAGGCAGATGTCGTCCGCCACTTCACCTATATGCGGGACGAGCTCCGAAAGCTCCATGCCACATTCACCATGCACCTGAAACTGGAACGGACTGCCAAGCAGTTTGTTGGCTTCGCTGCCGGGCTGTAGCGGTTCGGTATCTTCCGTGAAGGTCTTACCATCGAGCCGCGTAAGCTCGGGCTTGGGATCAAAAAGATCCATCTGGCTCGGACCACCCGTTTGTACGAGCTGGATGACCGCCTTGGCACCCCCCTTGAAGTGCGGCGCCTTCGGTTTCAAGTCATGCCCACCCGGCAGGCCAGCGGCACGGGCCTCCTCGCCAAGCAAGTAGGAAAGGGCAAAGGAGCCAAGACCCACACCTCCACTGGCGAGTAGCTCTCGACGAGTCAGGCTGCCCGGGTTATAGCTTTGGTGATCTGTCATGAGAGTCATCTACTCGACGTAAAAGAAGTTGCTGGAGCTGATCAACGTGTGGCAAAAATTCGAGAGCGCCCTGAAATCGACTTCATCTGAAGCCACACCGGCCTCTCGGAAGGCAACAGCCTGCCCCGACAGATGCTCCTGACTCCAATTTAGCTCCTCCTCCGAAACAGGCCGAGAATACGCAATCTCGAAGGCTGCGTCGATCCAACGTCTTCGAGAGTTTTCATCGACTTCCCCGAGCGGGTGTGCATGTAAGATACGCCTCGCGAAATCATCAGCCTGCTCGAGAACGAAGTCGTCGTTGAGAAGCGTCAAGGACTGTAGTACGACCGCTGAGCTCTCACGGCGGTGACAATTGGTTGCCATGACGGGCTGATCGAAAGTCCTGAGAATTGGAATACCAAAGTTTCTGCGGCCGAAAACGTAGAGACTACGTCGCAAGTGGCTGGTCGACGTCACCTGCCCTTCCCTGGGCACGACAAGACGATCCCCCGGAAGCAACTTCATCTCGACTGGAGGCCCACCCATCGTGCGGTCCAAAGAGGCCCCGGCGGTGAGCATGCAGTCCCTCAAAACTTCCGCCTCGACGCGTCGAAGGCGTGCTCGCCAGAGAAGTCGGTTAGTTGGATCGACTTCGAACGCTCGCCCGGAGTTTTCTCGTCGCGAGGCCTGTCGGTAAGCACGCGAGCTCATGATCGAACGAATGAGTGGTTTGACACGCCACCCATTGCGCTGAAACTCGCTGGCAAGAAATTCGAGCACTCGGGGATGACTCGGCCGTGCGCCGTCAACAAAATTGCCAGGCGTCGGAACGATGCCCTCACCGAGCAGATGCCTCCAGACACGGTTGACCAATACTCGACTGACGAGAGCACTGGCACGGGTGTCCGGATTCGTGATCCAACGGGCAAGAGCCAGGCGGCGACCACTCGTATCACCGGGCGCCTCCGCGTCACGCAAAACCGATGCTTCGGACGATTCGCAAAGAACGCTGAGGAAGCCGGGCTCCACCAAATCACCAGGCGTCTTGTAATCGCCGCGTATAAGCAAGGGGGTCTCGGGCGGTGGCCCGGTATCATAAAAGGCCTGAATGCGCTCCCAGTGTCGCAGGCGCCAACTGACCTCGGCCAGCTCTCGACGAAGCTCTTCGGTCTTCTTACGATCTCCATCACTGAGGATCTTCTCGATCTCTTCCGGAGTCGCCGTCAGGCGCTTCTGGAAGCGCACGAAGAGAAAAGTCTGCACCGCGTTACGCTTGTCCGGCGTCAACTTGAAAGTCGCACGGAGATCGCCATGAATCTCCGGAGGCAAAACGCCGAGCTTTTCGTAAAAGAGACGATCAGCGTAAGGCTTGTGAAGCTCCTTGATCTGCGCTTCTATATCACGCATGCGCTGATGAATGGGCGCGTTGTGGGTCTCGATTCTGGCCTTCTCCGGTAGAGAGACAGCAGCCAGAATCCGGTGATCTCCCTTTACCCACTTGTCAGGGTTATATCCGGGGGTCAAAAGCGCCATGAGCTGAAAGTAATCGCGATGCCGAATAGGAGCGAACTTATGACTATGGCACCGAGCGCACTGCAAACTCATGGCGAACACGCTGGAGCCGATCATCTCCATACTATTGAAAAGGACCTGATAACGATTCGGGGGGATATTGAGGACGTCTTGATCAGTGTCATCGGCAACCATACGTAGGAAGCCAGTCGCAACCAACCGCTCCTTCATCTCGGGCGTCATCGACTCCGCGCCACGCCAATCTTCGACCTCGTCACCGGCCAGTTGCTCGACAAGAAAGCGATCGAAAGGCCGGTCCTCGTTGTAAACATCAATCACGTAGTCGCGGTAGTACCACTTGCGCTCCGACCTGCGGACAGTGGAGGCGTTTTCGTCTATCCCGTAAACGTCAACGTAACCCGCCACATCGAGCCAGTGACGCCCCCAACGCTCGCCAAAGTGATGAGAGGACAGAAGCAGATCTACGACACGCTCGAAAGCATCTGGACGCTGATCTGCAAGAAAGTGCTCCACCGCGTTGGGCTCGGGAAGCAGTCCAACGAGGTCCAAGTACGCTCGACGAATGAGTGTCCGACGATCCGCCT
>Ga0310344_10003843_pt1 | contig 11167 bp, 12 predicted proteins | sample HC15DNA20200_MG_FD_203801 | JGI IMG/M metagenome (GOLD analysis project Ga0310344, IMG submission 203801) | Marine microbial communities from station ALOHA, North Pacific Subtropical Gyre - HC15-DNA-20-200_MG | ecosystem: Environmental > Aquatic > Marine > Oceanic | place: Pacific Ocean: North... | reverse complement strand
GGAAACGAACATGCTTCTGAGTTGCTGGAACAAGCGCGTCTTGACCGGAGCCACACATGAGACTCAGGCGTCGCGACATCAACCTAACTAATGGAACTTTAGAAGCTCCGGCGCGTGTGGATCGCCGCACCAAAAATCTTATTCCGCGTCTACGCGTCGGCGATATCGCAGTTATCAACCACGAAGATCTAGATCGCGTGGCCGCTGAAGGGCTGGTGTCCGCTCGCGTGGCTGCTGTTGTCAACGCATCACAGAGTCTGTCTGGAAGGTACCCAGCTCTCGGGGCTCTCGTACTGCTCAAATCAGGGATTCCGTTAGTTGATGGAGTCGGGGTGAGCGCTTTTAACAGCATCCGAGAAGGCGAAACTGTCTCGCTCGTCAACAACAGAGTTTTTGTCGACGGCGAACTAAGAGGCAAAGGGGTCAAACCAACAATCGATCAGTTGGAGCGCCGACTTGAATTGGCAAGAGAGGCAGTGCGTGGACAACTCGGCGAATTCGCAACCAACACACTTCAGTATCTCGCTGATGAACCGGAACTCATCACCGACGACCTGGAGCTTCCTGAAATTGTCAGCAGCATCACCCAACGACAGGTCCTAGTAGTTGTGCGAGGTATTGACTATCGAGAAGATCTATCCACTCTGAAAAGATCTGGCTACGTAAGCGAAATGCGTCCCGTGTTAATAGGCGTTGACGGTGGCGCTGACGCTCTCTTAGAAGTAGGCCTCACTCCTGACCTCATCGTGGGTGACTTTGACTCCGTATCCAGGGATGCTTTGGACTGTGGGGCGCAACTGCTTGTCCACGCCTACCCCGGAGGCGAGGCACCCGGAGCAACGCGACTAGAACGTCTCGGGTTCGAATACGCGATTGTGGAAGGTCTTGGCACGAGCGAAGATATAGCCATGCGCATTGCTTTCGAGAAAAGCGCAGAATTAATAGTGTTGGTCGGTTCACACACTTCAATGGCTGATTTCTTCGACAAGGGCCGCAGAGGGATGGCCTCAACTTTCTTGACCAGAATGAAGGTCTCGTCAATCCTCGTTGACGCTAAGGGAGTGGGCCGTCTCTACCGCACCCAGGTTCGTAAACGCGACCTAGCCCTACTTGTCCTTTCAGCTATTTTCACCCTGGCTGTGATTGCGGTGGTAACCGAACCTGTTCGTTTATTGTTGCGAACCCTCTGGCTCAACTTAGGGATGTGATCAATACGTGATAAATCTCCGATATCACATCGTCAGTGTGGTGGCCGTTTTCCTAGCGCTAGGTATCGGCCTGGCATTGGGTTCAACCTTCGTCGATTCAATATTGGTAAACGAGCTAGAAGACCAAGTGAACGAATTTAAATTGGACCGAGATGAAGCTATTCGCATCAAGGATCAGGCGGTTGCTGAACAGAACAGTTCACTAGAAGACAATGACGCACTTCGGGCTGAAGGAGTTAAACAAAGGCAACGCCACGATGAGCAGCTTGAAGAACTCCGTGCTTCTTCTATAGAAGAGATAGATGCCATTCGAGACCAAAGTGAGATGGATAGGGCGACCAACAACCTTCTTCTAAATTCGATCGAAAACTTGATGCCCAGAGGCCATCTAGAAGGAACCTCATGGGTCATGTTGGCTCCAACTGGCGTAGACCGCTTGGCCATGTCAGAAATTCGTGAAGTTCTGACGCGTTCCGACGGTGAATATCTGGGAACCCTATGGATACGACCGGCAATGAATTTTGACGACCCGGAGATATCGACGGCACTAGCTGAGATATTTGCAGTTGAATCGAATTCGGTTGCAGTTTCCGAGGCAACGATTAGTCGTTTGGCTGCTTCTTTGTTGGCTACGAACGAAGTGACCAACAAAGAGACCGGGCCAGCCAACGGAGTCATTGCGCTATTGCGCGACCTTGGCTTGATACGTTTCGATCGTTATCAGTCAGCAGTAACTATTGAAGAGCTTTCCAATTCGGCCAACAGGATACTTTTCGTAAATGATTCAGAGCACACGGACCTGCACCAAGACTTCATAATTCCGCTTATCCAAGAAATAACTGACCGCAGAGGGACTGGGGTCGGAGCCCTGATTGAACTGCAAACTAGTGATGCGACACGAGGACAAGTAGTTGACAGAATCCGCGACGATTCAGATCTTGCGAAAGGTTGGTCGACGTTTGATGACATTGACTCTCTGGAAGATCGCCTTGGGCTATTAGTGGGACTTAGTCGGCTGCCGGTTGTAGGCCACTACGGTGAATTGCCTACTGCTGAGGAGCGGTTTCCTAGATGACCCACGTGGTAGCGATAGTGCCCGCGAAGGACAACGTGGAGTCGATTTCAGCGACGGTAACGGCGCTTTTGGAGAGCGGCGCTATTGGTGAGGTGTTAGTTGTCGATGATGGGTCGGTGGATGGCACAGGTGAAAGTGCCAACAAAGCCGGAGCCCGAGTGATCGGCTTAGAGTCAAATGTCGGAAAAGGTGGAGCTGTAGCAGCAGGTGTTGCGTCTTCAGGTGCTCCCGACAACTACCTCCTAGTTGACGCGGACCTTGGTGGTTCGGCAACCCACGCCGTAGAGCTATTACAACCGTTGTTGGAAGACAGAGCCGAGATGGCGATCGCTGTATTCCCTGATGAAGGAAGATCGAGAGGATTTGGTTTCGCGAAACTCACAGCAACAGGACTGCTGGTCGAGGCGACTGGCCGGAGTTTCCTTGAGCCTTTATCGGGCCAGCGAGCTATTAATGGCCCTTTAATGCGTTCACTAACTCTGGCAGGTGGATTCGGAATAGAGGTGGGCCTCACGATGGACGTTGATGTGGCTGGCGGACGAATCGTAGAGATACCTCTAGAGCTTTCTCACACTCCGACCGGTAGAGGCATCAGGGGCATTGTCCATCGAGCAGGACAACTGCGAGATCTGATGCGAGCGTCCGCGTCTCGTTTGGGATGGCGGTGCACTCTAGAGTCAACTATGCGAGCAGCGATTAGGAGAATCAAACAGTGATATTGACGATTGGTGTCTTTGTAGTAGCTGTAGTCGCTGCACTGCTTGCTTGGGGACGCCTGGGCCCGGCATTAGCGCTCCCGGGCCTACAGAAAGAGAACTACCGCGGGGTTCTCATCATTGCCGTTTCAGGAATTTTCGTCGTGGCGTTGGAGGTCATAATCGTCGTTAATTTGTATTGGGGGTTCAGACCGTCGCTGTATGGCTCCCATGTTGTAGCGGTGTTGATGCTCGTACTCACCTTTGGAGTATTGGGATGGGTTGACGACACTCGTGGAGGGAACAGTGGCGGCGGATTTGAAGGGCACCTTCGTTCCGCTGTATCTCAGCGAGCTGTGTCTACTGGTCTTGTGAAATTAGTTGGAGGTGTTCTTGTATCTCTGGCTGCAGTGTTGATTGCTGACATCAGTGACGGCTTAGTAGAGATGACCCGTTGTGCGGCAATAATTGCGTTAAGTGCCAATCTCTTAAATTTGTTCGACAGAGCTCCTGCGCGTTCGTCAAAAATTTCGCTCTTGTGGTTCGTAATTCTGTTGGTGTCGGTTTTCATTTGGGGTGATTCTTACTCAGCTGTGCATTTGGTCTGGGCAGCAGGTGTCGTCGGTGTAAGCGTTGGCCTGATGCCAGCGGAACTTATGGAAAGACATATGCAAGGTGATACAGGGGTTAACGCGACAGGGGCAATCCTCGGATTTTCAACGGTTTTGGTCAGCGCAGCGACAGTCCAATGGGTTGTCTTGCTGTTGCTGGCGGGCTTCAACCTTGCGAGTGAACAAACCTCTTTCAGTCAGGTGATCGCCGATAACGCGTTATTAAGTCGCGTCGACCGTGCAGGTACAAGGCAACCGAAAACTTGAAGTTGCCATCGGACCCGAACTCAATGTTGTGCTGCGCGAAAACTGTTGCTCATGGTCAACAACATTGGAGAGCGGAACCGCTAAATTCTGTTTCAGTGCAGCAGGACCTCAACCATGACTAAACACATCTTCGTTACCGGTGGGGTCGCGAGTGGACTGGGCAAGGGCATAACCGGTTCCTCTCTTGGACGGTTGTTGAAAGCAAGAGGCCTCAGGGTCACTATGCAGAAGTTCGACCCGTACATCAATGTCGACCCCGGCACGATGAACCCATTTGAACATGGGGAAGTCTTTGTAACAGACGATGGCGGTGAAACAGATTTAGATTTAGGTCATTACGAACGCTTTATCGATGAACCGTTAACAAAAGATTCGAACGCGACCACTGGCTCTATTTACCAGGCTGTGTTGGCAGCGGAACGCCACGGAGATTATTTAGGTAAGACAGTTCAAGTAATTCCTCACATCACTGATGAGATAAAGAGACGCATCCGGCGCTTAGCAACCGCCGACACCGACGTAGTTATAACTGAAGTCGGAGGAACAGCCGGAGACATCGAAATATTGCCGTTCCTGGAAGCAATTCGGCAGATGCGATTAGACGCTGGGCGAGGCAATGTCTGTTACGTGCACGTCACCCTCGTCCCATTTATCGGCCCATCAGGTGAACAGAAAACTAAACCCACCCAACACTCCGTGACCGAACTGCGAAGTCGTGGAATTCAACCTGACGCGGTGGTGTTGAGGAGTGAGGAACCTATTGACACGGCATTACGAGAAAAGATCTCACGGTTGTGCGATGTTGAGCTGTCGGGGGTAGTGAACGCCCCTGACGCGTCAAACCTCTACGAGGTTCCTTTGATACTTCATGAGGAAGGTCTTGATCGATACGTATGTGAAATTCTTGGTATTTCAAACCTGGAACCAGACCTCCAATCCTGGTCCTCGTTAGTTGACCGAATCGAAGGATCGACATCGAAGGTCCGCATAGGAATAATTGGGAAATACGTAAGCCTTCCTGACGCCTACATGTCAGTTGTTGAAGCATTACGACACGGTGGGTATCAGCACGCCGCAGATATTGAAATTGAGTGGATCCAAGCTGAAGATGTCGAAGGTCTGCTGGCTGGAGGTCGACTTGCTCATTTAGACGGAATGATTATTCCAGGAGGCTTCGGAGAACGAGGCATCGAAGGAAAAATAGCTGCGGCCCGCTACGCCAGAGAAAACGAGATCCCCTGTTTGGGTATCTGCTTGGGCCTGCAGGTCATGGTCACCGAGTTCTGTCGAAACGAGTTAGGTCTTGTCGGTGCCAACAGCCGCGAATTCGACCCAACAACTGCCCACCCCGTTGTTGACTTGATGGATTCGCAAAGGGACGTAACTGACATGGGCGGGACCATGAGACTTGGGTTATATCCGGCTCGACTTCTTGACGGTACAAAGGCAGCAGAAATGTATGGTGAAGCTTTGATTTACGAGCGTCATCGACACCGCTATGAAGTAAATAATGATTATCGGGCCCCAATGGAAGAGCACGGCCTCATGTGTAGTGGATTATCTCCCGACGGACGTCTAGTGGAATTTATTGAACTTGAGACTCATCCGTTCTGGGTTGGCACTCAGGCTCATCCCGAATTCAAGAGCCGCCCGGACCGCCCTGCACCACTTTTTCAGGGTCTAGTCAAAGCAGCTCTGTCCAGGGCTGAAGGACGAAATCCAAAGCTCCTGGAGTCAAGCGCAGAGTCGGTGGATTGACCTGTGGTCGGCTCACCCGACCCTGAGTTTTCTCTCATCGACGAAGAACTAGTGCATGCTGGCTACGCCTTTGATTTATATACGACTACTTGGTCTGACTCAACAGGCGAAGTTTTTGAACGAGACATCATTCGACACCGAGGAGCGGTCGCTGTTGTACCCCTTGATGAAGATAGAGAACACGTTTTCCTTGTCCGCCAGTTTCGTACCCCCCTCAATCGTTGGCTCTTAGAACTACCTGCTGGACTTCGCGACAAAGACGGAGAATCAGAAATAGAAACAGCGCACCGAGAATTAGAAGAAGAAGTTGGATGCGTCGCCCAAACTCTTGAACATCTGGTGACGTTAGTAACTGCTGTTGGGTTCGCTGATGAGTCCATTTCTATATATCTGGCTACCGACCTTTCGTGGACTGAGCGTCAAGCTGACGGCGTCGAAGAAGAATCGATGACAGTTGAAACCGTTGCTCTCGTGGACCTGGCTGAAATGATTGCGACCGGATACATCACGGACGCAAAGACTGTCGCTGGTCTTCTGCTTCTCCAACGAAGATTGACGGCGTAATCGAATGACGCCTACCGAAGAAGACGATGGCTGGAGAGAAGATTTTCTTAATTGGGCAGTCGCGAATAAAGGCCTTGCGGGATTGACTCAAAAGGCTTACGGGCGGGACTTGGAAGAATTTTGTGAGTGGTTACATTCCATAGGTGTCAGATTGTCGACAACCAAGGAAGACCACATAGCTTCGTACGTTGAGCATCTCTGGGACTTTCGGGACCATAAAGTGGCGACAGTTGCGCGAAAGGTAGTAGCCGTCCGCCAGTTCTTCAGCTTTCTTGTTCACGAACAAGAAGTGATCTCGGACGACCCCAGCGCCGAGATAGCAGTGCCGACTGTACGAGATGGCAATCCGAAGGCGCTAACAACTGAACAAGTTCAGTCACTGCTTGAATCCCCAAAGGGGGATGAGCCGGTGACTTACCGAGATAGAGCCATTCTTGAAGTCCTTTACGGTTGTGGTCTGAGAGTCGGGGAGCTCGTTGCGCTCAAGGTAGAAGGTGTTGATCTTGATGGTCGCCTGCTGACGGTGTTGGGTAAGGGTCGACAACCACGGATCGTCCCCTTAGGGGATGCCGCTCATAAAGCGTTGTCGCAATGGATGAGTGGTGCTGGTCGAGAAGCTGTATTAAGTCTTCGATCTAGTAATCACAAAGATAAGGAGAAACGCAAGAAACTCCAAGATGCGCCCAAATTTGTTTTTCTAAGCGTGGGAGGACCAGACCGAGGTACACAACTTTCTCGCATGTCGGCTTGGAGGATTGTTCGTAGTTACGGCGACAAAGTTCGACTCGGAGAGGAATTAACCCCACACGTCTTGCGCCATTCGTGTGCGACGCACATGCTGATCAATGGTGCTGACATTCGATACGTCCAGGAACTTTTAGGGCATGCCTCGATCAGGAACACTCAAAGGTATACGGCAGTCAGGGAAGATGAGCTACGGAAGATCTACCGACAGGCTCACCCTCGCGCAGAGGTTCGACTCAAAGACCGATAGGTTCGGTACCGTGCTTGGCGACCAATCACACCACTTGGCAAGGCGCTTCTGGTCCACCGTTACAGCCAGAGCGCCCGGACCAGACGAGGTTGCTTGGGTCAGAGGGCACCTGTCAGGTCTCGAATTTGAACTCTGGTCACAAATGTCCTCTGCTGACCAAATCCACTCAATTGCGGTCGCCCGGAGAGTTAGAACCGAATTACCCGGAGATCAAACATCCCTACTAGCGGGCTTGCTGCATGATGTAGGCAAGACAGCGGTTAGATCCGGACTTGTGGTTAGGGTCTCGGCAGCTGCGATTAAGCCCATAGCGACTCAAGAGAGACTTAGCCGTTGGACCGCAGGTCGAAGCTTCCTTTCGAACATCGCATCGTTCATCGATTACCCACGCATTGGCGCTGATCTTCTTCAAAGCGTCGGAAGCAACGACTTTGTGGTTCGATGGGCAGCAGAACACCATCTAGCGAGACATGAATGGACAGTGGACAAGGCCAAGGCAGACGTCCTGGCGCGCGCTGACCATTTGGCAGTGTAAGAAGGGTGTATGGAAGCCACAGAAATAACCGAACAACTAAAGAGCGTGATTCTCGATACCTACGGGGACAGGGTCGGGACCTTCAAACTGCAATCGGTAGACGAAGAAACGTCCAAAGCACGACAAAAGGCTCGCGGGCAGCTTTCAAAAGAGCAACGTTTAATAATCGACCGAGCGCTTGTCCCATTTCGGGACTGGCTAATCGACAGAGATCCCGAAGCAGCCGAACGTGTAGCCAACGGTTCCCCGGCACCTCAAGACATAGAAACAGCGGTTCGAGCAGCAGAAGATCATGCGGTCGCGCAAATGGCTCCCGATATTTCTACCGACGAAGCAGACCTGCTTGTCTTCCGACTCCAGAACGGCAGGATAGAAACTATCGAAGAACGCAATAACAACAGACGGCCTCCTTTGCGACTCTCCAACCGACATGTACGCACGATGGCAGGGGGCTTCGCAATCATTTTTCTCGGATCAGGCATAGCGGGCATGACAGCAGAAGCGGGCACTCTTGTCACGGTTGCTGGCGCTGCGGTCTTCGTTTACGGGTTTAGGAAATGGCGTTCGAGTGAGACGACCTCGAATATCCCAGAAGTGTCAGTCTTCCGAGGAGGAAAAATTAAAAGTGAAGGTCGAACACAGCTCTGACCTGAGAATTCGCCTGGTTACTTGAGCGGTAAGAACCCCATAGCACTTTTGGCTCTGCGAACCGTCTGAGCGGCTACTTCAGATGCTTTTTCGGCACCGCGGGCAATAATCCGATCAAGCTCTGCAGGGTCTGAAAGAAGCTCAGAGCGGCGCTGCTGGACAGGTTCAAGGACGCTGATTACAGCATCGGCAGCATCCGTTTTCAGTGGACCATACTGGTCGTAATCGTTCGCAAGAATTTCTGGGTCGCGGTCAGTTGCGGCACCAAGAATTGACAACAAATTGGAAACACCCGGCTTATTATTGAAGTCAAATGACACTTCGTTGTCCGAATCAGTGACAGCACGCTTGAATTTCTTGGCTATTGAACTCGTGTCCTCGAAAATACCTACAGACCCTGCAGCTGAGTCTGTTGATTTAGACATCTTGTTCGTCGGCTCTTGAAGATCCATCACCCGCGCAGCTATCTTCGGGATAGCAGCCGATGGAAGAACCAACGTTTCGCCATAGCGAGAGTTAAAGCGCTCAGCGATGTCACGAGTAAGTTCTAAGTGTTGCCGTTGGTCATCTCCGACCGGAACCCGATCTGCGTCGTAGATCAAAATGTCGGCTGCCATCAAAGCGGGATAGGTAAACAAGCCCGCCGAAACATGTTCTTGGCCGGCGTCACCTTGTTTGGTCGATTTATCTTTGAACTGTGTCATTCGGCGCAGCTCGCCAAAGGAGACAGTGCATTCAAGAAGCCACGAGAGTTCTGTGTGATATGGCACGTGGCTTTGAACGAACAATGTGCACACTTCAGGGTCTAAGCCGACTGCTACCAACGTCGCCATGGTCTCAATCGTCTTCGAACGGAGTTCTTGCGGGTCTTGTTGAACCGTCACGGCATGAAGGTCGACCGCACAATAGAAACTGTCATGTTCGTGTTGATCCATTGCCCACTGGCGTAAAGCTCCAAGATAATTGCCCAGATGTATATCGCCAGTTGGTTGGATGCCAGACAACACTCTTGTCATGGACTTGACGGTACCTCAGCTAACGCCTTAAACCGCAGAGGAAGACCGCAAGACCAAATATCGGCCTAAAAGAGCACCGTAGCGTGTTACATCAATGTGATTTGCTCCGCTATCGTGATGAAATGCCCTATGAGGTACAGACAACCGTGTTCGAGGGCCCATTCGACGTCCTACTCCGTCTTATTTTGGAGCAAGAGGTCGATATTTATGAAGTGTCGTTGACCAGCATTGTCGATGCATACCTAGCGGAGATGGACAGAATTATCGGAAGATCCGCGAACCAGGGTTCAACAGGAGCAGGTATCGATCTCGAACTAGCGACCGAATTCTTGTTGATAGCCGCAACTCTGGTGGAATTAAAGACTCGCCGATTATTACCAGACCGCACCGATGGCGATCTTGACGAAGAATTCGGTATATGGGAGGAACGAGACCTACTTCTGGCTCGGCTACTGGAATGTCAGACCTTCAAAACCGCTGCGGTGGTTTTGCGGCAAATGAGCCTTAGTGCTTCGCTTAGCTATCCGAGAACTGCTGGCCCTGATGAGAAGCTCTTGTCTTTGGCTCCGGACTTGCTGATCGGAGTTGATACTGAAGATCTAGCAGTAGCAGCGGTTCGAGCTATGACACCGACTGCGATAAAACGAGTGGACCTAGGCCATATAGCTCCCATCACAGCTTCGGTTACCGACGCGATGTTTGAACTTATCGACGAACTCCCGAGCCTTGGAAGGGCCAGTTTTAGGCAACTAACTGGTGGACTAGTTGACCGGATTGAGGTAGTCGTGCATTTCTTGGCGATCCTTGAGTTATTCAAGCAAGGCCATATTGAGTTAGACCAAAGAGAACGATTCGGTGACATCACACTGATTTGGACCGGGAATGAGTCAGAGTTGTTGGTTCCGTTAGGCGGCGGATCTTATGACGGCTAGCGAAGATGCAGACACATTCGAAGTCTTGGCCGCTCAACTGGAAACCGAGGGGTCATTGATGGATGCTGACCCGTCACCAGGTGAGCTCCCCGACTTAGATCCAACTCTTGTTCCGGCGGACGTAAGAGCAGCTTTGGAAGCAATCTTGATTGTCGCCTCGGACCCAGTTGCTCCCACTGTTTTGGCTCAATTGTTGGAAGTGAGTGTCGAGACGATTGAGGCACTGTGTGAATACTTGGCAGATAGTTACGCCCAAGAGGAACGTGGCTTCACTATTACTCGAGTAGCGGGGGGCTTTCGGTACCAAACTGCCGACGCGCAAGCGCCTTATGTTGAGCGTTTTGTTCTCGAGGGTCAGACGACGCGTTTGTCTACTGCTGCACTGGAGACTTTGGCGATAGTCGCATATAAGCAACCGGTGTCAAGGGCACAGATTGCGTCAATACGGGGAGTCAACGTTGATGGTGTGGCTCGAACATTGCAGCAACGCGGCTATATAAAAGAAGTGGCACGCGACCCGGGCCCCGGGAACGCTGCAATGTATGGCACAACGACACTATTTCTTGAACGTATTGGTATCGACAGCCTTAAAGAATTGCCGAACTTAAGTGACTTTGTTCCAGACGCAGAGGTCGCTGAGACCTTAGAAGCGGTGTTGCGCGGTGATGATGAAGACGGCGCAGCACCTGAAACGGACGCAGGTTCTGAGGATCTGAGTTCTCCCACGTGAATAGCGAGGAGTCGCGTGAGCGACTCCAAAAGGCTCTAGCGCGTTCGGGAGTTGCTAGTCGACGGGTTAGTGAAGACTTGATTGAAGCCGGACGTGTCACCATTAATGGGCAGTTAGCTACCCTTGGCGACAAG
>Ga0310344_10003842_pt1 | contig 11169 bp, 8 predicted proteins | sample HC15DNA20200_MG_FD_203801 | JGI IMG/M metagenome (GOLD analysis project Ga0310344, IMG submission 203801) | Marine microbial communities from station ALOHA, North Pacific Subtropical Gyre - HC15-DNA-20-200_MG | ecosystem: Environmental > Aquatic > Marine > Oceanic | place: Pacific Ocean: North... | reverse complement strand
TTTCAAGCCTGAGATGGTCCAGTTGATGACCAAACTGCAAGCTGATGACGGCGAACAAGGTGAGGCACAACCCATGACCCAGGAGATGCTGGAGCAGCTGCTCCAGGAAAGCCCGGAAATGGAGCTTGATGCTGAACAGGGTGATGTCGATAGTGACATGGCTCAGTTTGCCCAGAACATCATGAAAGAAGCTGGTACTCCGCCACCCAATTCCGAGCCAGGAGAAGGTTATGGACCGTTACTCAATGATGACGAGGCGGGTGGTGAACTTGAAGCCAGAGAACCGGAGACCTACGTTTATGATGAATGGGATTTTAGGGCCAATGATTATAAACCCCGCTGGTGCATTGTAAAAGAAAAAACAGTGGAGGAAGGTGATCCCGCCTTCTACCAGGAATCGTTGAAGACCTATTCTGCTTTGGCCAACCATATCCGCCGTCAGTTCGAATTAATCATGCCCGAAACTATGCGAAAAACTTATCGGCTGGTTGACGGTGAGGACATTGATTTGAATGCTGCCATCGAAGCGTGGGCAGATCTTCATATGGGTGTTCCGCCGGATGAGAAGATTTATTGGCATCGTAACCGAAATGAACGGGAAGTTGCTGTGGTCTTTCTTCTGGACATGAGCGCTTCGACGGCCGAGGCGATTGATGAAGGCCGGCAGACTGTCGATGACCGTGATGCTCCAGATGATCCAGTGGAATACATGGTTTGGCTTCGCCGTCGACGCGAGGGTCTGGTGCGTCGCAATTACAAACGGATCATAGACTTGGAAAAAGAGGGCACAACCCTCTTGATTAATGCTTTGGAGTCCATCGGTGACACTTATGGGATCTATGGTTTCTCCGGCTACGGCAGGGAGAACGTGGAGTTCTACGTCATAAAGGACATTGAAGAAGGGTTCAGCGACAAAGTGAAAAAGCGGATAGATAAGATCACTCCGCTCCACGCGACGCGTATGGGCGCTGCCATCCGGCATGCTGCAACCAAGCTGGAAAATCAAACCGCGAAGACCAAGATAATGTTCTTGATCAGTGATGGGCGCCCTCAGGACCGTGGTTACAGCCGTGAGGGTGTGGAGAAGGAATACGCGGTCCACGATACACACATGGCATTGGTGGAAGCTAGGCGCAAGGAGATTATTCCTTTCTGTCTCACTGTTGACAAAGCGGGGCATGATTACCTTAAGAGTATGTGCGGGGATATGGGCTACGAGGTCTTAGCGGACATCTGGTCTTTGCCTGAACGACTGCCGATGCTGTACCGGCAGCTTACTGCCAACAACAGAGGCTAGGAGCTCAAATATAACATCAGTAACAATGGGGGCGCTTAGAGAAAAGCACCTCCATTGTTGTTTATAGGTATCGTCGCAGCTAACTATTGAATCATTATTGTTTGTCGTTTGGTCTCTCCACACTATTTTTCGCACATACCTTTGAAGTAACCCGTCCATTTGGCTTACCGAATCGGGTGCATTTTACGAAGTCTAGGACTGGCGCATTCCGCAAAACGATGCTCGTATAAGTTTAGTACAAGCGGAGTCAGGGAAAGTTATAGCGGATAGGAGCCAGTTTATTCTTAACGTGGAGTGGAGAAGTCTAGCTGGTTTCTTCAATCAGCCGACGGAGTTCTATCAATGCCTGATTGGGTACTCGGCGCTTGATTGTTACCTGCCGTGGCGGCAGACGCATTTCTAGCTCTCGAGTTTGGTGGCCATTGGTTATTGATATATATGCGAGGCCCAATGGTTTACCCTCAAACTCGCCCGGACCGGGTACACCGGTCACGGCCACGCCGAGGTCGGCGTTAAGACTACGACGCACTGTGTCTGCCATTGTGTTGGCGGTGTGCTGGCTAACCACGCCGTACCGTTCCATTTCTGCTTTCGGAACTCCAGTGGCGCTCAGGGTTGTGCCCTCGTACGCAATAATGCCTCCTTTGAAATATCTTATGCTGCTGGGAACGTTGGTGATGGCGTTTGTCAGTGCTCCGCCGGTGCACATCTCCATGACAGCCAGAGTCAGACCCCTCTCTGTGAGCGATTTCCCAGCGGATTGTTCAGGAGTTTCATCGTCGTAGCCCCAGATATACTGGCCTAATCGTTCGTGAATAGCCCGCTCCACAGGTTGGATCATGGCCCGAGCTGAGACGCTGTCTTTGGCCCGGGCAATCACCCTGAGATGGATGCCGTCGGCCTTGGAGTAGATACCCAGATACGGGTTTTCAATGCCAAAGAACTCTGATACCACCTCATCCACGGCGCCTTCAGACATACCCATGGTCTTGATATTACGTGTGATGGTCACTTCATCTTCGATTAGATTGGCTAATTCTGGTTCTACCTGTTCTTCCCACATAGCGCGGTTTTCACCTGGTGGGCCGGGCATACAGATAATGATCTTGCCGTCGCGTTCAGCCCACCAGCCAGGCGCAGTACCGTTCTTGTTGGTAATCCATTTGGCAGAAGGAATCAAGTTGGCCTGTTTGAGGTTGTGTCGAGGCATTGATGTGCCGCGGGCGGCGAAGTATCGTTCTAGGTCATCGACCACTTCTTGTTGGATGACCGGGGTTTCGCCCAGGGCGGATGCAATGGCTTCCCTGGTTAGGTCGTCTTGGGTGGGGCCAAGGCCGCCTGTGGTAAAGATGATGTCGGAGCGTTCCATACCACGTTTGAAGGCCTCGGTCAGTTTGGTTAGGTCGTCACCGGTAATCGAGACCCACTGTAGTTCTATACCTAGAGCCGGCAAACGGCTGGCAATCCATGAAGAGTTAGTATCGGTTAACTCGCCCATCAGTAATTCTGTGCCGATTCCCATTATCTCTGCCTTCAATTCCCCTCCTTGGATCAGCCTCCATCCATTCAGTTTCTGCTTGTCTACTCCGATAGAACCGGATCGGTCGCCATTGCAAGAATAGGATCGATCCTAGAGTTCAGCACCGCATACAGGTTGGGGTCTTCGCTGAGAAGACTACCCTGGGCTACACTCACGTAACGGGATTTACCGTCCGGAGTTTGCTTGCCTATATGGAATTCTATGGCGTGTTCGCCGTCCCGCCGGACAATCACAGCCACGGTAACATCTGGATCAGTCAGTCCGTATTTCGCTGGGTCATCTATATTATGGGCAAGAATCTGATCCAACCTCGGACTGCTAATCATCATCAGCGACTCAGCCCAGGCGGAAGCGTCCAGTAGTTGAGGAGTGTCTCCGTCAAGGAACCACCTACCAGTGCCTTCTTCAATGACGTACCTGGTTTGTTCTTCACCGTAGAAAAATTGGACGACTAATGCAGATCGAGGGTCAATTCGGAAGAGTCGACCGAATGGAGGGTCAATAGCGAGGTTATTTACTACCTGCGCCCATTCTATTGGTACAGTAAATAATGTGTCGTCGCCGACTAAACGGGCATATTGATTCTCTTTATCTGGAGTTGGAATCCCCATATGGAATTTTATCTCGTTGCCGTAACGGTCGTGTACTGTCACCTTGGTCTCAGGCGGCTCAAGTCCAAATTCAGCAGGAGATTCGATAATGTCGGCGAGGGGTCTGGTAACTCTAGGGCCGCTTAACAGGAGTGGAGTTCCGCCCCATCTTTCTTGAAAAACCGGGGTATCTGCAGCGCCTTCGGCGAGTCCTGCAATGTACCAATCCAAACTTGCGGGGCTGCGGTAGTAGGTCACCGGCTCCCCCTGGTATACCACGTCCAAGCCAATTATATCGCCTTCGTCTATTCGGTACAGCCAAGGGCTTGTTGATTTGGGTTCGTTGCTATCAGTGAATCGTAGTACCAGGAACGTTCCGCCGAAGATTACCAGGACTACCACCAGTAGGATTGAGAGTCGTAGATTCATTGGTTAGACCTGTGATGAGTCAGATAAATAGTTGAATTGATTAGCCGACTCTCTAGACTGGGAGTCGGGCGAGTATTACCGTCGGATCCACCATACTATGGCCGCCATCATTCCCATTAGTCCTGGCAGGAATAACCAAGAAGCCCAGTTGACTAATTTAAGCTCATTTTTATCTAGGTTGAACTCTCGGAATGCGTTTACTTTGGGGCGAATGGACACCAAAGAGAAGTCACCCACTAAGAAGTTGGCCGAGTTTAGGAACAGGTCACTGCCGCCACCCTGATTATATGAATTGTTCGACAAAAAGTCAGAGTCGCCAAAGACCACTATGTCAGATATCTCCGAAGGGTCTGGTTCGGAAATCGGTACTTCTGATCCGATTTGACCGACTGAACGAACTAGAACCGCAGGTACGAACGGGCCAACTGGATCCGAATCTGAACCCGAGTTTGTGATTGGCTCAGTCCGGTCCGGATCGTCGATTAGGAAGCTGTTGGCGGAGGTTGCTGCCAGGGGCAGCCCGCTCCGGAGATCGTCTTGCAACAACGAAACGGCTGTGGCACCGGGCATGGATACGGCTTGTAGCCTCTCCCCTTTAGGCAGGGTGATGTCCAATGGGGCCTCCGGGTTGAAATTCTCTAGGCTGAGTGTTTGAGGTAGTCCTGGCACTGAACTTCCAACGTCACGGATATATCCGGATGCCACCAAAATACCCCAATCTGCAAAGAGCTTTTTAAAAGACACAGGTGAGTCCGGTTCTGCTAGGAATATGAGACGGCCATGCTCCCTTCTAGGAGACCCATCGGGTGTGATACCCTCCAGATATTGGTCAATGGCATTTTCGTGAGCTTCGGGCAGGCTGGAAGTCGGACCCGCTACTACGAGAAGGGCGGCGTCAAGCGGCACCATGACGTCAACATCATTTGGTCGCCATAAGAGTTCTTCAACTCGATAGTTATCACCCTCCAGGCCGGTGCGAACGTTCATATAACCGTCTGAGGTAACGCCGTTGATGTCCCTTTCACCGTGTCCTGCTAAGAAATATATGGGCTTCTTCTCGCTTCCGGTTGCTACCAGTGTGCTTGTTACTAAATCCTGTTCTAATTGTGTGTAGTTAGCATCTGTGGGTCGCAACACGTCAAAGACTTCATTGTCCATGCCTTCTACGACAACTATCTCCGTGACAAAACTGGTGGGTCTGGCACCAAAGTACTTGCTCACTACTTCAGGTTTCAAGTCTGGGTCTACCACTCTGTAGGTGAACTTGCTACTTCGAGAGTTAAACTCCTCTAGTGTGTTCAGGACCTTGCTGCGTCGTATAGCCAGTTCAGGTGAGTCAGTGTCTTCTTCATCCTTGTAGAAAGCGGTTGCTCGTACATCTTCATTGAGGTTGCTGAGGACATCTTTGGTTCGGTTGCCTAAGCTGAATTGGTTGGTCGCAGTAACGTCGAGCCTTTTGGAATTTTCAAACGATATTACGTTGACGACTATGATAATTCCGGTAAACGCAGTGACAAGGATGATGGTGTTCACACCGTACCGTCCGGTACGACTGACAAACGCAGTTAAGACGCTGCTGAATAATACCGCTCCAACTATGCCAAGTAGTATCAATCCGATAACAATGTCGATGATTCCGTACAAACGCATTGAAGTGACGAATGTAACGACGACTATGCCGGTGATGATACCGACTAATCCAGCGATAATCAGCGGCCCACTAAAGGCCACTATTAGATTCAATAGCGGTTCAAAGAAAGCTATTAGTGGTTGAGATAGCTCTTCTTCGGATGAGTCAGGTCTGGTTTTGGGAGTTTCTGGTTGATCTACTTGGTCTCCTAGAGTTGAACGTTCTGACCTCCGGCGGCGACGCCAGTCACGAGGCAGTTGGTTGCCATTGTTCTGATTATTATCTTCTTCGTCCCGATTAGATGGTGTGGACATTTAACGCCACCTTCGGGATTCAAGAGTGCGTATGGACAAGAACAAGAAGAAGGCGATGACGCTGACAAAGTAGACTATGTTCGTGGTGTCTATGACACCTCGGGCAAAATCATCATAATGGCCACGGAGTCCCATCTCGCCTATGATCTCTCCAGCCTTGCCACTTATAGAACCGAAGGCACGGTCAGCGAAGAATAAGGCCAGGAGTATACCCATAGCGACCACCGCAGACACTATCTGGTTATTCGTCATCGTTGAAGTTAGCAGACCAATCGCAAGAGCCGCTGAACCGTAAAGAATCAATCCCAGATATCCCGCATAAATCGGACCGGGGTCTGGGCTGGCGTAGACGAACAATAATATTGCGTATAGAAATGACAATCCCACCAGAACCAGGAAGAATACTATGCTGGCCACGTACTTGCCGATGATTATCTCCCAGTCTCGGACGGGCGACGTTAGCAGTAGTTCTATGGTGCCTAGTTTACTCTCTTCAGCCAGTAGCCTCATGGTGAGAGCTGGCGCCAGCAGTATGAACACTATGATTGCGCCGTCGAAGAACGGGGTTAGAGTGGCTTCTGGAAACGGGTCACCCAGATCTTGAGTGAAGAAGAACCCGGTCAATGCCAGAAATATCAGGCCAACGATGTAAGCCGTGGGGCTACTGAAATATATCTGGATCTCTTTCCAGGCAACTGCCTGGGCAGTTCGCATCCTTACAACTCCTCGTGGGTGGTGAGACGGAGGAAGATCTCTTCCAGGCTCATACCAACCATCTGCAGTCCGCGTAAACTCCATCCGTTGCCGATGACTGCTTGGGAGATGGCATCTCTCAGGTCTTGTCCGGCATCGGCTTGGATTGTGTATGTATGACGTCCGTCCTGGTTTCGATGAGATACATCGTGTACGCCCCGAATTGCCTTAAGTACAGGGAGTACTTCGGCCGCAGGTCCGCCAACCTCTACCTCGAGTCGTTCCACTCCCTGTAAACCTTCCGCTAGGTTTTTGGGTGTATCTTCAGCCACTATGTGGCCTTCATTGATGATTAATACACGGTCACAGATCATGCTCACTTCTGGGAGGATGTGACTACTCAGCACTACGGTTTGGTCTTTGCCCAGTTCTTGGATCAGTTTGCGGGTCTCTACCACTTGGATAGGGTCTATGCCTATAGTTGGTTCGTCCAGTACCAAAAGTTGAGGTTGGTGGAGAATGGCCTGGGCAATGCCTACGCGTTGCCTGAATCCCTTTGAGAGCTTACCTATGTGTGTCTTGCGGTAGTCTCCAAGTCGGCAAACATCAATGACGTCACTCAATCGCGTTTTAATGGTGTTTGGAGCCATGCCTCTTAGAGTGCCCATGTACTTCAGATAATTATTGACGGACATGTCGGTGTAAAGCGGAACTGTTTCCGGAAGGTATCCCACCCGCCGGCGCGCTTCCAGTGATTGTTCCACCACATCATATCCATCCAGAGTTACCGTTCCTCTGGTTGGAGGAAGGAAACCTGTGATGATGCGCATGGTTGTTGTTTTGCCTGCGCCGTTTGGCCCCAGAAACCCCAGGATCTCGCCGCGACGAACGCCAAAATTGACGTCTTGTATCGCCGGGTAAGGTCCGTAATAGTGGGTTAGGCTGTCGGCATGGATCATGTCGGGCTGCAAACTATTTCACCCAATAATTCCCTTGGATTATCTTAACGGAAATAGGTTAAACACTGTGCTTGATCAGTCGTGCTTAGCCTGATTGTGCTTGACCACAAGTGATGATATTCTATACAACTGGATTTGCCAAGGAGCGCGAATTCTTCATTTTAGCTATCTATAAAGTATTTTAGCGGAGGCTGGATGCACCTGGTTATCGACGGTTATGGTGGAAATACGGACAAGATGTGGGACACGGATCTTATTCGTGAATTCCTGTACGATTATCCTGATGCACTGGATATGACTCGTATCACTGATCCCAACGTGCTTAAATATGAGGCTCCCAAGAGTGAAGATTCAGGAGTATCTGGGTTTGTGATCATCGCCGAGAGCCACATTAGCATTCACACATTCCCTCGCAAAGATTACATTAATATAGACCTTTTTTCCTGCCAGCCATTCAATTATGAACGTGCCTTGGAAGACGTTAAAGAGATGTTCGACCTGAAAGAGGTTAAAACCTGGCTTCTAGACCGGGGTCTTGAGTGGTTGGACGAGCGTCACGGCTTCGCTGAAGCTCAAGACCAGCGAGCCGTGCTGGAAGCCGGTGGATCAGGTCAGTATCTTGCCTGAGGTTGGCTTTGATTCCGCCTTCCCATTGATGATTCCCCACAATTTCCTTGCTTTGCCCCAAGAACATTCCTCTAAGGAATCGTCCCAGGCAGTCCTCATCCCTGTTCCCTACGACAGTACCACCTCTTTTAGAAGTGGCTCAAGGGATGGACCGGAAGCTATGATTACGGCTTCTTATGGCCTAGAGGATTATGATTTTGAAATGGGACTCGATGTATCTGAGATTGGTATTCACACGACCGGTGCGATAGAACCCCATATGGCCGGGCCAGGTCCGATGACCGAGAGGATTAGGGGAGTGGTGGGGGAGTATCTTGCAGATGGGAAGACCGTTGGCCTCCTGGGCGGTGAGCATTCGATAACCATTGGATCTGTTCAGGCCCACAAAGATGCCAATCCTAATCTCTCCGTTTTATATCTGGACGCTCATGCCGACATGCGTAACGAATACATGGGCACGCAATTCGGGCATGCATCCGGTGCTCGTCGTATTTACGAGTCTTGCCCAATAGCTTTGGTTGGTGTTCGTAGCATGTGCCTGGAAGAACATGACTTCATCCGGGATAATAAAATTCCCGTGTGGTACTGGGATCCCAAGTCATATGATAGTTCGCCTGAGTCGATTATTGATAGTCTTAGCGACACGGTTTATGTGAGCGTTGACCTAGATGTTTTGGATCCTGCTCTGATGTCGGCTGTTGGCACACCAGAGCCAGGGGGTATGTTCTGGCATCAGCTGGTCTCTTTGATTGGTAAAGTTGCTGAGTCGCGCCGCATCGTCGGGTTCGACGTGTGTGAACTGTCCCCAGCAGATGGCCCTCCCGCTTGCTCATACACCGCAGCCAAACTCGTCTACAAATTGGTGGCGTACGCTTGTGGCAATCAAAAATCGACTTCTTAGCCTTTAATTTTCCAAATCCGAAAGACTGGTTTGGTAATCCCATGCAGTGACCTCGTTCTCTAGCTGTAGGTTTTTAGGAGATGTTAGTCCCATGGTATCTAACAAATTTCAGGCGGAAATTTCAGAAACCTGGTAGATCTGTTTAGGTAAGGTATTCATGGTTTCTTCACTGAAATTGGGACGCGTCCTTTCCGTTCCAGTAGAGGTAAATATCAGTTGGATTTTTGTATTCGTGCTGTTGACATACCTCTTATCCGGAGAATTTGAAGACCATAGATTGCATTGGTCAATGACCCAACGCTGGTCTGTCGCCATGATTACAGTGGTCTTATCCTTCCTTTCTGTGTTGGTTCATGAACTGAGTCACAGCTTCATGGCGCTTAACAAGGGAATTCCAGTGCGTGGCATCACCCTGTTCATATTTGGGGGAGTGTCACGGTTGGGCAGAGAACCACAGCGCCCCATAACCGAATTTATGATTGCCCTAGCTGGTCCTTTGGTAAGTATTTTGCTGGCGGCGATATTGGGCGTAGTCTGGGTTCTGCTAGGCCGAGGGGATTCATCGGTAGAGGTGATACTAATACTTTTGGCTTGGATCAACTTGAGTCTGTGTGTATTCAACCTAATTCCAGGGTATCCTTTGGATGGAGGACGCCTTCTGCGGGCAAGCATTTGGGGGCTCACTGGAAATCATCGAATAGCCTCTCTGATAGCTTCTGTCATGGGACTAATAGTTGGTGGGTGCATGGTCTTAGGTGGTGCTGCCTTGGTGTTGATTTTGGGGCCGATATACGGCGTGTGGTTCGCCGTTGTTGGAGCATTCCTGTTTCTCATGGCCGGAAATAGTCATCAAAAGTAGGTTCTGCTGGTTAGTATACGAAGGCCTTTATAATTTTGGGTATTGGATGGGTACAAGTCGTCCAATACCAGCTATGCTAAAATGGCTTCGTGACGGGGTTGTGGCTACAACCACATCCTACTAAACATAGAGAATTTAGTTACGGGTAATAATGACAGTTGAAGGCACGGTTTATCTAGATCACGCAGGCACCACATCACTGGACCCAAAGGTCCTCGAGGCGATGATTCCATTTTTCACTGAGCATTTTGGAAACCCTTCCAGTATCCATACAGTGGGTCAAGAAGCCCGGTACGCTTTGGACGAATCCCGAGAGCGGGTCGCCAAAGTGTTGAATTGTCGTCCCAGGGAGGTGGTTTTTACCGGTAGTGGCACTGAGTCGGACAACTCGGCTATCCATGGTGTGGCCACGGCTCTGCGGGAGACGGGTAACCACATCATCACCTCTAGTGTGGAGCACCACGCTGTTCTTCACGCTTGTCAGTATCTGGAACCCATGGGGTTTGAGATTACCTACGTCCCTGTGGATGCCAACGGAATGGTGCAACCAGAAGCGGTGTACGATGCCATCAATGAGCGGACTACTCTTGTTACGATCATGTATGGGAATAATGAGATCGGGACTATCAATCCCATATCGGATATAGCCAAGTCGATTAAGAAAAGGTCAAAAGAATTAGGCAGAACCATCGTTTTTCATACCGATGCGGTACAAGCTGCCGGTTATCTCTCTCTCGACGTATCTGAACTAGGAGTCGACTTGCTCAGTCTATCGGGCCACAAGTTCCATGGCCCTAAGGGGACTGGCGTCCTCTACATCAAGAGAGGCACGCCCTACCTCCCTCTGATTCATGGAGGCGGTCAGGAGAGAGAACGCCGTTCGGGCACAGAAAACATACCAGGTATCATCGGTCTTTCCCTAGCGCTGGAAACAGCCAACAATGTTAGAGAAGAAACTAGCGTTCGGTGTGCTGATCTCAGAGATTTGATCGTGGAGTCGGTGATACATCGGATACCAGGTACTAGACTGAACGGACATCCGACCCAGCGACTTCCCAACAATGCTAATTTCTCCTTCAGCGGAATAGAGGGTGAACCGATATTGTTGGGCCTTGACATGGCTGGGATTGCCGCTTCAAGCGGTAGCGCCTGCAGCTCGGGGTCCCTGGAACCGTCCCATGTTTTGTTGGCGTTGGGACAATCGGCTGAGACTGCCCGCGGTAGCTTGAGGCTAACTTTGGGACGCGAAAACACAGAAGAAGAAGTGGAGTACCTGCTGGGAGTGCTGGTTGAGCTGGTGGAACGGTTGCGCCAATTGCCTAGCCTGACT
>Ga0310344_10003841_pt1 | contig 11170 bp, 15 predicted proteins | sample HC15DNA20200_MG_FD_203801 | JGI IMG/M metagenome (GOLD analysis project Ga0310344, IMG submission 203801) | Marine microbial communities from station ALOHA, North Pacific Subtropical Gyre - HC15-DNA-20-200_MG | ecosystem: Environmental > Aquatic > Marine > Oceanic | place: Pacific Ocean: North... | reverse complement strand
ATTTTTTTTTTCTGCAACACGTATTTTTCCTGAATCTAATAAATCTATAGTTTTACCAATAGCATTTATTATTTTTTTATCAGATTTAGAATTTACTTGTTTTTTACTATTCCAAGCATCGTTAATAATATTTTCAAAAGATTTAGTATTCATTATGCAGCTTTTAATAAATTAATTTTTTTTAAAAATTCTGGCAAATTATTTGTTCTATAATTAACAAAGCTACTATTTGAAAATTTGCTTGCCCAAGGTTCATTATTTTCTATCCAAACTGTTTTCATTCCCATTTCATATGCTGGTTTTAAATTTCTTGCAATATCTTCAACCAATACACATAATTTTGGGTCAATTTTATGTTTTTTTACCAATTTTTTGTATGGCTCTATCAAAGGTTTTGGTATGAAATCACAGTCAACGATATCAAATATATCATCAAAAAGCTGATCGATTCCCAATCTTTTTGTAACATTTAAAGCATGCTTTCTTGATCCGTTAGTAAATATAATTTTTATTCCTTCAAGCTTTTCAATCTCTTTTGCAAGACTAGGGTCCTTTTGAAGAAAATCGATATTTATATCATGAACAAACTCTAAAAATTCATTTGCATTAATTTTATGATTTTTAATCATTCCATTCAAAGTAGTGTTATATTCATGAAAATATTTTTTTTGAATTTTTTTTGCTTCCTCTTTATCTACTTTAAGTTTTTTAGATATATACTCTGTCATTTTTTTGTCTACCTGTTCAAATACTTTCGTATTACCAGAGTATAAAGTATTATCTAAATCAAAAATCCAAAATTTAATTGGTTGAAGATCTTTCATTTTCTAATAAGTGTTCCTGCTCCTTTATCTGAAAATAACTCAAACAATATTGAATGAGGTTTTCTACCATCGATAATCACAACGGCTCTTACGCCATTATTTATGGCATCAATACAGGTTTTAACTTTTGGTATCATGCCGCCATGAATTATTTCTTTATCAATTAACTCTTTAGCTTCCATTGTAGAAATTTCTGAAATTAATTTATCATTATTATCTAGGACTCCGTCAATATCTGTTAATAACATTAATCTTCTAGATTTAATACTTCTTGCTATTGCTCCTGCAGCAGTATCAGCATTAATATTATAAGAAATACCTTTTTCATCAAGACCCATTGGCACTATTACAGGAATAAAATCTTCTTTAATTATTTCTTTAAGTAATTTTGAATCTACTCTGTTTGGTTTACCAACATATCCTAATTCTTTATTTTCTTGTTCAACATAAATTATATTATTTTTTTTTATTGTTATAGATTTTGCTTTACAAGATTTTTTATTAAGAGCATCAACAATTTCTTTATTAAATTCTGTCATAACGTTTTCAACAATGTTAATCATTTTTTTATCGGTAACTCTTAAACCCATAATAAATTTACTTTTAATATTCTGTTCATCAAGTTTTCTTTTAATTCCCAATCCACCACCGTGAACAATTATGGGTGTCAAACCTAGCTTTTTCAAAATTACAACATCTTCAATTAGGTTATTTAGAAGGGATTGATCTAGAAGAACTTTACCTCCGCATTTTATTACTATTTTTTCTTTAGAGTATTTTTTAATGTATTTTTCTACTTCTAAACTAGAAGGCCCATCTTTTGGCCAAAGTTCCTTTATTTTACTTTCTAAATTTTCAGCTGGTTGCATTATCTAGACTGTTTTTACTTTTGTTCCTCTCATAATTACCCATTGCTGAGCAATCGTTAATATATTGTTTACCGTCCAATAAACAACTAATCCAGATGGAAAAGGAGCCAATATTATTGTTAAAAAAAGAGGAAAGAACATAAAAATTTTTGCTTGAATTGGATCTGGCGGAGTCGGGTTTAATTTTTGTTGCAAATACATAGTTAATCCCATGAGTATAGGCCAAGCACCAATCATCAAAAATGAAGGTGGATCCCAGGGAATTAAACCAAATAAATTAAAAATTGAAGTTGGATCTCTTTCTGAAAGATCTTTAATCCAACCAAAGAAAGGTTGATGTCTCATTTCCAAAGTTACATAAAGCATTTTATAAATTGCAAAGAAAAAAGGTATTTGTATTAAGACAGGCAAACATCCCGAAACTGGATTAACCTTTTCTCTTTTATAAAGGGCCATCATTTCTTGTTGCAATTTAACTTTATCATCTTTATGAAGTTCTTTTAGCCTAACCATTTCAGGTTGGAGTATTTTCATTTTAGCCATTGATTTAAAAGAATAATTTGCGAGCGGGAAGAATATAAGTCTAACCAAAGCAGTAATAATAACAATTGCAAAACCAAAATTTCCAGTAAGTTTAAAGAAATAATCGATTATAAAAAATAATGGCTTTGTAAAGAAGTAAAACCAACCCCAATCAATTGCTAAATCAAATTTTTCTATATTTAGTTTTTCAGCATAATTATCAATAACCGCAACTTCTTTGGCTGCAACAAAAGAGTTTATTTTATTTGTTATTGTATTATTTGGATTAAGAATCATTGCTTCTTTAATTATATAATTAGCTCTATATTTTTCATTTTTTGATAAAAACTCAGCTTTAAACTCTTTTCCTTTTTCTGGGACTATTGCTGTTAACCAATATTTATCTGTAATACCTAACCAACCTTTTGATGCATTTGTAGTGAATTTTTCTTTTTCTATATCGTCATAATCTTCTTCTTTCAGCTCTTCTCCAAACACTCCAAGAAAACCTTCATGTAAAATATATATTTGTAAACCATCAGGTTTATAGTTTCTTGTTATTTGCGCATAGGGATAAAATTGAAAAGACTTATTAGAATTATTCTTAACACTTTGGGTTATTTCAAATAAAAATTTATCATCTAGTTTAATTTTTTTTGTAAAAATTAATCCTTCACCATTATCCCACTCAAGAGTAACTGGGGAGCTAGGAGTTAATTTATTGTTACCTTTTACTTTCCATATTGTATTATCCAAAGGTAAGTTAATTCTTTCTGTTCCACTTGAAGCCCAGCCTGTTTCAACGTAATACTCTTTGGTTGAATCTTTAGGATTTAAAAATATTACTTTCTCTTCACTATCTAAACTTTTCTTATAATTTTTAAATATTACATCATCAATAATAGCGCCCTGCAAAGATATAGATCCTTTAATATTTTCATTTTCTATTTCTATCCTATCAACACTAGTTATTGCATTATTTCTCGTTAGTTCATTTTTTATTCCTTCATCTTCTATTGAAGGAGATGATCCTTCTTCTATTTGGTTGGTGGTATTATTTTGAATTTCTCTTTCCATTTCTGGGGGTGCAAAAAAAGTGCCCCAAAAAACTAATACTATAGTGGAAAAAACTACGGCCAATATTACATTTTTAGAATCCATTTATTTTTTCCTTTTTTTTAAGTTAACAACAGGGTCAAAACCGCTACCACCGCCTAAAAACTTTATTGGATGACATTTTAAAATTCTTTTAGTTCCTAAAAAAAATCCTTTAAAACTACCTTTTAATTTTAAACAATCTATGAAGTATTCTGAACAAGTCGGTTGATATCTGCAGCTTGCTGGAAAAAATGGTGATATAAAATACTTGTAAAATTTTATTATTAAAATTAAAAAATGGTTAAACAATTTCATAGTTTTATGTTCTATTATTTTTTATTTTACTAAATGTGTCACTGATTTTTTCTAGTATCATTTGAAATTTGTCTTTATATACATCATTTCTTCCAAAAATTACATAAGTATAATTCAAGTCTATCTGCTTATTTTCGTTAATAATTTTTCGAACAGCATTTTTTAATTTACGTTTTATTTTGTTTCTTTTTACTGCATTTCCTACGTTTTTTTTAACTACAAAACTTATATGTAAAATTTTATTTTCATTTTTTTTGTTAGCATTTTTTTCAAAATACAAAGTAAAATATTTTGTATTAAACTTTCTTTTCTTTAAAATTCTTAAAAATTCTTTGCTTTGATTAAGACTTTTGAATTTGATCATTTTAGGATCTATTATGTGGATATTCTTTTTCTCCCCTTAGCCCTTCTTCGTGCAATAGTTTTTCTTCCTCCCTTTTTTTTCATTCTAGATCTAAATCCGTGCCTTCTTTTTCTAACTAAACGACTAGGTTGGTATGTTCTTTTCATAAAATCCTCTACTTCTTTGTAAAATTTTTTGATATTTATAGGTAATAAGAGCTTATAAGTACAGTTAAAAATTAATTTATGAACCTAAATTCTTTAAATTTAAAACTTATTATTGGAATAGCTTATTTAGTGATAATCTCCATTGGATTATACTTTTTATTTTCATTTGTAGATATTAAAGATTTGACGAGTTATGAATTTATAAGGTCAAATAGAAATTTAATATTAAAATATAAAAATGAAAATTTTATATTTTTAACTTGCGCATTTTTTATTTTTTCAGTCATTTGGGTATTACTACTTGGATTTGCAATGCCGTTATTAGTATTTGCAGGATTTGTTTTTGGAAAATGGTGGGGGATACTATTGGCCCTTACAGCCACTACAATAGGAGCAGCTGCATTGTATATATTAGCAAGTTTTTTTTTCAGAGATATTATTCAAGAAAAACTAGCTCCTAAGTTTTCGAAATTAAAAGAATTTTTTACTAAAAATGATATACTTTATTTCATGAGTTATAGGTTTGTAGGGGGTGGAGGCACACCTTATGCAATACAAAACATTCTTCCTGTTCTTTTTAATATGCCATTAAAAAATTATATTATCGCTACTTTTGTTGGCAGCATGCCATCAATGTTTGTTACTGTTGCAATAGGTAGTGGTATAGAAAATGTAATAGATAAAAATGAAAAAATAAGTTTGATAAGTGTAATAACTTCACCAGAAATTTATTTTCCTATAATAGGTTTTTTTGTTCTTTTGCTTTTAGCTTTTTTTATTAAAAAATTCTTTTTCAAAACATAATTTTTTGAAATTATATATCAATGAAGAAAAAAATAGTAATATTTAAAAATGATAGCATAGGGGATTTGGTACATAGCGTTCCAGCTATAAATGATATAATAAAACAACATCAAAACCACGAACTTATTATCTTTTTGTCCAATATCAGTAAAGATTTTTACTTTTTATTTCAAAAAACAAATACAAGATTAAAAATATTAAATTATAATTTAAATTTAATTCAAAAAATTAAAATTTTTATTTATTTATTAATAAATAACGTTGATAAAGTTTACATTTTAGCTCCAAAAAATTTTTATTTCTATTTACCAATGTTTTTTTTCAAAATAAAATTTTTTGGATTATGTGTTAATTCAAGAGTTAACAAAAAACGACCCAGTTTATTTTTACGAAAATTTTTATATAAATTTATTGTCAATGATAGAGAAACAAGAAATAGAAGGAAATCAACACAATTATTGCAGTTAAACTTGGTAAGTGAAAAAAAAGATTACGATATTAGTTTAAACTATAGTAGCGATATTAAAAAATCTAAAATTTTACAAAAATATCTTCCAAGCGATTATATTCTTATACATTATAAGAAAAAATTTTTTGAAGAATTAAATTGGGGAGTTGATGGTTTAGATTTAATATTAAATGAACTAAAAAAATATGCCTCAAATATAGTTTTAACTAAAGATATTGAATTAGATAAGAATAATGAAATTTTTAAAAATAGGTATAATGCTTACGATTTTAAGACCGATACATTTTATGATAAAAAAAGCAAAATTCTTTTTTTAGATAATATAAAAGGTATTAATTTATATAATACAGTTAAGCATTCTAGAAAAATTGTAGCAATTCATGGAATAATCACAAATTTAGGCTTTTTATGTAAAAAACCTGTTTTAGATCTTTTTTTATGCAGAATTAAAAATAGGGATGATTTTTACAGTTGTAGAAACGCCTTTTTTGAATTTAAACCAAATTATCAAGGCTATGATTTTATCCTTCCAGGCAAAAATTTAAATAAAACTATTAAAAAAATGAAATTTGCGTTGAACAACAATAAATAAACACTCGTTAAATTAGAATTGTTAATAATGCTGTTTTTAAATAGCAAAAAACTGCCATAATATTTAAGTAACTTGACAATATAGCGAACAACAAAGTAAAAACTTAAAGAACATATTATGGTGAGTTTATGGGCATACATTATGATTATAAATCAAAACGTGGTGAGCGAGCTATGCTAAAAGAGGCAAAGAGAAAAGCAAGATTAGCTCAGAAAAGAGCAAAAAGAATGATGTCATCGGGAGTTATAGAAAAGGAAGAGGTTAAAACACATGACATTAAAAAAACAATAACTCTAGAAGATTTAACAAACCCTAATCAGAAATAAAATGGATGCAACCAAATTCAAAAAAAGAATTAGGTCGTCAAAGAATTGAACAAGCTTTAAGAAAGAATCTAAAAAAAAGAAAAATATTTCAAAATAAAATCAATAAAGAAATCAAAAAAACAAAAAAATAATAATGAGTGTTTTGTCAGATAAATGGATCAAAAAAATGGCTGTTGAAAAACAAATGATAAGTCCTTTTGTTGATAAACAAAAAGCAGGACAGAATATTTCATACGGTCTATCTTCTTTTGGATATGATGCTAGAGTTTCAAATGAATTCAAAATTTTTACTGATGTTGATTCGGCTGTAGTCGATCCCAAAAATTTTAACATTAATAGTTTTGTTTCTAGAAAAGGCAACGAATGTATAATTCCACCAAATTCTTTTGCATTAGCGAGTACAGTTGAATATTTTAAAATTCCCGAAGATATTATGGTTATTTGCTTAGGAAAATCGACTTATGCAAGATGCGGTATAATAGTAAATGTAACACCTCTAGAGCCAGGTTGGGAAGGTTATGTAACACTAGAATTTTCTAACACAACGCCATTACCAGCTAAGATTTATGCTAACGAAGGTGCTGCTCAATTTATTTTTTTAAAAGGAAATGAAAAACCTGAGACAACTTACGATCAAAGAAACGGAAAGTACATGAAGCAAACTGGCGTAACTTTACCAAAAGTATAATTTCAAGATAAATGCAAAAACTGGAAATTAAAGGTGGAAAAAAATTATCAGGAACAATTTTAATTTCAGGATCAAAAAATGCTACTCTTCCTATATTGGCATCTACAATATTAACAGAAAAAAAAGTTGTAATAACAAATATACCAATAGTAAAAGATGTAGAGACTATGGCTATGCTTTTGGATACTATTGGTTCTAAAGTTAAACTAAATAAAAAAGAAAAAAAAATAGAAATCACCAACAACAAACCATTAAGAACTTTTGCGCCCTATAATCTTTTAAAAACTATGCGTGCAGGAGTTTTGGTTTTAGGACCACTTTTAGCAAAATATGGAGCAGCCAAGGTATCTTTACCGGGCGGTTGCGCTATTGGCTCAAGGCCAATCAATTTACATTTAGATGCTTTAAAAAAAATGGGCGCCAAAATTAAAATAAAAAATGGATATATAGTTGCATCGGCAAAAAAAGGTTTAAAAGGTTGTTTAATTGAATTTCCCAAAATATCCGTTGGAGCTACTGAAAATATTTTAATATCTGCATGTTTAGCTAAAGGCAAAACTAAATTAAGAAATTGTGCTTCTGAACCTGAAGTTAGAGATTTAATTAGTTTTTTAAAAAAAATTGGATGTAAGATTAATATGGTTGGAAAAAGAAGCATAGATGTAGTTGGGGTAAATAAATTAAAATCAACAGTGCATAAAGTCATTTTTGATAGAATTGAAGCTGGCACTTATATTATTGCTTCTGCCTTAACAGATGGAAATTTAAAGATTAAAAACATAGATCCAAAAATTATATCATGTGAAGTTAGTTTATTAAAAAAAATGGGTGTAAAAATAATTACAAAAAAAAATTATTTAACAGTGAAATCCGCAAAAAATTTAAAAAGCGCTTACATCATTACTAAACCATACCCTGGTTTTCCAACAGATTTACAAGCTCAAATGATGGTGTTAATGACCAAAGCAAACGGAATATCAACAATAAGGGAAAATATATTTGAAAATCGTTTTATGCATGTTTCTGAATTAAGAAGAATGGGAGTTCGTATAGATACAAATGGTAGTAAAGCTAAAATTTATGGAAAGCGCAAACTAAACGGAGCAGAATTAATGGCTACTGACCTTAGAGCGTCTGTTAGTTTAGTTTTAGCAGGTTTAGTTGCTAAAAATAAAACGATAATTAATAGAATTTATCATTTAGATAGAGGATATGAAAATATTGAATCAAAATTATCAAAGTGTGGAGCTCGAATAAAAAGACTGCAATGAGCGAAAATGAAAAAATAGGACTTAAACTAATAGCGAATAATGAAAAAGATTTTAAAGTAATATCAGCTTATCTGCAGGATAGTATTGTTACAATACGTGATATAGTTTTTTTGAAAAAAAATAAAACTTTTATAATGATTGTAAACAGATTTATGTGGGAAGATGTTGAAAAAGGAATTTTTAGAGATAATAAAAGAATTAGATGTGCAATAAAATTTGAAACGGTACTTCAAGTAAAAAAAAGAAATATTAACCAAAAAAATAAAAATAAGCCTTTAGAATGTTTGGCTCTTGAAACGCTATTTACTAAAGAAAAAAACTACTACACAAGCATTTTTTTTGCAGGTGATGGCATCATTACAATAATTTCAGAGGTTATAGACGTGTCTTTAAAGGACATTGGTGAGCCATGGAAAGTAAAAAGCTCTCCTGTACACAAAATTTGATTCTTGAAATAAGTTATGATTTTCAATAAAACTAAAAAAAGGAGAAATATTGGCTAAGCAAGATTTTTTAGAATTTAAGGGTAAAGTAACAGAACTATTACCTAACGCTATGTTTAGAGTTACGCTCGAAAATAATCGTGAAGTGCTCGCACATACTGCTGGAAAATTAAGAAAGAATAGAATAAGAGTACTAGCCGGAGATAATGTATTAGTTGAAATTACTCCTTACGATCTAACTAAAGGCAGAATAATATTTAGATTCTAAATTCGGCCAGGTAGCTCAGTCGGTAGAGCAGAGCCCTGAAAAGGCTTGTGTCGGCGGTTCGATTCCGTCCCTGGCCACCATCGATATAATTTTATTTGCACTCAACGACACCTTGAATTCCCAGTTTTACTTTTGCAGTAGTTCCAAAAGATGGTGTTTCATCAACTTCCAGAACATTTATTTTTTTTTCAAGTACAACGAAATTTTTTGTTGAAGCGCACAACTCCAATGCTTTTGAAGAGAAATCTTTTTCCAATTTATCCATAATTTTTTTTCCTTTACCTGATGAAGATTCATAATCAGTAATTTTGATCCATTTTTTTGCTTCAATTGATATATCTTTTCTATTTTTAGAAGATTCACTGCTTTTTTTATTTTTAGATTTTAAAATTGTACAGTTGATACTATCTCCACTTATATCTACACAAACTCCTTGACCATGCTCTAAGCCACCAACAAATTTTCCAATATAAGCAGTCCCATCAGGATATTGCAAAGTTCCCTGTCCATGCTTTTTACCACTTATAAATTCACCGGTGTATTTTGATCCATCCAAGTATATAAAAGTTCCACTACCATGTGGTTCATCATTTTTAAATTCGCCTTCATATTTTTTTCCATCCATCCAAGTTTTAATTCCTTGACCATGCCCTTTTCCATTTTTCCAATTGCCAGAGTGTATTGTGCCGTCTGCATATGTAAAAGTTCCTTGACCATTTGGTTTGTATAATTGGAAGTTACCAACATACATTCCACCACCAGGATAATTAACTGTTCCCCTAACAATTTGCCCATTCTGGAAAAATCCATTATATTTTGATCCGTTTTCGGTGGTATAAACGCTTTGACAATTTGTCCATTGATCTAAATTATTTCCCTCACATTCGGGTAAAGCGCTTTGCTCTTCAGATATTTTTTCTTGCGTTTTTTTTACTTCTTCTTGCTGTTTAAGAAAATCAGTTTCTTCTATTTTTCTTTTATCCCAGCCAGCTTTAACATCAAGGCAAAACGTTTCTCTAATTGGTCCACTTAATCTAAATATATCGCCAACCTTTGTATATTCTTGCTTGATGATAGAATTTGATTTTGAGTTAAGATAATATTGAAAATAGTTTTTGCTGCCTTTACCGCTTTGAATTACTTTACTGGTGATTTTATCTTCCTCAATTAGTTTAATTTCATCTTCTATTTTCTGGGTGACGTCTTCTTGAATATTGTTTAAATTAACTTCAATTACGTTTTTTTCAAAATTTATAATATAATCAGCTGAAATTATTTCATTTATTTTACAACCTTTAAAATAATAATTATCTGCTAGACTAAAATTGCAAAAAAATAAATTTAAAATTAAAAGTAAAAGAATTTTTTTCATAAAAAAATGATCCTACAACATATTACTTAATATTATGATAATTTTTAAATAGATATATACTTCTGCGCACCTTTTACAGGGTTGTTACTTCTGCCTGTAAGAGCGTTTGCGCCCTATGATGTAGGTCTTCCGTTCGAATCCCAGACAGTCCACCATTTTTGGAACAAATTTATAATAACATTAATTCTTGACATATCTTACTTAAATGAATAATAGAGGCACTATTGCAGTTGTAATTTGCAATAAATTAATAACAATTAAGGAACGTAAATGAGTCTTAAAGGTAAAGTAAAATGGTTCAATGGAAAAAAAGGTTATGGTTTCATTGAGCGTGAAGATAAAGAAAAAGATGTTTTCGTTCATCACACTGCTGTTAGAGATGCTGGTCTTAAGTATCTTAACGAAGGTGACGAACTAACATTTGAAGTTGAGAACGGCGAAAAAGGTCCTTCCGCAGTTAAACTGCAAAAAGCTTAATCGTATTTCAATAAATTTCACAAAATCGGGGCAGAACTTGTTGCTATAATAAGTTATTGCCCCGATACAATCTAATGTTGCAAAAAAATTTTTTTGTGATATTCATCTAATCATGATTATGGAGTTAAAATTTCCGCTTCAACTTAATGCAAAACACCATTTTGCACACGCTAAGCTATTGCTTAGCTAAATCACTACATATTTAAAATATAAATTTATTAACAATTAATATAAAAAGGAGTTATGCAGCAGTAGCTCAGTTGGTTAGAGCACTAGTTTGTGGAACTAGGGGTCGGTGGTTCGAATCCACCCTGCTGTACCA
>Ga0310344_10003840_pt1 | contig 11172 bp, 10 predicted proteins | sample HC15DNA20200_MG_FD_203801 | JGI IMG/M metagenome (GOLD analysis project Ga0310344, IMG submission 203801) | Marine microbial communities from station ALOHA, North Pacific Subtropical Gyre - HC15-DNA-20-200_MG | ecosystem: Environmental > Aquatic > Marine > Oceanic | place: Pacific Ocean: North... | reverse complement strand
TCGCGCTGACGGCCTCCACGACCATCTTCTCCACGACCTCTTCTTCGCCCTCTGCTTCTTCCAAGTCCACTGAGTCGACGAGTTGGTTCATCAGCGGTTGCGAGAGTTTGCTTCCGTCCCTGTAGACGGCACAGGCCTTGTTCATCGTGGAGTGACTCAGGTTGTATGCCTCCCTGACGTCCCCGATAGTCGAGTCCGAGGGCATGTTGATGGTCTTGGAAATAGCGCCTGAGATGAATGGTTGGGCTGCAGCCATCATGTTCACATGAGCATCCCAGGCGATAGACCTCTTGCCGTATTTCCCGCAAGGGGTCGCACAGTCGAAAACTGGGAGGTGCTCTTCTTTCAGTCCCGGTGCACCCTCGATGGCGTTGTGTCCGAAGACGTGGTCATTGGCTGACTCGATTTCCCCAGCAGTGAACCCTAGGAATCCCAAAGTGTCAAAGAACGGGTCGTTGAACTGGGCATCGTTCATGCCAAGTCGATCCGTGCAGAACTTCTTGCCAAGGATTGAGGGGGCGAATGCAGAACGGAGGTCGAATACGTCTGCTAACTTGGACTCGATGGAGCTCAATAGCTTGGTATCGAACCCTGCGTCTCTGAGTTTATCCGATGAGAGGGCTGGACAGTCACTGAGCCTCCCCGTTCCCATGATGTACTCTTCTATCTGCAGGGCCCCACTCTCAGAGTAACCTAGCCTACCCAGTGCGTTGGGCACTCCTCTGTTGATGATTCTGAGCGATCCCCCACCAGCGAGAGTCTTGTACTGCACCAGGGAGAACTGGGGCTCGACTCCGGTGGTGTCAGCACCCATTACAAGTCCAATGGTTCCAGTGGGTGCAATCACGGTGGTCTGGGCATTACGATATCCATGCTCCTCGCCCTCCCTAACCGCTCTGTCCCAGCATCCTCGAGCAGCATCGAGCAGATCCTTGGGGCACTTCTTGCTGTTTATCCCGACGGGCATAACCGTCAGGCCTTCGTATTCATCCGCGGGAGCATCATATGCGGCTCGGCGATGATTCCTCATCACCTTGAGCATGTCATCGGCATTCCTCTCGTAATCGGGGAACGGACCTAGAATGGAAGCCATCTCGGCGCTAGTAGCATAGGACTCTCCGCACATTATTGCAGTGACAGCGCCGCAGATGGCGTAGGCCCTCTCGTCATCGTAGGGTATTCCCATATGCATCAGTAGCGAACCAATGTTGCAGTAACCCAGGCCGAGCGTCCTATAGTCATACGATCTCTGGGTTATCGACTCTGAGGGGAACTGGGCCATGAGGACGCTGATTTCCAGAGTAGTGGTCCACAGTCGAACACTGTGGCGGAAGTCATCTATCTGGAATGCATGGGTATCTAAGTCATAGTAGTGAAGGAGGTTGATGCTAGCCAGGTTGCAAGCAGTGTCATCCAGGAACATGTACTCAGAGCAGGGGTTGGACCCGTTTATTCGGCCAGCCTGCGGGCATGTGTGCCACTCGTTGATGGTTGTATCAAACTGAACACCGGGGTCGGCACAAGCCCATGCAGTGTATGCGACCTTGTCCCACAGGGCGCTTGCATCCATGGTCTTGCAAGGCCCAGCAGTCCTTCCTTCGGACTCCGCAGCGTCTCTCTCGGTCCTCCAGTAGAGACTCCAATCTCCTCCGGCCTTAACCGCGTCCATGAAAGAGTTGGGTACTCGAACCGAGTTGTTGCTATTCTGTCCAGATACAGTGGCATACGCATCTCCCTGCCAGTCAGTGTCTAGTACTTCGAACTCAAGCCCCTTCCATCCCTGCTCGGCAAGGTCAAGAATTCTCTGGATATGTGCTTGTGGAACGCTATCTCTGATTGCTGCAACCATGGCCTTTCTCAGACCTAGGTTTGTCTTCTGGCTGAACCTGCCTTCTTCGTCCCCGTGCCCCCATACAGCTTCCATAATCAGGTCTGCATGCTTTTGGAGTATGGTGCTTCCAATTACTAGTGCCGACACCTTCTCTTCCTCTGAGGGCTTCCAGTCGATGTACTCCTCGATATCTGGATGGTCAAGGTCCAGAGTCACCATCTTGGCTGCCCTCCTTGTCGTACCTCCGGACTTGATCGCGCCTGCTGCCCTGTCCCCTATCTTCAGGAACGAGAGTAGGCCGCTCGAGGTCCCCCCTCCTGAAAGGGGTTCACCGGCCCCTCTTATGTTCGAGAAGTTCGAACCGGTACCAGAACCGTACTTGAAAAGAAGCGCCTCTCTGTTCCAGAGGCCCATTATCGAGTCAGTTCCCCCTACTAGGGAGTCAGAGACTGACTGGATGAAGCAAGCATGCGGTTGGGGCCTCTCGTATGCGCTAGTGGACAGCTCTACCTTGCCCGTATCCGGGTCGACGTATGTGTGCCCCTGCGGAGGCCCAGAAATTCCGTAGGCCCAGTGCAGACCTGTGTTGAACCACTGGGGGCTGTTGGGTGCTGATCGCTGGCTAGCGATAAGGTAGCACATCTCGTCGAAGTAGGCGCGGGCGTCGGCCTCGCTAGCGAAGTATCCATACTTCCAGCCCCAGTAGGTCCAGGTCCCTGCAAGCCGACGGAAGAGCTGCCTTCCGTCTGTCTCACCACCCATTCTATCGGCGGCTTCCAATGTTTGCAACCGCTCGTGGTCTGGCTCACTTCGCTGTAGCCAGACAGGCACCCCCTCTTCGGGAACATTCCGAAGGTGCTTCGGAACACCCGCCTTACGCAGATACTTCTGGGCGCATACCTTTCCGGGTATCCCTGAGAACCCGGAGGGAAGCTTTACTCCCTCGATAGAGTCAGCCATGGAACCATCTGGATTCCTGATTTCGACGTCCATCTCTATCCATTCGAACGTATCGAAAGGATCCTGGCCAACGGAAGTGAATCGTCGCTCTATCACTAGACCGCTTTCAGCTTCCGCCGTGCCTTTGGACACACCAATCTTCGTCTGCATTTACTCTCTCTCCTGTCGTGTACCGGTCAGGTTTCGTCCCGCCTTGTGCAAGGGAGTTGCGCTTCTGAATGGGGGGTGTTTAATGATTGGCCGAGAAGAGGCCAATCTGAGAAGTATTTTTTCAAAAATTTTGAGTAAACCGGCCTAGCCACCTGTCCTAGTTTCAACCCATTTCAAGAGTCCATTCAAGCGAGGATCCAGAACGAGTAATCATGATGCCAACACTGCAAAATTTCTCGTGACTTGTCTCAATAAGACGACGGACCAGCTCCTCTGGAACATCGCCTTTCATCTTGTAATTCATGCAAACTGAAGTGAAAACTCGCGGGCTCTCCGCGGCCCTCTTGGTTTCGATGTCCACAGTCGCGAACTCGACGTTTGCAACTCTGTCTTTCAATCCGTCAATTACATCGATCAAGGAACAGGCGGCATGGGCATGCATAACCATCTCCATTGGACTGGGACTCGACTCTCCATAGATATCGAACACCTTGCCAGCTGCCGTGTTCCCAACATAACCGCCCTCCCTTGTCCACGTTACCTCTCCTTTCACGGGCCATTCACAAATGGCATCACCCTTGAAGGGTTGGCTTCATCAATCCCCGTCCAATCGGAGGGTCGAAGGATATGTCTGACGGGAGCACAATTAGTATGTCTGGGTCAACGTTGGAAGTGCCGGACGACCCCATTATTCACTACATAGAGGGCGATGGAATAGGAATTGACATTACTCCAGTAATGATTCAGGTGGTGAATTCTGCAGTGCAGAAAGCATATGGCGGAAATAGGGAGATTAGATGGAAGGAGGTACTAGCCGGTCAGAAGGCGTACGACTCAACAGGAGAGTGGTTACCAGAGGAAACGAAGAAGGCCATGCGAGACGGCCTCGTTTCCATCAAGGGCCCACTGACAACCCCGGTAGGGGGTGGCATAAGGAGCCTGAATGTGGCCCTGAGGCAGCAACTCGACCTATTCGCATGCGTAAGACCGGTGAGGTGGTATGCTGGCACTCCCAGCCCAGTCAAGGATCCTGGATCCGTTGACATGATTATCTTCAGGGAAAATAGTGAGGACGTATACGCCGGAATTGAGTGGGAGTCAGGGAGCCCAGAGGTCCGCAAAGTCATAGATTTCCTCCAGAAGGAGATGGGGGTCGATAAGATTCGATTCCCTGATACGGCAGGCATAGGAATCAAGCCGATCAGCAAGGAAGGAACTGCACGGATTGTCAGAGCAGCAATCAGGTATGCCATAGACAACGACAAGGACAGCGTAACTCTGGTCCACAAGGGCAACATCATGAAATTCACCGAAGGAGGGTTCAGGGACTGGGGCTACGAGATTGCCAAGGAAGAGTTCGGCGCGGAGGAGATTGATGGCGGGCCGTGGTGCTCATTTGAGAATCCGAATACTGGGGCCAAGATAACTGTGAAGGACGTAATCGCCGACGCAATGCTTCAGCAAGTTTTGACCCGCCCCAGAGAATATGGGGTACTAACTACGATGAACCTGAATGGCGATTACATATCGGATGCATTGGCAGCCCAAGTAGGAGGGATAGGAATAGCTCCAGGAGCGAACATAAACTACGACACTGGAATTTCCATCTTCGAGGCCACCCATGGAACCGCACCCAAGTATGCAGGACAAGACAAGGTGAACCCGGGCAGCCTGATACTTTCTGCTGAGATGATGCTCAGGCACATGATGTGGTCAGAGGCCGCCGACTTGATCGTGAAGGGAATGGAGGGGGCAATCTCTGCAAAGACGGTTACCTATGACTTCGAGAGGTTGATGGATGACGCAACCCTCCTATCTTGCTCTGACTTTGGGAAGGCCGTAGTCTCGCATATGTAGGTCGAGAAGATGGATGAATCCAGGCGGTGGATGCTGGAGATTTTCAATCGCTCGATTTCATCCGATCAGCCACTATCCTGGTTCGAGGACATATACGCCGAGTCAAATGAAGACCGTGACATGATCCCGTGGGACTGGCGAGAACCACACCCGTTTCTTGTTGAGTGGGCAGAGCAAAACGAAATCACGGGCTCCGCATTAGTAGTAGGTTGCGGCCTCGGCGAGGATGCAGTATTCCTCAGCAAAAGGGGCTGGCAGGTGACGGCATTTGACGTATCAGAATCCGCAGTTTCATGGGCAAGAAAATTACATGATGTAGAAAACGTGGAATGGTTGGTAGCAGATTTACTCGACCCACCTGCATCTTGGGAAGGGGAATTCGACTTGGTGCTGGAGGTCCACATTCTGCAAGCCATACCCGAGGAGATTAGGAAAGTGGCAGCACCGAGACTACCCACCTTCCTAGCTGAAGGGGGCAATCTTGTCTGCATTGGAAGGCTTAGCTCGGATGAAGACCAGGAGGGTCCCCCATGGCCCCTAACGCAAGACTTCATTGAGAAAATAGGAAAAGATATCGACAAAATAGAATTTTACTCTTCAATGATACCTGAAAAGGAATCAAACAGATACCGTGCAGTATGGAATAAATCAGCCAAATCTAAGTCGGCCATGTCCTCCGATTGACGTGGAACTGGTAAGATCGGCTGTCATTCTTGCTCATCCAGTCGCAGCTCTGTGCCTGATTTGGGCTTTCTACAGGCAGAGAGCATGGAGGAAAGAATCCCCTTCTCTTAGCGGGGCGGAGAGGAAGTCTGCGGTCGAGCATCACGAGTCTATGGGAGACAGGATTGCCATGGCTACCCTCGCAATCGTCGTGCTGGCCTTTGCATCCAATGCAGTTAGGGGCGTGATCGACCATGATGACCCCACTAGGCTCCTCATTCCAGGCCATTTCCATGGGTGGTCAGGAATTATTGGCGTATCGCTGATGTTCTTCCTATGGAGGCTCGGGAGGAAAACGAAAGAGGCCAAGGATTCCGGGGACAGTTTCTCACGAACGAAGGAGCTTCATGGAAAGCTGAGTGATATAATGGGAATTCTATTGGGAATTCACGCCTTTTTGGGCTTCTTGTACCTCTTGACAATATTCTGATTAACGCCGGCCCCACAATTCCATCCAAGCGGCAATATTCCGATTGATATCGCCCTCATTCACGTCTCGATCTTCAAGCTCTAGGCCTTGAATGGGCTTGATTCTGCATCCACATGCATTCGCGTGACCACCCCCATCAGCATCGAAAAGCTTTGCCAAATCCGTGAGGTCGAAAACGCCTCCCTGCCGATGAAGGAAAGAGTTGGTGTAGAATGAGGCCGAAACAGGGTATCTCCCTTCTTCTCCGAATGTCGCGCCCACGTTCCCATGAACGATGACGCATGCGTCACAGTCCTCTCCGGCCATAGCTGTGACCTGATAGCCATTTGATCTCAAATCGAGGTCTTCGAGCCTAACAATTGCCATCCTGTCCTCGATGTGCATGTTTTCTGCTATTGCCTCTCTTAGGAATTCTAGTTCTGATATCTTCTCGTTGACCACACCGGCGACCTCGGGGCCTGCGAGGATTTCCTCGACACCAACCCCCTTCTGCAATGATTCGAGAATCACCATTGCTGTGCCCTCTCCCACGTCAATCGCCCTCCCAAGCCAGAGAACAGGATGTTCAGACAAGTACTCCTCCCTTGAGACACCGCCACCGTCTAGCTTGTCCACCCATTCCAGAAGGTCTACCATGTCAGATAGATCCACCCTTTCTGAGACCATATCGAAGGCTATTCTAGCTGCAGAGGGCGTGTCTCGCCAGACTATCACCGAATCATTACTGCCTCCTTCCGGCGGCTTGTTCGACTGGTGGTGATCTATGCTCAGCCCACAATTCGGATGCCAGGGCAGGTCGCAAACCGCCGTCCACTTATCGATATTCGAATCTAGAAGGCCGGCACGGAGCTCCCCGGGATGCCCAAACACAATTTCTGCGTCCCCCCACCATCTCCGGAGGATAGCCGCGGTCACAACCCCGTCTAGATCACTATCAGTGACTACTCTTCGAATTTCAAGGTCCAGCGGACTGGCAACCATGCCATTCGACCGGGCCCCACGTCAATGGTGGTTTCGCAAATCTCGCCATTTCGCGGAAGGTTTTCATCCGGGGGCGTTGCACAGTGTAGTTATGCACACCAAGGTCAATGCCATCGAAACTTCCTGCGGCTTCATTCTTCTAAACTTCGACAGCATCTTGCTCCTCCAGTACCCACAGGGTCATTGGAGCTTTCCAAAGGGACATGTGGAGGAAGGCGACTCTGACCACCACTCTACCGCGGCAAGGGAACTATCCGAGGAGACGGGTATATCCAGCGTTTCAATCGATGAAGGATGGAGCCAGAGAACAGAGTACACGTTCACAAGGAAGGGCAAGCAAGTCCCGAAACAGGTATTCTGGTACCTTGCAGAGACCGATCAGATCGATGTCACACTGTCGCACGAGCACACCAACTACCTTTGGCTGCAGTTTGAAGAAGCAGAGGAGCAGATTACGTTTGAGCAGGAGAAAAACCTTCTTCGCTCTGCGTGGAACCACCTAAGGGCTGCTGGACGGACCATCTGATTGTGACTTCCTTTCCCCCAAGGGCGTCCACAAAGTCTCCTTTTCTCCTGAAACCTTTCCAAACCATCTAGCCAAGACGAATAGCCAGTCAGAGAGCCTATTGATGTAGGCTAGCACTTCAGATCTTACTGCTTCTCCTCCATCCCTGACCCTCAGGTAACAAGCGGATCTTTCAGCCCTTCTGGCAACGGTCCTAGCCACATGCATCGAAGCCACAGGTGCGGATCCGGTTGGCAATATGAATGACTCCAATGGCTCTAGGCGCATCAGCCAACCGTCCATCTCCTCCACGAGCCGATCTCCTTGCTCGGAGCCGACTAGTGCAACGCTTTCCGGAAGTGAACCTGGAGGACATGCACACTCCCCCCCTATGTCGAACAGCTCCTGCTGAACAAGTCCAAGGCACTCATCAATTACTGCAATTTCTCCCTCAGAAACATCTACTGAGACGAATCTCCCCAATTCCATCCTTATGACGCCAATTTGGGAGTTCAGCTCGTCTATGGTTCCGAATAGATCTACACGACTATCTTCCTTGCCCACTCTTTTGCCATCTAGCAGGGAGGTCTCCCCACCATCACCAGTTCCGGTGTGGACCCTGTTTATTCGGACCATGATGTGCGCGAGGGGACTCACCCTTTCAACCGTGCTCTGGTGCGAAACCTGAACTCTCCAGGGCATCCTCGATTGCCTTGGTCCAAGATGAATCGATAGAATCCCACCCACCTGATTTCTCCAATTCCAAAATGTGCATAGACTCTTTCTCGGAATTCCCCAGGCTTCTGTGAATTAGCACCAAGGCCGCATGGCTCATCGAGTTGATCCACGGGTCTTCCATGTCCCAGGACCTCTCGAAGTGCGCTATTGCACCATTTGGCCCCAAAACTAGACCTCTCCTGATCTGCCTCAGACCGGACTTCGACCAGGAGATCCCGGGAACCCCAATTACCAGGCCTCTGAATGCCAGGTAAATCTCGACCATCACCATTGTGCTTGCTAGAAAGAAAGACCCGATCTGCTCAGCCTGATCGGCGTGCCCCCACCTCGCAGAGAGTAGGGCTATCCCCCCCACGCAGAATAAAACTCCACCAAGGGGGGCCACGATAACGTCGGTCTTCGTAACCCCCATGCTTCTGGCTCCGAAAGCAACAGATGTCCCACCAACAAAAACCGCCAAAGCGGCTGGAAAATGCTCGGATCCATCCCTAGGACTTGTGCTAGAAATCCAGAGAATCAAGGCCATCAGCAGGACTGCCGATGCGAACCTCCCTCCAATCTCCGGGAAAGGCTGGAGCCTACTCAGATAGTATCCATATGCCCCCACTAGGGCGAAGAAAATGGCCCAGAGAATCACTTCACTCCTCCTCCACAGTGCTTCCCCATCCGGGCTTCCAGAAACTTTCATCGTTCAGTAATTCACCCCATTCTGAATCGGTGGCCCCCAAGAGTCTGGCCGCCCTTCTATCCAGGCCTTCGGCTAGAGGCCCGGCTACCTCTCCCTCTGAATGCGCACTTTGCCATTCTCTTCTGATCCTCCTCACTTCTACCTGCCCCTCTGCACGATCATCGAAGAACCTCTCACACGCTTCCCTAAGGTCCTGAATCCACATCCTTGACCCCCTGATGTGTGGCTCGTTGACGAAACTCTTCCGTTTTCTCTCGAATGGCCACCATCCCATGGTATTGCGCCCGAGTTCGATTTCTTGATGCTTTGTGAAGCGCTAAGTGCGTGTGCCCATACGATGCTGCGTGGGCCGAGTGCTCGTTCACCTACATGGCAGTCCCAAGGACAAATCTGTACTGGCAATTGTGAAGGACTACGAGAGTAGGGTTAGAGGCCGTGGAATCAGCGTGATTATTCACCAAGACAAGGACAGGGAAAATTACGAGAAAAAGCTCTCCGAGACAGGAGGTATCTTGGTAATCATGGACGAGAGAGGGAAGCAATTTACCAGCGCCGAATTGGCTGATTGGCTCAAGTCGACCAAACTAGATTTCGAGCAGACCAACTTCGCAGTTGGTCCTAGCGAAGGCTTCTCAGAAGAAATCAAAACTTCCTCGAAACATTTGATTTCTCTATCCAGCCTCACATTTACCCACGAAATGGCAGCAGCGCTTTTGTTGGAACAGTTGTACAGGGCCACCGAGATAAATCGGGGTTCCCCATACCACCGGGAATGAAAAAATTGCAGGTGATACTACAATTGCTTATTGATACGAAAACCACCTAAAGCGGGAATCCATTGATAAGCACCTCGAACCGGTCAAGCACCCTGCCTAACGGCAGGAGTGGATCTAAATGAGAGAAATAGATGAGAGACAAGGCGATTATGAGACTATTCCAGCAATATCGATGGTATTACTGATGCTCCTCAGCACCCAGTTGCTGGTCCTCGCAAATTGGGACCACGAAGAAGAAAAGGGCCTTATCGAGGTTCCCAAGAGAACCGCATTCCAACAGCATTTCCAGTATTCCGGTCCAGTTCAGGGTGAGAACCAGAACCAACCCGCCTCGTCATTCCCATTCCAGGAGGCGGCCTTCCAAGACCCATTCTACAACGACCCAGCAGCCATCTACGGAAAGGTATCAGACCCTTCGGCTCTGGCCTTGGGACCCCAATACGGATTCTTCCTAGAGGAGACGAACACCGACGACCACGACAACGACGGCATCGATGACCTCAATGACCTAGATGACGACAACGATGGAATCAACGACCTGATCGAGCGATTCGATGGATGCTATGGTACCTACCCATTGGACCACGACAACGACGGAATACTGGACAGGGACGACTGGGATGACGACAACGATGGAATTCTCGAGGGTCCAATCGATTACAACCAGGGCATAGACCCCTGGAACGTGACCTCTGACAGGCACGTCGATCCCAATGCAATACACCCTTGGACCGACCAACCAGTCGGCTTCAACTACCTAGTAGACCAGAATCCCATGGACCACGACAACGACGGAATAACCGACGAGGACATCGATGGTTCGGGAAGGGGCTCGTACGATGAGGACGACGACAACGACGGCAGGATAGACCAGTTCTATTGGCCCTGTGACTTCGACTCAGACGGCCTCCAAGACTACTTCGACGATGACGACGACAACGACGGCCTAGCTGACATCTTTGACATTCACCCCTGGGATCCCGACCAGGACACCCGGATAGACGACACACCAGGAATTCTCTGGGACGACGCGACCCTGCTGGAGAACACGGACTACAGCCAATACGTAGACGGACTAGATTACGTTGCACTAGAGGCCCTATTGCATCCGCGGGAACAGAGCTTCACCAGCATCTTCGACGGAGATCTTGATGGGGATGGTATTCCCAACTTCCTTGACCCCGACAACGACAACGACGGCTCTCCGGACTCTTCCGACACGGACGACGACAACGACGGCCTCGCGGACATGTACGACGTGGACGACGACAACGACGGCGTTCCAGACACTTGCAGGCAGGTCGATACAAACGGCGACGGACAGGGCGACTACCCGATACCCATCGTCGAATTCGAAACACCTGGCATCGACTGCGAGATTGACTATGACGGGGACCTTGACGACGACCGGTTTAGGCCTATTGACCAGGACTACGATCTTGTCTGGGACTGGCTGGATACCGATATGGGCGGAACCCCGAGCCCAGACAACCCATCCCTTTCGGGTAGCGGTGGAGCCACACCGTGGGACCT
>Ga0310344_10003839_pt1 | contig 11173 bp, 6 predicted proteins | sample HC15DNA20200_MG_FD_203801 | JGI IMG/M metagenome (GOLD analysis project Ga0310344, IMG submission 203801) | Marine microbial communities from station ALOHA, North Pacific Subtropical Gyre - HC15-DNA-20-200_MG | ecosystem: Environmental > Aquatic > Marine > Oceanic | place: Pacific Ocean: North... | reverse complement strand
CTGAATTAGGGGATATTTCAATAATTCTTGTTTTGCATACTAACTTAGCGCTTCCATTAACTTTCATTCCACAAGAACCACAAATAGATGCTCTACAGGCACATCTTAAAGCTAGGGAAGTATCTTCATATTCTCTAACATGAATCAAAGCGTCCAAAACTGTTGAGTCTTTGTGAATATCAACATTATATTCTTGCCACCAAGAGTTTTTTGGAGAATCGCTTGGATCATATCTTTTTACTTTTAGATTGACATTCATTAATAAACCCTTTCTACTGGTTTCCACTTGGTTATTGTTACTGGAGATGTTTCGATTCTTACATTATTTTCTTGATTATCGTCATGGTAAACCAACGTATGTTTCAGCCAATTTTTATCATCTCTGTCTGGCATATCAGTTCTGAAATGAGCGCCTCGACTTTCTTTCCTGGTAAGCGCGCCATAAATAATAGCTTCAGCATTATCAACCATGAATTCCAATTCTAGAGCAAACATTAAGTTTGTATTGAAAAACTTACCTTTATCTTCAACTGAAATATTAAGCAATCTATTTTTTATGTTATTTAAATTTTGCAATGCTCCTTCAATCGATTTTTGATCTCTCCATACACCAATTCCTCTGGTCATTCCAATGGCCATGTCTTCTCTTAATTTTGCTATATTTTCACCTTTTGGTCTGTCAAGAATAGATTGCAATCTATCCTCTTCAAGCTTTAAATCAATTTCAGACTTAGAATTATCACTTACTGATTTTATGTATTCAACCGCATGTTCTGCGGCTCTTCTTCCAAAAACTACTGTGTCCAATAGAGAATTTGCGCCAAGTCTATTAGCACCGTGGACACTTACATTGGCACATTCACCAGCTGCATATAAGCCTGGTATTTCTGTCAAACCATTTAAATCGGTTTTGATACCACCCATAATGTAATGCATCCCAGGTCTTACGGGGACGGGTTTTTCAGCCATATCAATACCTAAAAATTCTGAGGCAACTTCTTGTAGATACCCGAGTCTTTTTTCAATGAAATCTCTACCTAAATGTCTAACGTCGAGAAGGACGTTGCCATCCACTCCTCTACCCTCATCGATTTCAGTTTGCTCGGATCTGGATACCACATCTCTAGAAGCTAATTCCATATAATCTGGGGCATACTTTTCCATAAATCTTTCCCCTTTTGAATTTAACAAGTATGCGCCTTCACCTCTTGCTGCCTCTGACATCAATATTCCTGTTCTAGCCAAAGTAGTTGGATGGTATTGCACCATTTCCATATCCATAAGAGGTACACCAGCTTTATAGGCCAATGCTATACCATCACCTGTGCAAATCAACGCTTGGGTAGAAGGTTCAAATACTCTACCATTGCCGCCAGAAGCCATAATTACTGCCTTCGCTTTGATAGTATGGAGTTGTCCGCTTTTAATATCATAAGCTACTACTCCTCTACAAACTCCATCTTCCAGTATGAGTTTGGTAACAAACCATTCTTCATATACATTTAAACCTAGCTTTACTGACTGCTCGTAAAGAACGTGTAATAATGCTGATCCCGTAATTGTTCCTACGAAAAATGTTCGTGCTACTTTTTGTCCTCCAAAACGTCTACTTCCAAGTTTGCCATCTTCTCCTCTCGTAAAAATCACTCCCATTCTCTCTAATTCAATTACTGCGTCTCCTGCTTCTCTGGACATCATTTCTACTGCATCTTGGTCTGCCAAAAAATCAGAGCCTTTAATAGTATCGTAAGCGTGTCCTTCCCAATCGTCTCCTCGATCAGTAAGAGGAGCATTGATTCCACCTTGAGCAGCGTTAGAATGACTTCTAACAGGATGAACTTTTGAAACAACTGCAACATTCATTCCTTTTCGTACACCTTCTACGGCGGCGCGAAGCCCTGCAAGGCCGGCTCCAATTATCAAAATATCGTGTTCAAACATATATATTTGTAACCTCTGAATCTTTTATCTATTTTGTAAAGAGTATATTCAAAAAGCTAGCAACTAATAATAGTGTGGCTGGAGTTCGAATGAATTAACAATTGGTTGGAGTTTTTAATTATATATAGAAGAGGTTCATAATCTATATTAGATATAGTTAATCGCATATAGGCTAGGCTCATACCTGCTAATACTTCGTCTGTTTCCAACAAATTACTATCCTTTTAATACACTTCACGCATTATAAATATATCAAAATATAATTGATTACTACAAGTAGAACTTGTTCCTATAAATATTCATTTGAATATTAAAGAAAAGAGTATATTGTTGATGTTAAGCGATGTTATATTTCATTTTGCTATTTTAAGTACAAATAATATAGGTATTATTCCCAAAATAGTTGCAATTCCTAAGATGTGCAAGGAATTTGCATAGCCAAAATACGTAATTAATATCCCTAGAAAAATTGGACCCAATATCTTTGACATATTTTTGAGGGTTCCACTAAATCCAATACTAAATCCTAAAGAATTTCTATTTACATTAGTTGCGATATATGAGCTGGCTGAAGGTTGAATAAATCCCATACCTATACCAATGATAATCGCGGTTATTGGTATAGAAATAGCTGAGGACCCAACTAAGGGTATTAAATTTATGCCTATCCCCAAAAAAGTTATTCCAAGACAAATCCCATATATATAAGCTGTTTTGTCCCACAGTCTTCCTGAAAATGCAGAAATAACCATTTGCGTAGCATGCTGCATAGCAATAAATGTAGCAGCAGTAAAAATGTTGTTCTGTGTCACTATGAGATGTAGGGGGACGAACACCTTAGCTCCATAAGTAGCCATAAGACCAAGTGATTCTGAGCCTCCGGCAATCCATATAGATTTATTTCTCAATTCAGTTAATGAAATTATGATTTTCGTTAGTTTATTATTTTCTTTTTTTGTATATTCCTTTGTAGAAAGGTTTTTAGATTTTGAGTGCTCATCGGTTTGCAAAATTGATGAGGTTTGATAAGAGGAGTATATGTCATTTGTATTTGACCTTCTTTGTTCACTTAAAAATATTAATGGCATGAATCCTAATATACTCATAAAGCCAATAACTGTATAAGCATGCACAGGGTCGTAATTCAATAGTAACCATCCGCCTATTAGAGGGCCAATTATATAGCTTGAGTTTCTTGCTAATGAAAATATGCCGAAATTTCGTCCGAATCTGTTGTACTTGATTTCTGCTACATAAGCTAAAGTTACTGGCCCATAAATAGCAGTTGCAACACCGTGGAAAATGCGAATTCCTATAAGTTGTGTTGGTGTTTCTATAAAACCATATAGAAATGGTACTCCTGCAAATATCACTGTGCCAACAAAAAGCCATAATTTTCGCCCTAAATTATCAGATAAAAACCCTATGAATGGTTTTAGAATCATTCCGGATATAGTTGAAATTGAGACGATTAAAGCCAATATTACTTCATTTGCGTTTAATTGCGCAGCCATCATTGTTAAAACAGGAGCCTTACCTATTTGATATCCTGTTCTAACGATTAAATCAGCGCTTGTAATATTACCTAAATTAATATGCTGCTTTGAGACATGTTTCATTGACTAATGGGAATAGGGTCAATGTTCAATTCTCTGAGTGATCGATTTAATGGCGCTATATTGGTTTTTTTAACGTTATCAAAATCGTCAAGTTGTTTTTCCAGATTAGTTGATAACTCATTAAAGACTTCGATAGCTTGTTTAGTTGGTTTCGAATCAGAGCTTGCTACAACCGCTATAAGCTCAGTCAATTTATCGCTGATTTTGCCTGGGACATTCCATCTATCAAGCCACCTGTCGGTTCCAGGTCTACTGATACCTATCTGAACGAGATTCGCTTCAATTTCAGTCAATGTATTTGATGCTAAATCAATTTCGGTTAAAACCTTTTTGTGATTTCCAGAATTGTTTACAATATTTTTCCAATGATTTATTTGGTTTTTTAATTCTCTTATTGAATTCACAGATGAATGGGTTTTTGTTATTTCTGAACAGATATCAAGAAGTAGATTGAATTGTTGATCGAAATCTTTTTGGGTAGTAGAAATACGAGGGTCCTTTAAAAGTTCAAACTTTTCAATGAAATTTTGGTTGCCTATTGCCAGTTCTACATGATACAAGCCTGGAGGTGCTAATGGTCCTGCTGTATTGTCTTTTGCATCCTTGTTTTCTTCAAGAGACGTTGGACCAGGATATCTCATATTCCAAACGAATTGATTCATTCCTTTTTTTACTACTAGCTTTTGGTTATTCGATTCATCAGCACTGTTTGAGTCAAAAGACACAATCAAATTTTTGTTTGAATCTAAAATATTTATGTTTAATTTTTCGTTTGAAGCTGAATTCAACAAATAATTGATTACAACTCCAGTTATAGGATTCTCACCACTATCAAGCATTTTACGATGTTTAGAACCGTCTTTGTTTTCTGTCTCATAAAATGTTCCCGTAGTCCCTATGCCTAGGTTATAGATTTTCCCTTCCCCTAAATCCATTCCAGTAGACCCGTCTGAACCCATTGGTGGTGTGATTCGGTAGGTATTAGCGGGCGTAAATAAATGATTTGATTTGGAAGGTGCAAATTTAGATATTTGGCGGATCAAATTTAGATTGTCTAAGATCCAAAAGGATCTTCCATTTGTTGACACTACAATTTCCTCTTCTTTTATTACCATGTCAGTAATAGGTACATGTGGCAGATTATTTTGCAGAGAATTCCATGATTTACCAGAATTTGTTGAAAAATATATGCCATTTTCTGTTCCTGCAAATAAAAGCCCGGGTATTTTCAAATCTTCTCTTATTACTCTGGTGAATTCATTTGAAGGTAATCCATCAGTGATCTTTACCCAGCTTTTACCATTATCAGTGGTTTTATAAAGGTATGGTGTTTCGTCGTCAAATTTATATTTTGTTGTTGATAAGTAGACTGTTTGAGGGTCATGTGGAGATATTTCAATAACATCTATCCTAGACCAATCTGGCAGAATATCAGGAGTTATTTCTGTCCATTCTTTACCAGAATTGTTTGAATAATGCAATTTGCCATCATCGGAACCTGCCCAATAAACACCGGCTTGATGAGGAGATTCAGTGAATGAAAATATCGTGCCATAATGTTCAACATATGTTGTGTCAAGCGTTAAGGGACCGCCTGAAGGATCCATTTTGGATGTGTCTCCTTTGGTTAAATCAGGGCTTATTTTTTCCCAGCTGTCACCAGAATCAGTTGATTTGAATAAAAAATTTGCTGCAACATATAGGGTGTCTGGGTCGTGTGGAGAAATTATTATCGGATAAGTCCATTGAAACCTATATTTATGATCCTTAGGTCCTTCTCCCCAGCCAATTTCTGGCCAAACTGATACAATTTTTACTTGATCGGTTGAATGGTCATATCTTAACAGAGAATCTCCTCCCCCTGGAGAACTACCAATAGCCCCAGAATATACAATATTGGGATTATCTGGTCTAACAGCAATATACCCGCTTTCTGAACTCCCAACTGAATAACATTCATTCCATGATATGGCACCTTTCATCGAGCGGCTTGGGACACTTATAGCAGAATTGTCTTGTTGGGTTGCATATACTCTATATGGGAATTGATTGTCCGTGGTTAGGTGGTAGAATTGGGAGGTCATTTGGTTATAGATGTTTGACCATGAATCGCCACCATTGAAACTTACGCAAGCACCACCATCGTTACCTTCTATCATGCGATTACTGTTTTTGGGGTCTATCCATAATTCATGATTGTCTCCGTGTGGAGTACTGACGTGATTGAAGTTTGCACCTCCGTCTGTAGATTTCCAAGTTTTGAAGTTTAATACCCACACCGTATCTTCATTGTTAGGATCAGCAAAAACGTGGCTATAATACCAAGGCCTTTGTAATAAAGCTCTATTTGCACTTACAATTGACCATGTTTCACCACTATCATCTGATCGATAGAGCCCTCCTTCTTCAGCTTCGATCAATGCCCACACTCTTTTGGGGTTTGCTGGGGATATAGTTATTCCTATACGCCCTTTTATACCATCCGGTAGGCCTTTATTATCGGTGATTGCTGTCCATGTTTCACCCGCGTCAACCGTTTTATAAATTCCAGAGTCTTTACCACCGCTAGAAAAATTCCAAGGTTTTCTTATAGCTTCCCATATTGATGCATACATTATGTCGGGATTGCTTGGGTCCATAGTCAAATCTATTGCACCGGAGTTTTTGCTTTTGAACAAAACTTGTTTCCATTTGTTTCCGCCGTCTATTGACTTGTAAACACCTCTTTCCTTGTTAGGCCCAAATGCATGTCCGAATGCTGCTATATACACTATATTAGGATTGGTGGGATGGATTCTGATACGCGCAATATGTTTTGTTTCTTTGAGACCTATATTACGCCATGTTTTACCAAAATCGGTACTTTTATATACTCCATCTCCGTGAGCTAAATTGCCTCGGAGACACGATTCACCTGTTCCGACATAAATAATATTGGGATTGGATTCTGAAACAGCTATAGCTCCAACAGAAGCGGATGTGAAAAATCCGTCAGATATATTTTCCCAATAAGTACCACCGTCGTATGTTTTCCATACTCCACCTGCACAAGCTCCAAAATAAAAGACCTGGTCATCAATTGGGTCTCCAGCAACTGCGATTACGCGACCTCCTCTAGGTGGACCGATACATCGCCATTTTGCATCACTTAAATAGGAGTCAATATTGTTTTTAATTGTAGATATACCTTTTTTGGTTGCCATCTAGCACCTCTATATTTATCTTTGGCAAAATTTCGCCATTAGATTAATTATTTAGTTATGTTTCCCACCAGTTTTATGTTCGGTATCTGACTTAAATGATTTGGTTCTATTATAATTTTGGAATTTCGATTTCCTGATCCAAATATTAAATATGGTTGGTTCATTACATCACTATCTACATATATATCTATTGAATTTGGTAAACCAAATATTGTTACTCCACCAGACGTCATATTTGTCAAAGATACTGTTTCTTCGTGTGATGCAAAAGAGACTTTTGAAGAGTTCATGAATTTGCGGACCTTATTGTTGACATCAAGTTTTTTATCGCCTTGAAGGACACAGGCTACATGATAATTTGGAGGTTTTTTGGATGATAGCAATATTGTGTTGGCACAAAATTCAATAGGGTAATCATATTTTTCACAAAACAAATATGTATCAGCATATTCTTCCTTGCATTGAACTACCTTATAAGGAATTCCCAATTTTGAGATATGATCGTATACATCTTTATTTAATAGGTTTGTTTTATTGTTACAATCAACCATTATTAATTTAAATCTGTATAGGATTAGTTTGTATCAGGAATTTCTTGTCTTGCTTCATCAACCGACTGGTATCTTCCCGTTTCATCACCACCAATCCACCTATAGGGTCGAGGTAAAAGTGAATGAGACCGGTCAGCTAGAGGTAATTTTACAGGGACACTACCTAGTTGAGCTGACAGTTTGCTTGCTATAGCGACTTCAAGTGCTTGTCTTAAATCGTGACCAGTAATCCATGGTTCAGATCCGGTATCAATGGCTTTAATGAATGATCTTATAGACCCTGTTAAGTATCTGAATTCACTAAATTCATAGGGTTTGTAATTTGTTTCAACTTCGATTCTGTTTCCGTTATCATCAAACCCTTGAAAGATTTGCGGTGGTCCCCAGTTCCATCTGATCAAAGATGAATCAGACCAAACATCGACGCCTCCATATGGAGTGGCAGTGCCAAAGACATTTGTGCTTATACCGCTTTCCATCGTGAATCTACCATTTATTACAATTCCTGTGTCCTCTTCTTGGTTTATGGCTGCCTTTGACATTTCTATGGCCTGTTGCCTATCAGCGTTTCCTTTTATCACATCCATATGAGTTCCCCAGCACATAACCTCTTGAATTTCTGAATTTGTCATTAATCGTAAAACAGATATTGCTTGGCAACCTCCTCCTGAAATTTCTCCTCCGAATCCGTTTAATGATGCTCCTTTTATTTCCCCATATTGCCCATCGCGTATTCTTTGAGCAGCTTCTTGTATTTCATGCATAGCTCTTTGTAAGTTGCCTCCGGCTAAAACTATTCCTTTTGATTTGCACATTTCAACCATTAAATCTGCATCTGATAATTTAGCAGCAATTGGTTTATCGGTAGAAATACCTTTAACGCCAGCCTCTGCACAAGCTATAACTGCATCTTTGTAGAATTTGCTAGGCGTTATTATAGCTGCTATATCTGGCACTATGCTGTTAAGTAATTCTTCGGTAGTAGCATATAGGTTTTGTATTTCAAATCTCTCTCCTACTGCTTTACGTCTATCTGCGTTATGTTCGACGATACCCACTATTTCCGTATCAGGATAAGCTCTATATGCTTGAGCATAATGTTGTCCCATTCGACCGCAACCTATTATTGCCACTTTGTGTTTTTTGTTGGTCATTGTATATCCCTTATTAATTTGAATTTATTTTGATACAAGAATTTTAACTGCAAGTTTAAATTAAGTGATAGAATTAGCACAATTGTTTAAATAGTAAAATAAATAAAATATTATCGGAGTTTAGTAATGACTTGGCGGTGGGATGCTCAAGATATAAAAGCAAGACTTAGATATGCGTTGAAGTTTGCACCTTCAGATATGTTAACTTTGGTTACAATGTTTGTGATGAAGAATTGCTGTTGGGCGATTGCTACCGTTATTTGGCCTTTTGAATTGGTTTTGAAAGGCACAGTTGGATTCCTTTTGAAAGGTGGTTGTGTTTTTGTTTGGGGTATGTTGATCTTGATGATATTGGATGTTATTTGGATTGTTGTTTGGGTGCCTTTAATGCTATCAAGTGCGGCATGGATAAAAATCCCATGGCTCAGACCGATTCTTGTAATACCGGGCATTACATTAGCTTTAGCTGCATACATATATGTATCTTTAGCACCTGACCCTCAGAAGAACACCGAATATCATATATTGATAAAATCGTGGCCGTTCTCATGGAGGGTTTATAGTCCTAAGGAAGATTATTTCAAAGGTGCTGTTGAACCCGAATAACAGATTGAATTTACTGCTTTTCTATTATTTCCAATGTTTGGTTTACATCGATATCTGTAAGGGTTTGTTGAATTCCACTAGGCCAATTTAATGTGATACTGTCGATTGTTTTTGCCTTTCCTAGACCAAAATGCGCTTCCATCATATTTTGTCCCATACTACTAGATCCAGCAGCTATTTCTCTTATCTGACTCTTTCCATCTGATGTGATTTTTATTCGTGTTCCAACCCCGTCTTTATTTGAAATAGTGCCTACTGGGTTGATTACCAGCCAGTTATTATTATTTTTACAGGTGTTTTGGAAAAGCTTTGCTTTACCATCGAGGTTAGTTATAAATATATCGAGGCATCCATCTAAGTTGTGGTCCATGTAAAATCCACCTCTTCCTATACCATCTTCGTCGGCACCGCTTTCTTTAGACTTATCTTCGAATGTCAAATCACCCTTATTTCTCATTAACACATTTGGTTGAAGCCGCATTTCTGCAGGTACATCAAATGCTCTTTCAGTTTCATGTAGATTAAGGAAACCACTGACAATGTATAGATCTTCTAAACCGTCGTTATCATAATCAAAAAACATAGTCGCCCATGCTACCCTATCCATTACTCCACCAGGGTAATTAAGTTTGGACATTTCCAATCCTGCTTCCAGAGTTGTTTCCTCAAAAATCATGTCCTTTCCTGTATTTCTGAATAACATTTGGTTACCAATGTTTGTTATGAAAAAATCAAAATGTCCATCCAAATCATAATCCCCAACTGCAAGGCCCATTCCAAGGATAGCGGCGTCCACTCCGCTGTCCTTGGATATATCAGTAAACATCCAGTTGTTTACGTCTGTACCCATACCATCATTGCGCCAAAGAACATTGGGCTGCACGTGCATTCCATAGTCATTTACCACGTAAAGGTCTAGGTCGCCATCATTGTCGAAATCAACCCATCCTGGTTGAAAACCTGTCCCCCATACATTTCCAAATGGGTCATCATCATAAATTCTTTTCGGCCCTCGTATATCTCCAAGTATCTGAGTTGAATCTTTAAAAGTTCCATCTCCGTTGTTAGTAAACAAAGCTAATCGTCGTAGCCATGGCTTAAATTCTATTTCTTGAAGCATATAATAATTGCCTTCATGTGCATGCCTGAGCACAATCAGGTCTAAGAAACCGTCTTGGTTATAATCTCCCCATGCGCAACCAGTTGCTCTATGATCTTGTCCATCAGATAAAGCAACTTTGGATTCATCTGATACGTCATTGAATTTGGTGTTTCCTTGATTTTGGAAAAGTTTACTGTTTCCATAATTTGTAACATATATATCTTGGTCACCATCATTATCGTAATCAGCCGCACAAGCTCCATTTCCTCTTCCGCCGGTATCGTTTAGTCCTGCTTTTCGTGCGGTCTCGGTAAATGTTCCGTCGCCATTGTTAATATAGAGAGCATTTGGTCCCTCTGAATCTACAACATAAATATCTGGAAGTTGGTCATCGTTAGCATGGAATGTGATGGTACCGGCTCCCATTGCAATTAATTGATCTAAAACATTATGGTGATTAAATTTAATATTGGATTGATCCGTTATTTCAACAAATATTGATTCTCCTGCTAAATTTGAAACTAATGGTATATTTTTCGCAATTGGTACACTTTGTAATGCCTTTTCCCAAATTACATTTCCTAATATTAGTATTCCAAATCCGCCGATTAATCCTAATGCCCAAGTGCCTACTGCAAAGGTTGTGATGCCTTTTTTCGGCATAATTTTGCTTAAACCCCAAAATGTAAGTGGTCCTCCGCCTGCAGCAGTGAATAACAACGCAGCAGCAGGGGCTGTGCCCATTCCCAATAAAATCAGTAATGCAACAAGTGGTATTTCAAACAAAAGAGGGACATTTATTAATATTCCTATTGTGGATGCAATGACAATGCCAATAATATCATTGCCAAGGAATTTTGTTACTATAGACGGGTTAAGCCATTGTATTATTAAACCACTTGCAAATCCTGCGACTATCATCATTGGACCCATACGTAATAAATAACCAATTGATGTTTTTGCCCAGTCCCTGAAACCTTCCGTTATATCATTTTTC
>Ga0310344_10003838_pt1 | contig 11173 bp, 16 predicted proteins | sample HC15DNA20200_MG_FD_203801 | JGI IMG/M metagenome (GOLD analysis project Ga0310344, IMG submission 203801) | Marine microbial communities from station ALOHA, North Pacific Subtropical Gyre - HC15-DNA-20-200_MG | ecosystem: Environmental > Aquatic > Marine > Oceanic | place: Pacific Ocean: North... | reverse complement strand
TGTAATCTGAGTCTTCTAAATCTAGAAAAAAAGATCCTAACTGTTCAGCCATCAACATCCCCTTATAGACTATAGTCTTTGAAGATAATGAACAGGCATAAAAATACTTATCAAGATCTTGTATATTTTTTAAGTCACTAATTTTTTTTTCAATTGATTTTCTAACAATATATAGTTCTCTTTCTATATCATTGCCCTTTTTTTGTTTTGAGATGAATATTTGTTCAATACTAGGCATTAATGATTTTGCTGTGAGACCGATAGATTTATCATTTATTTCTACATTTCTCCAACCAAGAATTTGAAATTCTTTTTCTATGAAAGTATTTTCTATAATTTCTTTACATAAATTATTTTGTTCATCATGATTAGGTAAGAAAAACATACCTACACCATATTCACCTTGCGCAGGTAAAGAAATGTTATTTTTTTTAGTGATTTTATTGAAAAATTTATGTGGTATTTGAGTGAGCATTCCAGCGCCATCTCCTGTTTTAGGATCAGCTCCAGCAGCACCACGGTGTGATAAATTTTTTAAAACTGTTATACCTTGATTAATAATTTCGTGAGAAATATTCCCTTTTATGTTAGCTACAACACCAACACCACAAGAATCATGTTCTAATTCTGGGATGTATAATCCTTTTTTTTCGATTTGTGTAAAATCAGGTATATTGTTTTTTTTCTGCTTCAATTAGTATTTCCTAAATATTTATTGCTAAATTATAGAAATAGATATTTGTTTCTTTCGTAATCTGTTACTGAACTAGAAAAATCTTCCCATTCAATTTTTTTATTTTCTATGAATATATTTTTTAATGGGTTTCCGAAACATTTGGATATTAATTCGCTCTCTTCAGCTAGAAGAATAGCTTCATTCAGCGTCTTTGGTAAAAATTTAATTCCAAACTTATTTAAATCCTTAGTACTCATATCTGATAAATTTTTAGTGATTGGTTTTGGTAATTCATATTTTTCTTCAATACCTTTTAATCCTGCAGCTAGAATAATTGAAAAAGTAAGATATGGGTTTGTGGCAGAATCTGGTAGCCTATATTCTATCCTAACACTTTCTTCCCTACCAGGTCTATAAGAAGGAATTCTAATTAAACTATTCATATCACCTATGGTCCAAGAAGCTAGCACTGGGGCTTCTATTCCTGGCGTTAATCTCTTATAGGAATTTATCCATTGGTTTGTGATTAAGCATATTTCTGGGCTATGTTTAATTAGACCTGCGAAGAAATTTTTTCCTAGAGAGGATAATTCGTTTGGATTTTTTGGATTATAGAAAATATTTTTATCTCCCTCGAAGAGAGAAATATTTGTATGCATTCCTGATCCGTTATGATCTTGATGTGGTCTAGGCATAAAAGAAGCGTAATAACCTAATTTGGAAGCAATTTCTTTTGCAGCTAATCTAAAAGTAATTACTGAATCAGCCATAGTTAATGCGTTAGTATGCCTAAGATCAATTTCTTGTTGAGCATTTGCTCCTTCATGATGACTATGTTTTACTGGAATTCCCATTGATTCAATAGATAGTACAGTTTCTCTTCTAAGGTCAGAACTAATAGAATCAACTGAAGATTGATCAAAATATCCAGAGTGATCGTTGAGGAAAGTTTTTGTTTCAGGGTTAATATAATAATATTCTATTTCAGGAGCTACGTAGTAATTCAATCCTAGTTTAGAGCATTTGGCTATAGTATTTTTTAAGATATTTCTTGAATCATATTCTGATTGACTACCATCGGGGTTATTAATATCACAAAAAAGTCTTCCAACTGAATTTTCAGATGGTCTCCAAGGTAAGATTTGCCAAGTGGAAGAGTCAGGTAACGCTATCATGTCAGATTCATCAGATCTAGCGTTAGCCTTTATGACTGCACCATCAAAACTTGCACCATTATTTAATACCTCTTCTAACTCGTCAACTGTAATTGCGAACCCTTTAAGGTTGCCTAGGATATCAGTAAACCAAAGTCTAATGAATTTAACTCCATTTTCATGAGCAGAGAATGCTACGTATCTATTTGCTTTTTCTTGTTCTTTCAAAATAAAATCCAATATTTGATTTTCATTTGTACTCTATACTCCTAAACCTGTAACCTACATTCCATTGAGTTTGAATGAATTGATTTTTTATGTCATCAATTTTACTTCGTATTCTCCGAATGTGAACATCAACTGTTCTGGTACCTCCAAAATAATCATCAGACCAAATTTCTTCAAGTAGAGCTTCGCGCGAAAATACTCTACCTGGGTTAGAAGCTAAATATTTTAGTAATTCATATTCTTTAAAGGTAAAATTTAATTTACTATCATCTAACCATACTTCATATTTATCTAAATTTATAGTTAAATTTTCGAAATAAATTGAGTTATTAATTTGTAAAGATTTGATTTTTCTTTGATACGAAATTTCGAGTCGTTTTTTTATCTCTAAAGCATCCACAGGATGAAAACATAATTCTATATTAGTTTCAGAAATATCAAATTCATAAGATTGAGATTTTGATGAGACAATTACTTTAGGGAATTCATTTTTGTAAATTAGTTCGGAAAATGATTTAGTGAAATTAGGGTTATTTGTTATAGTGTCGTAATCAATAATTATTCCGTGAGTATTTTGTAATTCATTTAAATCTAAATCTTCATTTCCATTTAAATGTATTACCTCGTTTTTTTTAAAAGTATCATTGATTTGACTTATCAATGTTTTTTGACTCTTATTATTGAATCCTATTATAAAAATATTATCTTTTGGCATATCCGAATAAAATTGTTATAAAAATTACTGAAAAAACTTTCCCATTATTGAGGTGTTTTTAATAAAAATAGGTAATTAATTATATATTTATATTAAAAAGATAAAGATATAATCGTCTTATTACATTGACTATATTTATTAAATATTAATATAATTAATGTTTGCCGACTTTAATTGTTAGTGTTTTTCTAACCTAATTTTGTAATTCCGGAGTTTAATTTGCCAACAGTGAATCAACTTGTCAGAAAATCGCGGAAAAGTAAGAGGCGTAAGCCAAGTACTCCTGCGTTAAGATGGTCTTTTAACTCCCTTAAATTGACTAATTCATTTTTAAAGAAGGGAAGTCCTCAAAAAAGAGGAGTATGTTTGCAGGTTAGAACTATAACACCTAAAAAACCAAATTCAGCACTAAGAAAAATTGCTAGAGTTCGTTTAACAAATGGTATGGAAGTTACAGCCTATATACCAGGTGAAGGTCATAATTTACAAGAACACTCTGTTGTTCTCCTACGCGGAGGTAAGGTACCTGATTTACCTGGAGTTAGATATACGATTATTAGAGGTTCGCTTGATACAGCTGGTGTAGATGGTAGAAAGAATGGAAGAAGTAAGTATGGTGCACAAAAATCCTAATCCACGCTTGAGGTTAATAAACTAATCATGTCTAGAAGACGCCAATCTGAAAAAAGAAAAATTTCTCCTGATCCAATTTATGGAAGCGTTGATATTGAAAAATTTACCAATCGATTGATGAAAGGTGGTAAAAAATCTATTGCTCGTAAGGCTCTTTATGATGCGATGGAAAAAATTAAAGAAACTACTGAAAAGTCAGGTTTAGAGGTTTTTGAACAGGCAGTTAAAAATGCAACACCTATCTTAGAAGTTAAGCCTAGGCGAGTGGGAGGAGCAACATATCAGGTTCCAGTAGAAATTCGTCCTGATAGAAGATTAGCTCTCGCTCATAGGTGGCTTATTATAGCAGCTAGGTCTAGATCTGGACGATCTATTTCGGAAAATTTATCTCAGGAGTTTATAGATGCATCTAATGGTACTGGTTCTGCTATAAGACGTAGAGAAGAGGTTCACAGAATGGCTGAAGCGAATAGAGCTTTTGCACATTATAGGTGGTGATACTAGCAAATGAATAATTTAGAAAAAGTTAGAAATATCGGATTTATTGCTCATATTGATGCTGGTAAAACTACTGTGACAGAAAGAGTTTTATATTTTACAGGAGAAACCTACAAAATTGGTGATATAGATGATGGTACTACTGTTATGGATTTTATGTCTCTGGAAAGAGAGAGAGGGATAACTATTGGTTCAGCAGCTACTAATGCTAAATGGAATGACTACCAAGTCAATATTATTGATACTCCAGGCCACGTAGATTTTACAGCGGAAGTTGAAAGAAGTTTAAGGGTTTTAGATGGCGGAGTAGTTGTTCTTGAATCTGTTTCTGGAGTGCAGCCTCAATCGGAAACAGTATGGAGACAAGCAGACAAACACGGTGTGCCACGTTTAATTTTCGTTAATAAAATGGATCGTTTAGGTGCGGATTTCGATTTTGCTGTACAGACTGTGAAAGATCGTTTAGGTGCTAATGCTGTACCTATTCAAATACCAATTGGAGCGGAATCAGAATTTACTGGGATGATAGATATTATTAGCCAAAGAGCTTATGTTTATGATGGAAGCGATGCCACAAATCACAAAGTTGTTGAAGTACCCGATGAATATTCTGATAAAGTATCAGAGCTAAGACAACAACTGATCGAAAAGGTTGCTGAATTTGATGAAGATTTAATGCTAAATTTTCTTGAAGATAAAGAAATAACAATTGAGTCTATTAAATTGGCACTAAGAAAAGGTGTATTAAGTTTAGAGATTTTTCCTGTTTTGGTGGGGTCTGCTTTGAAACACAAAGGTATACATCCGTTACTTGATGCAGTTATTGATTATTTACCATCACCAGTAGATGTTCCTCCAGTAAGTGGAGTTGATCCTAAAAATGAGGAAACAAAACTGGATAGAAAGGCTACTACCGAAGATCCATTGAGTGCATTGGCTTTTAAGGTGGTAACAGATCAACATGTAGGTAGATTAGTTTATTTGCGTGTTTATTCAGGTAAATTAGAACCGGGAATTAATGTATTAAATACAAGTAGTAGAAACAGGGAACGAGTCGGTAGATTAATGGTTATGCATGCTGATTCTAGAGAAGATGTTCCGGTTGCAGGTCCAGGAGAAATTGTAGCAGCGATAGGTCTAAAAAATACCGTTACTGGTCAGACATTATGTGATCCAAATAGTCCGATAGCACTAGAATCAATTACTTTTCCGGACCCTGTTTTGTCTGTTGCAGTTGAGCCTAAAACCAGATCAGATCAAGATAAGATGACAAATGCTCTAACTAGATTAGTTGATGAAGATCCAACACTTCAGGCGAGTACTGACGATGAAACTGCTCAAGTGATTCTAGCAGGAATGGGAGAATTGCATCTTGACGTGATTATTGAACGTATGAGAAGAGAATTTAATGTTGACGCTACAGTTGGTGCACCTAGAGTAGCTTATAGAGAGACCGCTACAAAAACAGCTAATGCACAGGGTAAATTTATAAGACAATCTGGAGGAAGGGGTCAATATGGAGATTGTACTCTCAGGATAGAGCCACTTGAACCAGGTAGTGGTATTTTATTTGAAAGTGAAATAACTGGATCAACTTTACCTACAGAATATTTTCGACCAATAGAGCAAGGTTATCGTGAGGCTGCTCAAAGTGGATTTTTGGCTGGTTATCCAGTAGTGGATGTAAAGGCAGTTTTGATTGATGGGTCTCATCATGATGTTGATTCTTCAGAGATGGCATTTAAAGTCGCAGCGTCGATGGCTTTTAAATCAGCTATGAATAAGGCATCAGCGGTAATGCTAGAGCCTATAATGAACATTGAAGTTGTAACACCTGAAGAGTTTTTAGGTGATGTGATTGGAGATTTAAATTCTAGAAGAGCTCAAGTCCAAAGTATGGAAGCTCGTGGAAAAGTACAAGTTGTAAAAGCATTTATTCCTTTAGCAGAAACATTTCAGTATGCTACAAGACTTAGATCGCTCACGACAGGCAGAGCCAGTTTTTCTATGGAGATGGATCATTATTCACGTGTTCCAAAAGTTATTTTTGAGAAAGTTGTAAATTAGATATGCCAGGACAAAAAGTTAGAATAGTTCTTAAGTCGTTTGATCACAGGGTATTAGATATATCTACCCAGCAGATTTTAGATACTGCTGCACAGACTGGTGCTCAGGTTGCAGGACCGGTACCAATGCCTACTTCAAAAAGAAGATTTACTGTTCTTAGATCTCCACATGTAAATAAAGATTCTAGAGAATATTTTGAATTACGTGTACACAAAAGAATTATGGATATATTAGAACCTAGTCCGAAAACCATTGACTCTCTGACTAAATTAAATGTTCCGGCTGGTGTGGATATTTCAATTAAGTTGTAATTGATGAGGTTATTTTTATGAGTATAAATGGATTAATTGGAAAAAAAATATCAATGACAACACATTTTGAAGAAGATGGTTCTTCTAATGCTGCGACTATTGTTAAATTGGGTCCTTGTGTAGTTACTCAAGTAAAAACAGAACCAAAGGATGGTTATCAAGCAGCTCAGATAGGATTCATGGATGTCGAAAAAATTAATAAACCTAAATCTGGGCATTTAGCTAGATCTCAAGGTAAATTTCGCTTCTTAAGAGAATTTCTATCCGTCGATTTATCTGATATAGAAGTTGGACAAGAAATTAAATCTGACTTGTTTAAATTAGGAGATTTAGTTAAGGTAACTGGAATTTCTAAAGGAAGAGGTTTTTCTGGTGCGGTAAGGAGATATAATTTTAAGGGAGGTCCCAAAACTCATGGACAATCTGATAGACATAGAGCTGTTGGATCTATAGGTGCTGGCTCTTCACCAGGTAGAGTTTGGAAAGGGACAAGAATGCCGGGGCATTATGGAGTAGATAAAGTTACTGTAAGGGGTCTGAAAATAATCCATATTGATTCTACTCAGGATATTGTATACGTAAGCGGTGCTTTACCAGGTTCAAAAAATGGGTTATTGATTGTTGAGAAGCAGTTTTAAAATGAAAATGCAAGTTATAAAATTAAATAGCAAAAGTAAAACTCAAAGTTCAGTATCTGCGAGCGATTATGTTTGGTCCGTAGACCATAATTCAAGTGTTTTGCATCAGTCAATTGTTGCGTATTTAGCAAACAAACGTCATGGTACCCATGATACAAAAACTAGAGCAGAAGTAATTTATTCTACTAGAAAAATAAGAGCGCAAAAAGGTACAGGTAATGCTAGGTTGGGTAGTAGAAGATCACCTACTTTGATAGGTGGTGGTGTAGCTCATGGACCTCATCCACGTTCATATAGACAGAAATTACCTAAGAAGATGAAACGTCTTGCATTGAGGGTGTCTTTGTCCGATAAAGTACGATCAAAGAATCTTTTTGTCCTAGATAAAATGGTTTTTACAACTATTAACATTTCAAATATTAAATCTTTAATCGATGGATTAGATATTAAAGGTTCAGTTTTAATAATTACTGAAAATACTGATCATAATATAATAAAATCCGCAAGAAATTTACATGGAGTGGAGGTGATACCGGCTGCTCTACTGAATGCTTTAGATATTTCTATGAAAGAAAATATATTGACTACTAAGGATGTTATTAAAAAAATAGACTTAATTTGGGGAGAGGGTTAATTTATGGATTATTCTGATATATTAATTCGTCCTTTGGTTACTGAGAAATCTACTATTCAAGGTGAATCTGGGAAGTATGTTTTCGAAGTTTCAAAATCTGCTACTAAAAAACAGATTTTATCAGCAGTAGAATGGGCTTTTGAAGTTCGAGTTCTAAGTGTTAATGTTATTAACATTAGAGGTAAAACAAAACAATATGGTGGGCGCCCTACTCGAAGACCTGATTGGAAAAAAGCGATTGTTAAGTTAGCTGAAGGTGATTCTATTCAGCTTTTTGAGGGGGCATAAGGTGGCATTAAAAGTTCATAAATCTACGTCTCCCGGAAGAAGAGATTCTGTATCTACAGATTTTAGTGATATTACTAAAAATAAACCTGAAAAATCACTTTTGGCTCCATTATTAAAAAAGGGTGGACGAAATAATCGAGGGCGCATAACTGTTAGACATAGAGGTGGTGGACATAAACGTCGTTATAGAATTATAGATTTTGATAGACGAAAGAATGGTCAAGCTGAGGTTTTATCTATTGAATATGATCCAAATAGAACAGCTAGGATTTCTCTGATTAGATATGAAGATGGTAAAAAAAGTTATATCGTTGCTCCTAATAATTTAAAAGTAGGACAGAAAATAATTAATGATAGTTCTGAAAATTATCAAATAGGTAATTCTATGTATCTTTCTGATATTCCGACTGGAACTCTTGTTCATAATATTGAAATCAATCCAGGAAAAGGTGGTCAGTTAGTTAAAAGCGCAGGAACTGTTGCGCAGGTAATGGCGCATGAAGGCGGATATACTTTATTAAGATTACCTTCAGGAGAAATGCGTAGGATAATAAATAAATGTAAAGCAACTATTGGTCAAGTTTCTAACTTAGATCATAAAAACCAGAAGCTTGGTAAGGCAGGTCGTAATCGACATAGAGGTAGAAGGCCAACTGTAAGGGGTTCTGTGATGAGTCCTGCGGCACATCCACATGGTGGTGGAGAAGGTAGAAGTGGTATAGGTATGCCAGGGCCTAAGACTCCGTGGGGTAAACCTGCTTTAGGTGCTAGAACTAGAAGAAACAAAAGAAGTAATTCTTTAATATTGAGGAGGCGCAGATAATGTGTATCAATTCTTAGATGAGTAGATCTATAAAGAAAGGCCCTTACGTCAGCCCAAAATTATTAAAAAAAATTTTGGATGCACGTAATTCAGGATCTAATAAACCTATTAAGACTTGGGAAAGAGGTTCAATGGTGATGCCTGAGATGGTGGGTATTACATTCGCAATACATGATGGAAGAAAATTTTTACCTGTTTTAATTACTGAAAATATGGTTGGACATAGGTTAGGAGAATTTGCTCCTACTAGAAATTTTAGAGGCCATTCTAGGAATATTTAGGGATAATTATGGCATTAGCAAGATTAAAAAATATAGGTATTTCAGCGTACAAACTTAGATTAGTCATTGATAAAGTTCGTGGCAAAAGAGTTACTGATGCTGAAAACGAATTACGTTACATGAAAAGTCCTGCGGCAGCAGTTACTTCTAAGCTTTTAAAATCAGTTATTTCTAACGCTGAAAATAATGATTTGCAAAATAAAGATGATTTGAAAATTGTAAAAATTACTGCAGATAAGTCTTCTAGTGTTAAAAGATACAGAGCAAAAGCTAGAGGAAGAGCTGGTGCTTTTGATAGACCTACCTCTCATTTAGTGATTGAAGTAGATGAGGAAGGAATTTAATTATGGGTCAAAAAACACATCCTAAAGGTTTTAGATTAGGTGGAGTGCAAGATTGGAGTTCTCACTGGTTTGCAAACAATGCATCTGATTATAAAAAATTGACTTCTGAGGATTATACAATTCGTAAGATGATTAATGATAAATATAGTGAATCAGGGGCTATTTCAAGTATAGATATTGAAAGAGGTGCACAAGAAGTAGTTGTAACCATCCATACTGCTCGACCTGGAATTATAATAGGTAGAGGCGGGACAGCTGTTGATGTGATGCGAGAAGATATGGAAACTTTAACTGGTAAGAAGGCTAGACTTAATATTTTAGAAGTTAGGCAACCAGATTTAAATGCTATTTTAGTTGGAAGATCCATTTCGGAACAATTAGTAAGACGAGTTGCATATCGTAGGGCTATCAGAACTGCAGCTCAGCGCACAATGCAATCAGGTGCACTAGGCATTAAGATTCTTGTTTCAGGTAGATTAGGTGGAGCCGAAATAGCACGTTCGGATAAGTATATGGAAGGAAGAGTACCACTACATACACTAAGAGCTCAAATAGATTATGCTGTTGCGGAGGCTTTTACTACTTATGGTGTAGTTGGTGTGAAAGTATGGATTTATACTGGTGATATGTCTATGTCTTCAGAAAGTCTTATGGCAAGAACTCAATCAAGAGCAACTATGTCTAAAGCCCCTGAAGAAAACAAGGATAAAAAACGCTCCAAGTCGCGAAGAAGATCCAAGAAGAAAGATTCAACTGATGTTACAACCTAAACAAACTAAATATAGAAAATATCATAGAGGTAAGATGAAAGGATTATCATCAAAAGCTTCTACCTTAGATAATGGTGACTATGGTTTAAAGGCTGTAGGGCCTGGTTGGGTTACAGCTCGTCAAATAGAATCTGCTAGAAGAGCTATAACTGGTTATTTAAAAAGAGGTGGACAGGTTTGGATAAGGGTTTTTCCAGATAAACCAATTACTGCTAGGGCTGCTGAAACAAGAATGGGTGGAGGAAAAGGTCCTATTGATCAGTGGGTAGCCGTAGTCAAAAGAGGACGGATTATGTATGAGATAGCCGACGTCCCCGAAGAATTAGCAAAAGAGGCTTTAAGACGTGCTTCTCATAAATTTGCTATACCTACAAAGATTGTAAGTAGGAGTGATGAATTATGAAGATTAATGAAGTTAGAGAAATAAATACTCAAGATTTGAAGAAAGAATTCAGAGAACAAAAAAAATCTTTGATGAATTTGAGATTTAGAAAATCTACCATGCAATTAACTGACACTAGTGAATTGTCAAAAGTAAGAAAAACAATAGCACGAATAAAAACTGTAATTCGAGAAAGAGAAATTGTAGTAGATATTTCAAATGATACAAATCAATCAAAGGAGGAATAATTGGCTCGTAAAAGACGTATAGGCACGGTTTTAAGCGATACTAACAATAAGACTATTATTGTAGGTGTTGATTGGACTCAAAGAGATCCAGTGTATGGGAAATCAAAAAGAAGAATAACTAGATTTTCTGCATCTGATATTAATAACACTGCTAAAATTGGTGATCGTGTGGTAATTGAAGAGTCTAAACCTATCTCCAAAACTAAGAAATGGAGATTGATTGAAATTGTTGAAAAATCAATTAATTATAATATATCAGATTCAGAAGATTCTGAATGAGTCAATAAGATATAAGGTTTATATATGATACAAAGAGAATCAAGATTAAAAGTTACTGATAACTCCGGTGCGAGAGAGGTACTTTGTATTAATATTTCTGGAGGAAGTGCTAGAAAATATGCTAAAGTAGGTGATGTAATCACATGTACAGTAAAAGATGCTCAACCTGGTGGAAATGTAAAAATGCATCAAGTAGTTAAGGCT
>Ga0310344_10003837_pt1 | contig 11174 bp, 8 predicted proteins | sample HC15DNA20200_MG_FD_203801 | JGI IMG/M metagenome (GOLD analysis project Ga0310344, IMG submission 203801) | Marine microbial communities from station ALOHA, North Pacific Subtropical Gyre - HC15-DNA-20-200_MG | ecosystem: Environmental > Aquatic > Marine > Oceanic | place: Pacific Ocean: North... | reverse complement strand
CACCGAATGGTACCCGTCTTCTGTCAGTAATCAGCGTTATGGTGTACTGGCGTTGATTGTAGGAACAATTAGCGTGACAATCCTTGCAATGGTAATCGCAGTCCCTTTTGGCCTAGGGGCAGCCATCTTTGTTTCTGAGTTTTGTGGTCCGAAACTGAAAGAAGTCTTTAAGGTCGTCATTGAACTATTAGCTGCTATTCCGTCAGTAGTTTGGGGGTTTATTGGTCTACAGGTGATGAACCCGTTAATTATCAAATATCTTGATGCACCTATTGGCCTCTCCGTCTTGAATGGGGGTTGTATCCTAGCTTTAATGAGCGTACCAATTATCGTTTCAATTGGTGAAGATGCCTTGAAAGCAGTTCCAGATTCCTACCGGGAAGCCGCGGAGGCACTGGGTGCTAGCCATTGGCAGGTGGTCTATCGCGTTCTGTTACCCGCAGCCAAAAATGGGCTGTTGGCCGCTGTCCTACTTGGAACCGGTCGTGCTATTGGTGAAACCATGGCGGTCTTGATGGCAACGGGACATTCCGTCAACATTCCGACTAGTTTGCTTGATTCCGTTAGAACCTTAACCGCTACTATTGCAGCAGAATTGGGAGAAGCACCAGTTGGGTCAGATCACTATCAAGTATTGTTTATCATCGGTATTTTGCTCTTTACAATTACTTTTATCGTCAATCTGACAGCGGATTTGGTAATTAAAGGGATTAGTACTGAAAATGATCTCTAGGTTGTATCAAAGATACAGTGTTTCGTATCAAGATGTATGTTGGAGGATATATTGGAGGCAAACCGCCAAATCTTAGAAGCAGAATTAGAGAGGGAAATTTTCACTCATTCACAAACATTGTTTACCCAGACAGCGAAAAGTCGCCAGGAGCAGTGGATTGAAAATCTCGTTAAGACGACTCTTTTGATTCTGACTCTGCTGATTATTTTTCCCTTGATTTTGATTGTTGGGTTCCTATTTTATAAATCCTTACCGATTCTTTCCTTCGAGTTCTTATTTTCAAATCCTATTCGTGGTATGCGAGCCGGAGGGGTTTGGGCACCATTTTTGGGTACAATCTATCTGGTGGTGGTCTCTCTGCTAGTGGCTACACCAATTGGTGTCTTAGCAGCAGTGTACCTAAATGAATATGCTCGTAACAATTGGGCTACCCGAATCACCAATCTGGCAGTGGTCAACTTGGCAGGAGTTCCTAGTATCGTCCATGCTTTGTTTGGATTGGGTGCATTTGTGCTATTTGCTAGAATGGGACGTTCGATTCTAGCAGCTTCCTTAACTTTAGCAATAATGACACTCCCTGTCATCATTGCTAGTACCAAGGAAGCACTGGGTGCCGTCCCTATGGCCTTCCGTGAAGCCTGTTGGAACGTTGGAGCTTCGCGCTGGCAGACTATCCGACAGATTGTATTACCTAACTCAACCAGCGGTATTTTGACTGGAATTATCCTGCAAGTCTCTCGAGCCGCCGGCGAAACTGCACCGATCATGTTCACTGGAGCAGTCTTCTTCAAAGCTCTTGATGAGGGAAACATTTTTGCCTACAATATATTCGATCAATGTATGGCACTATCGATGCACTTATTTACGATCTCGACTCAGGTACCAGATGTTCCCGAAGCTTTACCTTATGGAACGGCAGTGGTTCTGTTGGGCGCAGTTTTACTGATCAATGCGGTGGCAATTCTATTTCGCGTTTATTTCCGATCTAGGAAGAAGTGGTGAAGGAGAACCCGATTTGTACGACATAACTGAAAAAATTGAAATCTCTGGCTTACAGGTTCGATATGGTGAAAAACAAGCGCTCAAGGGAATTACTTTTTCTGTTTACGAAAAAGAAATTGTTGGTATCATTGGGCCAGCGCAGTCTGGTAAAACAACACTCCTGAAAACACTCAATCGTACTATCGACTTTGTTACTAATGCCTGTGTCTCAGGAATAGTAAAAATCGACGGAATTGATGTCTCAAAAATCAAGAATGCAAATCAACTCAGACGAAAAGTGGGAATGGTTTTTCCTCTACCTGTTGGTTTGCCTTTATCGATTTATGACAATGTAGCCTTTGCTCCACGTGCGGCTGGTATTCGACGTCAGGATCAACTGGACGAACTTGTTGAAAAATGTTTAAAACAGGCGGCTCTTTGGGATGAAGTTAAAGACCGTCTGGGTAGCCTTGGGACGAAGCTATCTGGGGGGCAGCAACAACGTTTAACAATTGCGCGCGCCTTATCTCATCAACCCGAGATCCTCTGCTTGGATGAATTTTCTATAGCTATCGATCCAGTAACTACGATGAGGATTGAGGATGTGCTTAGAGAACTCAGGTCTGAAATGACGATTTTGCTAGTAACCAATTTAGTACAACAAGCTCATCGTTTGGCCGATCGAACTGCATTTCTTTGTAATGGAGATCTCGTCGAAATAGATGATAATGAGATTATCTTTTCAGATTCCCCTGCGCAGAAAATGACCTACGATTATGTAAATGGTAACTTTGGATGAACGCTGGAGCTGAAGCAAAATACGAAGGGAATGGTGGGCGAATCTATAGTATTGAGACTAATCGTTTGAACTTTTGGTACGGAGATTTTCAAGCCCTAATAGATATTAGTATAAGCATTCCTGATGGTTTGATCACAGGATTAATTGGACCTTCTGGTTGTGGAAAAAGCACCCTACTTCGGTGTTTCAACCGGGTTAATGAGCGTTATGGCAATGTTACTACTACCGGTGAAATCAAAATTATGGGCAAAAACATCTACGATTCCGATGTTTCCCTACCTGAACTTCGTAAAGCTGTCGGCATGGTTTTTCAGCGCCCGAATCCATTGCCAATTTCAGTCTATGAGAACATCATTTTCGGTGCGCGGATACATTCTCAGTTTGGAGCTTTCTCCAAATCGGAAACCGACGGCATAGTCGAGCAAGCCCTGAAAGAAGTATCTCTGTGGGAAGACCTAAAGGATAAACTGAAATCAAAAGCAACCACCCTTCAACTTGAACAGCAACAGAAACTGTGTATTGCACGATTACTGCCACTCAAACCCCAAGTTATTTTGATGGACGAGCCGTGTTCTGCTTTAGATACTAAAGCCACTCATGCAATAGAAGAATTGATGTCAACTTTAGCCAGCCGTTATACCATTCTGATCGTCACCCATAATATGGCGCAGGCACGACGAATTAGCAAGGAGTGTTTTTTTATGTTGCTGGGCGAAATGGTCGAACATGGTCGGACTGAAGATTTGTTTCTTTCCCCACAAGATCCAAGAACTGCCGACTATATCGAAGGTCGATACGGCTAAAGTAAAAAACGTTCTGCAATGCATTCTAATTTTCTAGAGCTGCTAAAGTCGAAGTCCACAATGCAATTTCCCAAAACGTTGTTGGCAGTAGATGCCAAATTTCTTAGCTTTTAAATGCTAATCTAAATAGAATATTATCAATAATACGTGAGCTTGTGCATTATATTTCCCCAAAAGGGCGGATTTAACCAAGGCCCAAATAAGAATTGTAATATTTTTGTTTAAAATGCATGGAATTATCTATATAAGTTGCTATTGTACCTCTTACACAAACCAAAGAAATTGAAGTTATGAGATTTTGAATCACATCGACTCAAAACCATAAAATTCTGATGGGCAGTACATAGATTAATAACATCAGATATGGTGTAGAAGATGGTCAAAGATGCACTTGATGTTTTGTCATCTCGAAAGACTAGATTATTTAGCTGAGAATATAAGCAAACAGATATGTTATTTAATCAAAGGGCATGCAATTAATGATCAATCTATAATCATTCCTTGAAACGATACCCAATTCCATGTACGGTCTGAAGATTCTTACCACCACCGCCCAGTTTTTGCCGTAGACGACTCATATGTGTATCCACGGTCCGGTCAACACCATAGTAATCCTGCCCCCAGACTAGATCCATCAACAAGTTTCGAGTGAAAACGCGACCTGGAGTTTTGGCTAAAATCAAAAGCAGGTCAAATTCAGTTGCGGTTAAATCGATCGGCTTTCCCTTATAATTCACCTGTCGTCGATCAATGTCGATAATTACACCATTAGCTTCGATTTGCGCAGTTATTTCTTTTTGGGAGTTGGCAACAGATCTTTTCAGAACTGACCGTACTCGGAGAACAACCTCCCTTGGGCTGAATGGCTTGATAATATAATCATCCGCTCCAAGCTCTAATCCGACAATTCGATCAACTTCTTCTCCTTTTGCAGTTATCATAATGATGGGAACATTCTTTGTTTCCGGCTCACCTTTAAGCAGACGACAAACTTCTAACCCATCAACTTTGGGTATCATAAGATCAAGCAAAATCAAGTCGGGAAGACGCCTCTTAACCTCTGCTAATGCTGAGCTACCATCAGGGACTGATGTAACTTTGAGGTCAGCTTGTTTCAAGTTATAACTTAAGATATCAACAATATCCGGATCATCTTCAACAATCAGTACTTTAGAAGGCATTTACTTTTCACTTTATACACAATTCTCAAATGGCAATTCACAAGTATTCTACCATGTGTTCCTCACATAGATACTACAATATTTAAATTCTGGCGGTTTGGTAAAATATTGTACCCGGCTGTGATCATCGTAAACATACTAAAGCTATCATTGGCAATGTGAAACTTCGTGTTTTCAACAAGATTTTACCCAGTTGTGAAAACAGAACGTGATTCTCGCATGAATCCCTAAAATCCTACAGATCAAATGTTGCGATTTTGTTGCAAAACTTATACATGTTTGCACAAGCTATGTTGTTACCTGGTTTTTGTTTTAATGATGCGTATTAATGTCGGATTTAGATGTTGACCAGCTTAGGCAAATGACGGGTAGAGAATTAATGAATGGCTTAAGTAATAAAAATCCCCCAAAAGCTGGATGCTACATTAATAGCCCATTAGAAAATTCCATGCGCAAAATCAACTCAAATCGCTCTTTTGCACAGATATAAGGTGTATTCCAGATCCAATGAAACTTTGTCTAGAAGATTAATCAGCCTGTTGCTTTTGAATCCAACCCCAGTAAAGATTATCGCGCTGGTTCCCTGCCATCAAATACTCAGCTTTCAGTCGTGAAATTTCGTCGTTTTGATAATTCTCAACGGGATAACCGTTGATGTCCAATTCAATGTTGTACTGCTCGGCAGCGTTAATACCAAAGATTGCATTTTTAACTGGGCTATTAGCTGGCCCCAGTGGTTCAAAATTGTGTTTGTCCTGTAGATCAGTGGGAATCTCGATACGGCGAAATGCTTCGATCTGCCATTGTGGTGACCCTGCCCAGATTGAATCGGTACCCCACAGCACGTGATCCTCCCCTAAACCCTTGATTAACTTACCTAACATGGCGGCAGCCAACCTAGGATATGTAATGGCCAGCGCACCAAATGAAAGACCAATGTCGGCATATACATTCGATACTCCATACTTTTCTGGGATAGCAGCCATCTCGTCAATCCATGCTAAGCGTCCAGTTTTCTCAAAAGCCTCACTCACCCCATGCCCATCGCGCCACATTTTCAAACCAGCATGATAAATATGAAAGTTTAGACCGGGCCAGTCTTTAGCAGCTTTACCAACATCATCCAACGAAGCATAACGCCAATTGGGAATCTTTTCGTAATCGATTGGCAATACTCCCTTGTGAACACATATATTCCGGATTCCATATTTAAGTGCCTTTTCATAGGTCGGATAGGTCAAATCTTCGTCGTCCATACGCCATGGTTTGTCGAAGGTAGGCTCAGCTCCCAGCACGTCACCAATAGTATAGCCCTTCCAAGAATCCACCTTGAGTTCTGTACTCGCGCGATCCATTGATTCTAAGTATTCCGGAACCGAGGGCCAGATTACACCGTGGGCGAACATTCGTCGCGTGCCTGACAAGCGATTCACCAGATTGCGTGTAGCGACCATCTGGTCATCGGACAACAGTATTTTATACGGATCAACCGATGGCGATGTGCTAAGGAGAGCAGTTGTAGTGTCGCTATCAAAGAACATATCCTTCAGATAGTATTCGAACTTGTAGTATTTCAGATCAAGTTCTTGCCCCACAAGTTCTGGATTCCAAGGTGTCTTGTCTTGATTGTTGCCACGAGCGGTATCACGTAACCAGAGCTGGCCTTCCCAACTATAGTCATCATGGACATGATGTGTATGGACATCAAAAATGAATTGCCCTTTAGTATCGTCATGGAGTTCCTGAGCAGCTCCCTGATCTTCTGCTTCGGTAGAGTCAACGCTATAAACGTTGCCAAAAACTTGATTCATGGCTAGAAACGCAACAGCCATACCGCTTTGAGAACGCAAGTACGATCGACAAGGCATCCCTTGTTGATCAGCATAAAAGTTTGCTTTTTCCTGAATCAGTGATTCAACTTGTGCTTGTTGTTTGGTTTGCGGAGGAGGGAAACATTCACCACTGGAGATGACCTGTGTTGGGACCGGACATTCCGTTTTTTTGTAATATGCACGCTGCAGATTCTTAAGTTGCTGATCATTGAGCCACATATTGGTAGTATGCCTCCAAATGGTTTAGATTAGTTTACGCTAAAACTGCAGATGTCAGACTTCTGAAGTAAGGAAAAACGACCGAATTTGGCTACTATTAGGCATTAAATCGAGAGTCGTTCGAAAAACACACAGGACACTTGGTGGTTTGGCCTTCATCTGGTTCCGGATGTTGCTCATTGTCAAGCTTACCCGTGGGACCTCCCAAATTGTGCCAGAGCCTGCACTGTCGATCAAATACAGCATTCTCTCCTTGTACATATTCAAAACAAAAAACACGGTAGTCGGAAGAAAGCCATCGTTTGAGTTTTTGCTTTAAAGTTCCATGAGGAGCACGCCCAAGTAAACCCTTGTAGTAAGCATATTTTTCTGTTTCTTCGATGCGACGAATGAGAAAAACGGCGGGTGTTGCTCTTGTTACAACTGTATCGATAACGCTTTCTAAAAGTTGAAAAGGTCCTTCCATTGTTAGTCCCGTAATGAAACGTTGAAGATTTCTTCTTGGGAAAGCAAAGTAGGTTGCTTCAAGCTTTGAATTATAAATAAAATAAAGTAAAAATGCCCAATTCCTTATTCCAATTTTTTTGCTTAGGCATATTTTTTTCAATATTCCCTCATCTTTATTGCTACAATGCAATTGAACTAGGATTGGAACACCTGTAATCAACCGGAATTCCACTTTTAGGCTTTGTCAGGTATTATCCGATTTTTTTGGAGAGTTACGGAGATGCCATGCGACAAAAAATGGCTAGCAATTACCATTCCAGCACTTATATTATACTCTAAATACGGCAGTTTGATGAGAAAGGATTATGATGCAAGCAATTTGCTATGCTATGTGTTTTGTTTATTTATACACTGATGTTAACCAGAATTATGAAATTGTAGGTCAGTCAGAACCCGAAGGTCACGATTACCAACGATGGGATGGCCCAGGAATGGGCTCCATGGTTCTTTCAACAGTTGCTGGGGCACAGAACATCGCCGTGATTCAGAGTCCAGATGCCAGTCCCATTCAAGAAACCGCCTATCGGGAATTTTCACGCTTGACGGCATTAATAATGGGAAGAGCTCCTTTACAAGTTAAGGAAAATGTACTAGATCACGTTCGCGAACGAACAACGGACATCGTCTTAATAGGTGATTCAGCATTAAGTAATCAGATTATGCGAGATAACAATATTAGTCTCGATCCAATTACAGGTTCTGATGGATATCTTATTCGTTCTGTTGAGCTAGATGGAAAAAATTATCTCCTGATCCTAGGAGAACGTGCTGTTGCCGCCTTATATGGTGTTTATGAATACTTTGAAAGGTTCTGCGACGTTGGTTATTTCCCCGAAGGGGATCGTATACTAAAGAAAGAAAAATTACCACTAGAAAAACTGGATATAGTGGATCGACCACGGTTTGCCCACAGAGTACAACACTTGGAAAGTCGTGCAGTCAACCTAGTCCAAAGTTCGTATTATTGGAATCTAGACCAATATCGACATGCCATTGATTGGATGGCGAAAAACAAATTCAACATGGAACTCCCGATGAACAAGCGGGGATTTGCTACCAATCCCTCAAATGAGGCTAACGATGGTGCTTTCCGCTATGTGGCTCTAGAACGATATGCTATGGAACGCGGTTTTCGTTACCTCCTTTATCATCCCTTTGATGTCTATCCAAATGGTGAGCATCCTGACATGCTTCTGCCAAAAGAATTCAACCGCCAAGAAGATCGAGAGAAATATGGGTTCCATGATTCTGTAGACTACTATTACAGTAGCGGGGAAGGTGGCGTCATGGAGGAGCGCATCAAAAACGCATTGGTTGTCCACGCCAAGGATCCAGAAGCAAAAGTATTTCAGGATATGTGGGATTTGACGGGATTATCTCCAACCGACTTTGCTAATAAACTTCCTGATTATGTAAGCGTTGGTGAATTAATGGTTTTTCGTGAACCAGCTCATATAGAAGCGAATTACTATGGTGGCAAGGAGTGGTTTATGGTCTGGATCCCATCGCTATTCTGGGGTGAGACCTTAGGTGGCGATCTAAAACGGATCGTAAGAATTATGAGGGAAGTCGCAGAAGACCCTAAAGCAAGAAAATGCGATGGATTTTGGCCCATGTCCGAAGGCCAATACTATTGGAATCATCGACTCTATGGATTTGCTAGTGCACGCTTAGCATGGAACCCCGCTGATTGGACTTTAGACCGTCTGATTAAACGTTATGTGGAACTTCGTTACGACCTTCCATTCCGTGTACCTATGACTCGGGCGATGAACCAACTTGTGGAATGGATGGCTAACCATGACCCTGCGCGCCCAATGCATATGCAAGCACCAAGAATGTATAGTTCTGTAGGTGGATGGGCTTATTCGGAAAATCTGGCAGATTATGCAGATAATCCTGATCTTCGCCATGTATTGGATACCGGTCTGACTTTGGCTGATCAATTAGAGAATGATCCCTTTTTCGAGAGCGATCTTACTGAAATTGCACGCACATATTATACACAAATATGGGCATCTAATTTCTTGGAACTTCGTCGAGCTGGGCGTGAAGCAGCTAATGCCGTCCGTGGTAACCGGTCTTACGTCACTCACGGTTTGGACAATGTGCTATTCGACGTTGATTTCGATCGGAAACAGGATGAGTCACCAAAATTCAAGCTTAAGGGCCCGTGGCGCGTTGAAAATAATGTACTAACCAGTGATAATGATTCTAATCAATATCAACCCAAAAAGGAAGAAATTGCTGATGGAATCACGCGTTTAGAACCACAAGCACTTCATCCTCAACTGATCGTGGTTGATCCCAGCAGTAACAATTACGCATTATCTATACAATTTCAGCCTAAGCAAGAACATGGAACAATTGTTTTCTTTGTTAGAGGAAACAATCCTCAAGAAGCAATCACAGTCAAATTTAATTATGGTGATGGACAAGTCGTTGTCCATGCCAATGGATTTGGTGATCACCCCCAAGAATTAAAGCAACAAAGTTTTGGCGTATACACTTTATCAGATGCGACATGGCATCAAGCAGTAATTCAGGCAACCGGTAGCTTGGTTAAACTTTATATAGACAATGAATTGATCGTTAATTTTGACCACCAAGAACGTAGAGGATACATACCCATAGAACTTCAGGAAAAAAAGTGGGATCAAGGCGGATTTGGAATTGAAGTTCATGGTCCTGGAATTGCTATTAAACAGCTAAAAGCATGGACGATAAATCCAGAACCTCCATCATTACTAGCCGTTACTATAGAGGATCAGGATAAGTTCGAAGAAGCCAGTCTTAGAGCGCAAAAACACGCTCGTCTTTGTGATACTATCTTTGAAGCCATGAACAATTTGTTAGCAACAAGACCCGAGTTCTCTGTAGAGAAATTCATTCGACCTGAATACAGAGCCATTGATCCAGAAGGCTGGCTAAGTTTTTCAACCAGTGTTCGTTCCAACGGTTTTCTTAGAGCCTATAATCGAACCGAGAGCTTCGAAGTAAATGAACGTGTCTATCGGCGAGAGGCACAAGCCTTTTCCAGCCGTGTGTTGGAACAAATTAAATCAAAGTCAACGGAACAAGTTGCCATTGGTGATCCCAAATTTTGTCAAGGCATTCATCAAATTTGGCGAGAATGGGTTATAGATCCTGTCCCATCTCGTTCGAAGTTCAAAGGTTCAACCACAAAAGCTGTTCTACAAGGACTTGCTTCTATAGACAATTTAGATCAAAATTAAGTCCTCAATTCCGCTTGTATGGAATTCCTTCTAACAAACCAGCATCGTACATTTGGTCCCAATTTTCTAGGAAAAGAGAGTTCCATTCATCCGTTAGAGAAGAAACCATCATATCTTGGAAAACCGACCAAAAAATAATGATTCCGTCTGCACCATCCCTTAAAGCACGATAAGCGGTATCCACTGATCGTATCAATGCAGCCGTAATATATGGACGGTTTTCCCAGTTCTCAAACATGGTACAGCATTCTCGAATCAATTTCGTAGGATCGCCATTAACTGCTAAGAAAGGATCGCAAAATGGCAGAACATGCGTGACACCAGCTCGTGCTACCGCTGCCGCTTGGGACAGAGTGAATACCGTAGTACAAAAGGTTTCGACCCCCTGTTTTTCAAGTTCCGAAAAAGCATCCAAAGCATATGTTGTCATCGGAATCTTCAGGATTATCCTATCGGAAAGTTTAGTAAAAACCTCGCCCACATCAAGAAGTTCTTGAGTTGAGTGGCCATCAATCTCGACTGCTACTTTTTTATCTGTTATGTCCAAGTAGCGCTTGATCACTTCAGTGATTTGACCATATTTTTTTGTCATTTCGTTCAGGACAACAGTATTGGTGACAATTCCAGCTATCCCTGATAACATCCACTGTTTTAGATCTTCTGGATCTCCAGCTAACCAAATAGCAGGTCCACTTAATACTTGATGATGTTTGTTAACTGAAACTGTTGGCATAATAAACTCCAAATTCATTTATGAATCAAAGACAAGCGAACGCTTGAAAAATTCACTTTTCTCTTGTTCTTGCTGTGTAAATTATTTTACCAGTTTTTGTGGTTTTAGCAACAGGGTGCTACTGTTTAAGAGTTGACACATATTGGATCT
>Ga0310344_10003835_pt1 | contig 11176 bp, 18 predicted proteins | sample HC15DNA20200_MG_FD_203801 | JGI IMG/M metagenome (GOLD analysis project Ga0310344, IMG submission 203801) | Marine microbial communities from station ALOHA, North Pacific Subtropical Gyre - HC15-DNA-20-200_MG | ecosystem: Environmental > Aquatic > Marine > Oceanic | place: Pacific Ocean: North... | reverse complement strand
CGGGTTCTACAGAACAGATAGTGACAAGAACCGGAAGACGGATAAGGATTGGTCGGGGGGTAAGCCGGAATGAAACCTTGCATCCGATCAGGCTTCTGCTGTCAGCAAGGCGTTTGTGCATTCGGCGAATGGGATGAAGAAGCACATCAGTGCAAACACCTCACGGGTGACTCTCCAGGAAACTTCGCATGCGGTATCTACGACTGGATCATCGAACAACCATTCTCTGAGATCAACCCTGCCTTTGGGACAGGGTGTAGTTCAACCATAGGTAACCCCAACAGGAGGGAAATACTTATGAAACTTTGATGGGCTACGTCTCCTCCTTTCTAGGCTTATGAGCCACCTGCGGGACTGCGATCCCCCGTCTAACGAGAATCCGGACAGGGCACCAAAATCGCACATCTCGTTAAATCGGTTTCGGCTCCGAGCTGTTACTGGCTTGGATAGATCGACAGGTTTCTTACGTGTTTTGTTTACCTGGTTTATCGCCGTTAAAGGTGGCTTGCCCATCATTTTCTGGAACCCCTCAGTCTCCCTGTCTTGACTGGGGGGTTCCTTTATGTACTGGTTGGATTTGTACAACAATCACGGGTACACTGGCAACATCAGTTAGATTCAGGAGATAAACATAATGAGTCACGAACTCGAAATCAAAGCAGATGGCACAGCCAAATTCGCATATGCCAAAGCAGAAATACCATGGCATCGCTTAGGCGTACCAATGAATGGGTTACAAACTGCAGAGGCAATGCTTGAGGCATCCGAAGCCGACTACGACGTCATTCTTACTAAGGTAGCTGCGATAGATGACAACGGTAATCTCATCCAAAATCCGGATGGCAGTCACGTAATCGTTGAAGACTCAAGGGCCACTCTTAGGCAGAACTTTGATGGGACCTTTGATGGGCTCGCCACTGTCGGTACAAGGTACAACGTACAACAGAACAGAGATTGTCTTCAATACGCACTGGACATAGTCGGAGCTTCATCGGGTGATGCAGTAGTTGACACATGTGGCGTGCTACACGGAGGACGTCAGTTCTTCGCATGCATAGACATGGGTGGATTGATCATCGATCCGATGGGCATTAACGACAAGCTTGAAAGATATCTGCTCGTGCACACAGGTCATGACGGGAAAATCGCGATCACATACTCCAATACAGCTATTCGAGCTGTCTGTAACAACACAGTGACTCTAGGTAAAAGAACAGCCAAATCCACGTTCACTGCTAAGCACACGCGTAATGCCAAAGCGGCAATTGACCACGCGAAAGAGGTACTCGGAATCTCAACTGACTGGGCCAACAACTTCCAAGCGACAGCAAATCAACTACTCGGAACACCGGTCATAGCTGGATCACGGGACTTCGACGGGTTACTAAACGTCGTGCTTCCACCAAGAGGTAACGAAACTTTAAAACAACGGCACAACCGACAGGAGACTGGGGCCAGCATTCGTCGTCTCTACACGTCTTCAAAGAATGCTGCAGGCTACGGGTACAACGCATGGTCCGCATACAATGCAGTGGTTGAGTACTTTGATCACACTCGTGATGCAGATCCAAAAGACCGTGCTTTAGCATCAATGACGCACAATTCATGGGTATCTGGTAAAAAACAAGCAGCGGAAGAGTACCTACTTTCCCTCTAACACCTTCCCCACATGGCACAATAGGGGAGGCTACATTTAGAAGGGGAGGCCCTATGTCTGAAGATGCCGAAGATAACACGAGTACTGATGAACAAGACGTAAGTCGTCAAGAGCTGATTGAGTTTCTTGGTGATTTCATGTCGGGTACTATGCGCATCGAACAGGTGTACCGTTCACACCTTTGTGAAACGCTGGTTCGTAGGGTTTTCCACGAATTCGGCTCTGAGGGACTTGCTGAGATGATGCTTAAGATCGATGAGACTGGCGGGTGGATCTCTGACATTCTCCTCGAAAGTCCTGATCTGGAGAATGCGATGTTCGACAAGTTCGGCGTCTATGATCCACTAGTCACGGCAAAAGCACGAGACACGAGAGCCATGTACGAGATGAATAAGAAGATATGGCGTCTACGTAAACGATACGCAAAGCTTATTGTCGATGAGATTTTCGAAAACGGTTCTGTCGAAGCCGAAGAAGTTACCCCTGAGATAGAACCCGATTAATGTCCCACTTCTGGGGGAAACTCATTCGAATGATCCCGAAGTTTACGGGTACCCCTGAAGAAGCCAAACAAAACAACCTCTCACACAGTTGGCGACAAGTAAGACTCGCCGACCGATTCACTGAGGTCAACGATCCAACGATCAAAGTAACCGAATGTTCCCGATGCGGAGTTCTTGCTAGTCACCACGCTGCCAGCTATGCGTGTGGCACAGTCCCGCCCGAGTATTCCCTAGAGCAGTTACTAAATGAAAGAGGCCCCACCCTCAAACCTTAGTCTGAGAGTGAGGCCCCTTTGGGTTGTCCGTTGCCCTAGGTGGATGAGGGGAAGGGGTTCCTAAAGGCCCCAGACGGATCTATGCTGTTCGGCTATCACCTTAGCCTGCTCGTGGGTTTCACACTGCATTTGGAAGATCTGCGAGTCGGTTTGTCCTCCTGTCGGACTTGCGTACCAGAGGTGGACATAATTACCGATTACGTCAGTACCAACCAGCGCCCCTTTCATTCGGACCGCTGGTCGTTCCCGATTGGCTGGGTGGGTGTCTGTGGTAATCACTAGACCATCTCCCCTGCGCGGTATGCCTTAACCATGGTTACTAGTGAGTAAGCCATGACTAGTGCGACTCCACCGACTACCACGATATTGGTTACTCCGTGATGTAGTACTTCGTAGAGTGTGTTTGCTATTTTTTCCATTTCAACCCCTTCCCGAGTTGTTGTTTGTTACTTACAAATATCAATTTAGTGCTTATGCAACACTTTGTCAACCTTTATGACGTTTTATTTCTATTTGTACCGATATTTCTTTTTTAACTTGATGGGACGTGGACCGACACCATCCCAATATTCGATTTTTGTAAAACCTTGCTTGGTCTTAGTCACCTTTCCAAAAGGATTTACCCACTCATCGGGCATCTCATACTCCTCATGAGTGCGCATTTGCTTTTTGGTCAACTTACCGCCACGATACAACGGCGGGGCTCCAACCTTGCGGGGACGGAACATGGGTAAACCAGTCTTTGGGTTCAGGATGTATGCGTCATCCATTGTGCTCTATCCGAATTAGCTTCTCGTAATACTCGTCGCGTCTTTCATCAGCTTCACGTTTACGTTTAGCTCTACGCTTTTTAGAGGATGGGCCTAACCGTGCCTGCCTCTTAAGATGCTGTTGCGTCTTCTTTCGAGTCTTGCGCATGGGTAAATCCTAGTACGGGTGATGCATTCGGAGGTGCAACACCCGAATCTTCATGCAACCAAGGCACATCTATCTCTTTCCACCCAATAGCTTCACACTGATACGCAGTTTTCCCAACAACAACCACATCGCCCACCATCATCGAACGAACTTGCAGTTTGTCGCAAAGATCACCCATCTCTACACCTTGTAATGAAAGCCAAACTTCCTCAAGGATTGCCGTATTCCCCCATTTGAGAAAATCGTGTCGCAATCGAGTTCCTGCCTCTGCATATGAACCCCGATGCACTTCAACCAGGCAATCGGGACTCTCGGGCGTGGGCGGGTAAAGGAAGCTAGTAGCCATCCAACTTGGATCTTTTCGATAGTAAGCAACGGCGTTAACCATTAGAACCCCCATGACATTCTCCGCATGATCCTACCGGTTTTCCTTCAAGTGACAACATGTCGGGTACCCATGTAGCCATCAACGTATGAGACTTGTTCTGTCCACAGTCGAGGCATGTCCATGTACCTTCAGGCATCTGCTTCATCTCAGGTTCGGGTCTCGGAGGTCGCCTATTCCCATAATGGTCATATTCCCATTCACTCATATCGGGGACTGTGCCCCATGCTGGAGTCATCGGCGTAACACTCCTATCGAACTGTTCTCTATGAACGGAGCGCCCTCAGGTCCGACTATTGCGTCAGTCACCCGATGCTCCACTCGTTCACATGTCTCACAGACACGCCAGTTGAAATCATCCTTATGGGCTCTCCATATGTGCCTGCATGTCAGTTCACCTGCATGCCCCTTGTTCCCGCGCCAATGACCAATTCGGTGATGACGGGTAGTGAGCGGTGCTCTCTTGTAGAACCTTCCCTCCCTACGGAGTCCTTCCTCTACGGGCTTACGTAATGTGTAAACCCTTATGGGGGTGTCCTTGTCGAACCCACGCTTTTGGAACTTCCGTTGCGTTGAACGATCTACGCAGGCGCTTGGTGCAATGTCCTCTGCCAATCGGTAGTCCTCACCGAGCATGCGGAGAACCTCACATCCGTAGGCGATCATGAACCACATTTCTGCAGTGTATTGTTCGCATTGTTCGTGGGTCATCTGAAAGAACGTCTTGGTGCTTTTCTGATCTTTATTCAAGTAGATGTCTTGACCATCATCAATCATTGGTCTACCCGCACCCTCTTGGTCAGGGCGAAGTAATGGTCGAGTTCTCTCACCTTTAGGCGTGTTGATTCTCGGTGACCAGTAGTGGTATGGGAGTAACCGCTGTATCACTTCACCGTTAAATGCGAGACCGAGTCCATGTTCTCCATCGAGTTCGTGATGCATCGCTGAAACTTCTATCGGCCATTGTTCCGCGTCAATCGCGGCATTAACCATCCTCTGAGTTTCGCCATCTACAAACTCCGAAAAACCTTCGGCATCGTTCATGCCTGCGAACTCTGCTGCGTGGTATGGATCAGTAGTCCAAAACGGCTTGTTGTCGAGCCAGTTGAGGACACTGTTAAGACTGTTCCACATCTGATCGCAAATCCAGTAGAGGGTGACCGTGTCTCCCTCCGTGTGCCATGCGATAGCTGGAGTGATGTCTTCTTGTCCGATAAAGCGTGTCTGCTTTTGAAAGTTCATGTCGCTGGTCACGGGTAAGAACACAATGCCACTTGGGGTAACGAGTTCGTGTGGTTCTATGATCGCTTCAGTTCGGCGAATCATCCTCAGCGCGGCTTGGTCGCCCATCTCAGGGGTAACGTAAAACACCTTGCCGTGAATACTCTTCTCAAAACCTCTTTTGAAGTTCCTCTGTACGGACGGAGCCATAGTTTCACCGGTTAATGCACGGGCGTTCATCACCTCTTCAACGTGAGGTGGAAGTGGGGTATTGCCGTGTTGTAGGTAATGCAAGGGATCGACTGCCCTTCTCCACCAGTCCATGTACCCCTTGCCAGTTTCGCTCTTAACCCATGCGCGCAGATCGCACATATCGTGCGTTATCGCTACAGCGAGTTCTTTCGACATCAATGACATGCCATCAATCTATCGGTTATGAAACCAAAAACCAACCTCACGCAACAATATTTTGATTTAACAGACTCTCGATAACTTTGCCCGCACCTGCAGCCCCGTCTTCCAGCTCAGTGAGTTCACCTTCGGTTGCCAAATCCACAACTCTCCGCTTTTCCTCTATCAGATCGTAGATTTCCTCATCGACTGTGCCCGATGCAAGCATGTAAGTCGCAGTTACCGACCCTTTCTGTCCGATGCGGTGCAACCTCGAATATGTTTGGTCTACGTCGGCTGGAGTCCAAGGCATCTCAATAAAAAGGATGTCCTGTGCTGAAGTCAACGTGTGTCCTGTCTTTGCAGCTTGGATACTTAGCACGATGACGGGGCTCTCCCCGGGAGTGTCTTCCTGAAATCGTTTCTTCGCTTCCTCAACCGCTTCGACTGTCATCCCACCTTGTATCTTGAGTCCCCCATGTCGATTGGCAATTTCATCCACAATGTCTCGGTGATGGGCAGCAACGACGACCTTCTTACCCTGTTCTATCCTCTCATTTATCCACTCTTCGGCGAACGCCATCTTCGCTTTAGCGGACAGTCGCCTTAACACGGACAGTTTGACAAGATGCTGGTTGGCCTCTGCTTTGAACTTGGCTCGCACAGCCGCTGAACCCACCGGTTCTCCCAGTTCACGAGCTATTTCCTTCGCTCTCTCTATCAGGTACTGAACAATGTCGGCTTCCGCTTTCTTATACTCCTTCATCGCTGACGCAGTCCCGTCCACCAGTATCGGATTGTGAAGCACAGGTGGCAGTTCCTTCATTACTTCGGGCTTAGTACGGCGGATGTAGCAGGTAGAGCGCAACTTATCGTTGAGTTCATCAAGGTTGGAATGCCCCTCCAAATGCCACTGTCCCCACTTGTCCTTAAAGGCACCGCAATACCTTCGGTAAAAGCCCCATTCTCCTCCGAACTTGTCCAGTTGCCCAATGATGTCAAGTTGGCTGGCATACTCCATCGGCCTGTTCGTGATGGGCGTTCCCGTGAGCAAGAGGAGCGGGACCTCCCGGGAGCTACGAGCTATCTTCTTACACGCTTTGGTTCTTTGCGAAGTTTTCGTCTTGGCGTAATGGCTTTCGTCAAAAATGTAGCCATTGTGACTTGACAACTGTCTCTCCCAAGTGCTAACGTTGCTATAACCTACAATGAGTACCTCATAGTCGGCAGGGAACTCTTTGCGGTTCTTTACCACCTTGACATTTCGATGTGGCAAAAAGCGAGAATACTCGCCCTCCCAGTTCAGAACGAGGTTTGGGGGACACACCACAACAAGCGGATATGCGTGCAGGATCTCCATTGTCGCAATCCCCTGTAGGGTTTTGCCGAGTCCCATCTCGTCTGCGATAAAACATCGTTCCGCTTCTACCGCATACTTGATGCCCGCCTTCTGATACGGGAATAGCTCAGCTTGGAGTCCCGCTACCTCGATGTCGGCGTCAGTAGCACGACTCGCTTCACGCAAGGTGTCCAGTTGCTCTTTGACCGACTCGCCTTCCTTTGCGACCTCAGGGTGAACAGGGATGCTGAAGATTTCAGCCCAACGCAAGCAGTCCTCAACAGCAGTGAGGGGCGCTCGCCATGCCTTCGTTTGTTGATCCCATGTCACTCCAGCGATTTGCTTGACCGACTGGATTTTGACTCGGTCATACCCGAACGCCATGTGGACATAGCCGTCTGCGCCCAACGTCACGGATGAACCATCGTTTCGGTGTTGGGGTGGATTGAAAAGCATGACTTCATCGGAGATGGTGTAGCTGTGTCTGGACGCGAAGTCCCGCACTTCAGTTATCGAAGACATCGGGAAACGCCAAAGCTTGTTACGTCTGTCCCACTTTGCACCTGCTATTCCTTTGACCTCTGCGACCTGTGATGCGACATATGGAAAGTCAATGACGAGTTCCGTCTCGTCGATGAACAGATCGCTCATAAACGAACTTCACTCAGGGGGTTGTCAATTCTGTCTCCGACTCGTCGAATTTGGCATGTAAGGTGCAATGTTTCCCAGCGGGACTGTATCTCTTTAGCTTCGTTCAAGTCTGGAGTTATGTACCATTGGTGCGACTTCATGTCGTAATCGTTATAGCCGAGAACAATGTAGAGTTGCGGTGTTCTTCCCATCATGTGTTCCACTTTAACATTTTCCTTCCTGCTGTCAAGAGTTGCCGGGCCCGGGTAGTCCCGCCTGCGGGGTGCGTTGGGGCACAAGAAAGCCCCCACTCCTCCTATCCCAATAGACGGCAAGTGGGGGCTATCTCCTAGTGTCAGGGATTGGGGGGTTCTATCCGATTAGGGTACCGCTACCTTCCGCTCCCTGAGTTCTTTATTGTTTAGGCTCGTCCTTGTCGCATGACCACATGGCTCCTAGCCAGCGTTGCATCCGCAAGTTCGTAATGAACCTGAATTGGTTGTATCTAACTTTTGCTCTATCGGACAATTCATCGTATTGCTTTATGTCCGTTTGAGTTAATAATGTACTCATGTCTAGAATTGTAGTGCTTATGCAACCTTTATACAACCCTATTCAGGTGTTTTCTGAGAAATCTCACCAGATAGATCGACAGCCCCGCATTCCGCCAGAGCAATCATCGCATCCCAAACCGATCCTTCTTCATCCCAATAACCTATACCACGTCTAATCGGCGCAGTGTCTGTGGTTTTTCTTACGGTGGAGGAAGAGTCTGTCACACACCGATTATGACACTAGATGAGTTCCAGTGAATCAAGTCCTGCAACAATTATCGGAGTATTTTCTCCAACCCACGCACCAGCGATATTGAAACTGTAATACTCCCATGCCTCTTCTATGTCCATGCCTTGTTCCATCAAAGCATCAAGAATCTTATTCTCATCGTAAATGACAACAGGTGGTTTCGAATACTGATTCCCAAGACCAATGATTGCGCTGTCTAGGCCATCCATGTAAAGCGCATCGGGGTTAAGCTCCTGGGTGCCCCGCTCTGCGAGTTCCCTCTGCCTAGAGCCATCGGTTGTTTCTGATGAACTCTCTGAATTGGTTAAGTCGGTCATTTATATTTCTGACTTCCTTTCTTGCGATACCACAAGATGAATCCGGTGGAGGATAGTAGTGCTGAAATACAGATTAGTACCCATCCGCTGTGTAAGTCAAGTGTTATGTTGAACTCCATTGTTTTACCTCAAAGCTTTCTCGGGGCTTTCCCCCGTTCGTTCCGTTGAGATAATGAAGGAGTTGTTAGAAGGGTTGAAGAATGGGGAACTCGTCTGCTTGGGCTTTCTCCCACGCTTCACGTTCCTCTTGGCTCTCGCCTTCTAGGTCAGTGAAGTATGAAAGGTTTGCTTCCACATCCATCTCCTCATCCTCAATAATGTGTCTCGTAACCATGCTTACAGTCTATTGCTTATACAGGTAATAAGCAACATGCTCAGTCGTAAAAAGTGTTCAAATCTTCCCGAACTGAGCTGTTTGAGCCGGGAGCCCCGTACTTGAGCTTAACGGCAACCAGCGCATCTTCCGCGATGTCCCATTACTGCTCGAACAACACGTTCCCCCACAGTTAGTTGCCGACCCAAGCCGTTGATTTCGGCTTCAGTCGGATAAAGGGGTTCTTCGGGAGGAGTCTCCTCTCCTTCATTACTCATGTAAACATTTTACACTATGACGGGGCTTCAATCCGGGAGAGTCTTCTACTCGGAATCCTCGAATGGATTTTCATCGTTAGTGATTTCAACAGAGTTATCCTCTGCTGTCATATCGTTTTCGTCTGTTGCTTCAGGCATGTCCATGTTTTCAGTATACAACGCCGAAGCTTGCAGTGCGGGGCTTCCGTCCGTCTGGAAATCAGGCAAAGAAAAACCCACCCCGAAGGGTGGGCTTTCACCTAAAATGTTCGTTCTAGGCTCGGATTGTTGGCGGTTAGTCTTTGACAGACACCAACTCTCCTATCTATACAGAACCCGAAGGTACTATGGATGTAACTCTAGTAATTTATTTTCGGTTTGACAACAGTTTCCCCATAAATTTCTTCGGGTACTTCTATTGCATCGAAAGGTAGTTTGGACTTCGCTTGCACAATCATACGGTCACGACCATCGTCAAAGTTTCGACCTGATTTCCAAACGACATCGACTTCGACGCCCCGTCTTTCGCCTGCACGGAGAACCGTGTGTCGGAAAAAACGAGTTTCCGTGTCGTAGTCACCACCCCAATGTGGGTTGTCATCGGACTTCCGAACAAGCAGATGCTGTTGTCCATCTAGCCACGAATCCCAGTTGTATTTACAGGGTCGTCCTAATGGATCTAAGTTTTTCGCCCATTCGGGTGTCTCTTTTAATATCTGACTCAAATGAGCCTCCTTTTCTTCATGAATTCATTCTACGGCTTATGCAACAACTACACAACCTTTGGGGCAACAGCTCTGGGTCGAAGCCCCGCCTGTGCCTCACAATGGGCATGAAAAAAGGAGGGCAAATGCCCTCCAATTTTGTTTGTTTGAGGAACCGTTAGGCTTCTTCGGGTTTCCCGTAAACCTCCTCTTCCCTCGCCTGTTGGTCTATCTCAGACCCTTCGAGGAGAGACTCGATTTGCTCTTTGGTGATTTCACCAGAGCCGAGAACCCAATCCCAACTGATTGTCATTTTGTATCAACCTTTCAAGTTGTTGTTGTTGATACATATAACTGTATGGCTTATTACACATAAAAGCAACCTTATGCAACAATTTTCTAAAAAAGACTCTCCGTCTGCACCCCACCAGTCTTGTAGCCCCGCAGGCACCAGTCGTGCATGTACTTGTATTCATCACTTTCTACATGAATTACCGTTTTACCGTTGCTTTTAATCCAAGAAGTAGTCAGACTTAACGTATGTGAGTTCTTCGGATTTACGGGACTCCCGCAATGGACACACTTGTAAGGCGAAGGCAAATTCACGTCAGAACCAATCGATTTAGATATCGGGGCTCAAAGCTATACGCTTCTTCATACGGTGGCGGAAAGGACATCATCCAGTAGCCGGAGTGTTATCTAATCGCCTATCTATCTCGTCAGACCAGCGGTCTTGTAGATATTGCGAATGACACAGCGGGTGCATCCACGCTTTTCTCTCTGAGTTTTTAGCTAACGGGGCTTCGTAGTCGCCCTCTAGCGGATGACACGGAGAGCCACAAAATGCGCACTTCATATAATCTCCCATCTATCGCCCGCCTGCGGTATCAAGGATAGCGAGGAACCGCAGTCCCACGCAACGTGCAGTTGGTCGTATTCATCCATGACGTCTTCTTTCCACCGTGTAACCGTTCCCAACGCCCCGCTTTGGAGCTTCGTGAACCCATCGTTCGTGTGTAATAGCCGAACTCGGTCACCTTTTTCGGGTTTCATTTAGTACCTCTCAGTCCCGTTATATTTTCGTGACAACGTACATCGCTGTAGCCATCACGGTTAATGCTGACAGTATAGGAAATAACCACATCTCTTGTCAAACCCTTCCTGAACATTTATGACAAATGTTTTTGTGTGTTTTAGTCCCGCTATCCCACTTTGTTCGCTTGCCATCAAAATGTTTTCTCCATTGGTATCTGCCTTCGCAGAACCCACAGACATCCCATCCGTACATAGCATCAAACTCAGGACTTGGGATTGGCTTGTATCTAATTTCTTTCTCTATGTCCATGAATACAACGATAAGGCTTATTCGTATAAATAACAACCTATAAATAAAATTTGTTGCAGGTTGCAAAGTTGCATAATAAGCCATATCGTTATCTTTGGAAGCAAATAACTCTTGGAAG
>Ga0310344_10003833_pt1 | contig 11179 bp, 8 predicted proteins | sample HC15DNA20200_MG_FD_203801 | JGI IMG/M metagenome (GOLD analysis project Ga0310344, IMG submission 203801) | Marine microbial communities from station ALOHA, North Pacific Subtropical Gyre - HC15-DNA-20-200_MG | ecosystem: Environmental > Aquatic > Marine > Oceanic | place: Pacific Ocean: North... | reverse complement strand
ACAACGGCAGGCTTCGGTCTTATCCGATAACTGTATAGCGACGTCGCTCTATTGCACCCTATGGCGGGGTGTGATTTCGATTCCCGTATTGGGTTGAGGCAAAGGAGGGGACTATGGCTCGGTATCCAAATTACGTCCCGCACGGTGTTATTCCGGCCGCACTGCTAGCGTTCGACGAGGGTTATACCATCGCAGAGGCCGAAACTCGGAGGCATCTTTCTTATGTCGGCGATGTCGCCGGGATTACAGCAGTTACCGTAAACGGTCACTCCTCCGAAGTGCATGCGTGTTCGTTCGAAGAGCAAACTCGGGTCCTCGACATTGCCGGTGATACGATTGGTGATCGCCTGCCGCTGATTAACGGTATCTATGCCGATGGCAGTCTTGAAGCGGCACGCCTAGCGCGGATGGCTGAAACGGGAGGAGCATCTGCATTATTGTGCTTCCCACCGCATTCGATGCGCATGGGCGGCATTCGCTACCGCCCTGAAATGGCATTGACACATTTTAAGATCATTGCCGATGCTACCGACTTACCGCTGATCGTTTTTCAGTATGGTGATGAGCTGGCATACTCCCTCGACACGCTTATTGACATCGTTGAACAAATCCCCACTGTGCGAGCGGTCAAAGACTGGTCCCCAGCGCAAGCTCACGAACGGCATATAAGAGTGCTACAAAACCTGTCTAGGCCGATCAATGTGTTATCAACCAATTCCGCATGGTTGATGTCGTCGCTTGTAATGGGGGCAAACGGATTGCTATCCGGCGCAGGCTCAGTGATTGCTGATTTGCAGGTCGCGCTGTTTGATGCGGTCAACTCGGACGAGTTGAAAACCGCTAGAGCTGTAGCGGACCGTATCTGGTACACCTCTGAAGTTTTTTACTGTGATCCATTCGGGGACATGCACAATCGGATGAAAGAGGCGTTAGTGCTGCTCGGTCGCCAGGAGCGAGCGATCGTCAGGCCACCGCTAGTAAAGTTGTCGAGGACGGAAATTGCCCGCATAGCCGCAGCGTTGGATAAGGCTGGATTAGCGCCCGAAGGTGCGGCTCATAAATAACCGGCCGAGGTATTGTGGCGGTGTGTTTGGGACAAGAATAAATCTTTGAGAGTTAAAGCGCCTCGCGCTCATCACTCTTTGCGTTATTACTTGTTAGAGATGAGTGCTTTTGGTTAGTTATTACGACGACGGCTGTACTGATAGTCGATCTTGTCATTTAAGCAGGCAAGATATTTTGACAGGGTGTGTTTGATGCTTAAGAATGAAGCGCAATCATGATATTGCTTTTATGGATCGGAAGCGTGTGCGGGGCGATCCTAGGGTTGCTCCATGCATTCTATCTTTATAGACAGATCGCGGCACGGTATGCGCGCGCCGGTGCGTTCGGGGTAAACGTCCGCGGTTTGTACTACAGCATATGGACGGTCGCACTGTGGACTCTTTTTGGTTCCTATGTTCTCGCGCTCTGGTTGATCGGCAGTTTTGTTTCTGTGCTTTCTCGGTTGATCTTGAAGAAGCGCGTGCTTTAATTATGCTTTCACCTGATTACCTACACTATTAGCCTAGAACCGGCGCCCAGAGTAATGAATATGAAAGGCGTCAGGCGGGTTGGCATCATTGGGACGGGCATAGCGGGGCTCGCCACAGCAAAAACTCTTAGCGCAGAGGGCCTCGAATGTACGCTGTTCGAGCGCGGTGACCGAGTGGGTGGAGTTTGGGCCGACGGCTATTCCAGTTTTGGTGTTCAGGCGCCTAAAGAACTGTATGAGTTTCCTGATTGGCCGCTGCCTGAGGGCGCGCCTAATTTTACCCCAGGGCCTGTCTTTCAGCAGTATCTTGAGGACTATATCGACCACTTCGCCTTGCGATCTTATATTCGCTTTAATGCGTGCGTAACGGGACTTGAACCCCGTGACGGCGGAGATTCAGGTTGGATAATTACTATCGGAGGCGATGCTGGCGATGACCGTGAAGAATTCGACCTGGTCGTCATTGCCACGGGGCTTTATTCCGATGTTCCAAACAAACCGACCTTTCCCGGCAAAGAGGGCTATCAAGGTGCAATTTTGCACAGTTCGGAGGTCAGGACCCGTGGGCCCCTTATAGGGCGAAATGTCGTCGTGGTTGGATATGGTAAGAGCGCGGCAGACATTGTTGCCGAAGCAGCGAAGGTCGCTAAAAACGTCCATATGGTTTTCCGACGGACCCATTGGCCGGTGCCGCGCAAGGTTGTCGGCATGCTGCCGTTTAAATGGGTCGGGTTGAGTCGCATGACAAGTGCATTTATGCCGCTCTATCAACGATCGACTTCAATGGAGCGATGGTTGCACGGTATCGGTAAACCTTTGGTTTGGATATTCTGGCGGTTTTTCGAAATCGTTATTCGTCTGCAATGTCGCCTTGGAACCGAGATTTCAAACGGTAAGAATCTAATACCAACGGAGCCATTTGAATCCGACACTAATGGTGAAGGAACTATGGTGACACCTCCGGAATTCTTTCCACTCATTGCTAATGGACGCGTGTCGGCGCACCGGACAGAGATCGTGCGCTACATGCCCGATGGTGTGGTACTGAAAGACGGTACTCGGCTTGCGGTCGATTGTGTCGTTTTGGCCACAGGCTGGGAAAGTGAATTCAACTATTTTTCGCCCGATATTCGGATGAGACTGGGTACGGATGACGACGGTTTTTATCTGTATCGCCACCTGTTGCACCCAGATTTTCCTAAGTTGATATTCGTCGGCCGGGCCACGGCTGTTTCTAACATTATCACTTGCTCTCTCCAGGCGCGTTGGCTCGCCGAACTGATCGCCGAGCGTTTTGTTTTACCGGAGCGTGCGGACATGGTCCAGGAAATCACAGAAATTAAAGCATGGAAGAGATCTTGGATGCCATATAGCCCTGCGCGTAGTACTCGAATATTTTTGCATGCACAGCACTACCATGATGAATTGTTGAAAGACCTCGGGATCGATCCGCTACGCAAACGTGGTCCGTTCGCCCCACTAAAGGAATTGTTCGCGCCCTATGAACCGGGCGACTATCGGTCAATAGTATCCGGTGATTTCATGTGATCGAATGTCCGTGCCTTTTACCGTAATAATCGATACGGAGCAGTGGCCGTAGGGAACGGAGCAATTAGCGGCTAGATACATTCGGATAGTAAGCTGCGATGCTACTGCGGCACCACAAATCGAGTTGCCGATCTGTCGCCCGATCGCCGCGATAGTCATGGTCATTATAAAATCCCGTCTGTATGCTTATCTGTCCGAACATTACCATAGAGGCTAGCATGGGTTTACGGATCGCCATCGACACGGGTGGAACATTCACGGACGTCGTGGCTATCGACGAAGTTTCTGGTGCACACTACGCCATCAAAACCCCTTCAACTCCGAACGACCCTAGCGTTGGTTTAGTCGAAGGATTTAATAAGGCAACGAAAGCGGCTAAGGCCACATCGAGTGATGTCGAGCAATTGCTACATGGTTCAACGGTCGCGACCAACGCGGTGCTTGAGCATAAGTTCGACGGACTCGGCTTGTTAGTCACCGAAGGATTTCGTCACATAATAGAAATAGCACGTCAGTCGGTTCCAGATGGGTATGGCAACTCGTTCTTCTGGGTCAAGCCAAAAAGGCTTGTCCCATTGCATCTAGTGCGGGAAATCCCAGGTCGCATGACTTTTAAGGGAGAGGAAATCACGCCGTTGGACGAAGAGGCGGTTGTGAGGGCAGTTGGGGCACTGAGGGACAAAGGCGTTAGATGCGTCGGCGTCTGTTTGATGCACGGTTATGCTAACGATGCACACGAACAACGCGTTGGAGAGATTATCGCTGAGTGTTTCCCTGATCTCTTCGTATCGCTCTCGTCAGTAGTGCTGCCGGAGTATCGTGAATACGAGCGTGCGATGACGACGCTGATCGATGTGATGGTTAAACCCTATTGTCAGACGTATCTGACACGAGCGGCGGAAAAAGTGAGCTCGAATGGTATGGGCCCGTCGCTTTTAATTATGCAGTCGAATGGGGGAGTCGTTAGCGATAAAGCTGCGGCTGCGCGACCGGTGACGATGTTACTCTCCGGCCCTGCAGCAGGAGTTCTTGGTGCCGCCCATATGGCCGAGTTAGCTGGCTTCGAGGATATTTTGACCTTAGATGTGGGCGGTACCTCCACTGACGTGTCTTTGGCCGAAAAGCTTGTACCTACTGTGACGAGCCATTCATTAGTCGAAAATTATCCGGTTAAGACACCAATGCTGGATATTGCAACGATAGGCACCGGCGGAGGTTCACTTGCGTGGGTGGACGACTACGGTGGTCTCAAAGTTGGTCCCCAGAGCGGTGGTGCTGACCCCGGTCCGATTTGCTACGGTCGAGGTGGTCGCCAACCCGCCGTGACCGACGCTGCGGTCGTGCTTGGACGGCTCCCGGGTGCGCTCGTCGGTGGTGAGATCGTGCTTGACGTCGATGCTGCTCGTACTGCCTATCGGGCGCTTGGTAGTCGTTTTGATATGAGTGCCGAAGAAGCTGCGGCCGGAGTATTCGAAATAGCAGCTGCCAACCAAGTCCACGGAATTCGACAGGTCACGGTAAATCGGGGACGCGATCCGTCCAACTATGCGCTCATCGCTTTTGGCGGCGCTGGGGGTATGTTTGCTGCCGATGTCGCTGATTTTCTCGATATTACGACCGTTGTTTCCCCTCCTGATCCTGGTAATCTATCAGCCTTCGGACTGCACGTGTCCGATATTAAGCGTGATTATATGCGCACCCTCGTGCGTCAATGTTCGAGCGCAGACACAGACGAAATTGAGGCAGCATGGCGTGAGATCGAAAACCGAGGGCGCGATGAGATCGCGGCCGAGGGGATAGCTAAAGATAGAATTTTACTGACTCGTTCCGGCGATTTACGTTACGTCGGTGAAGGTCACGAAATCGAGGTCTCCGTACCCCCAGGAACGGATGCACCAGACGCGGTTGGTTTCTTATGGAAGGACTTCCATAGAGTCCATCAGGAAACGTTTGGCTTTCAATATGAAGGTGAGCAAGATGTCGAGCTGGTCAATCTGCGGGTACAGGCGGTAGGAAGTATCCATCGACCAAAGGTTGCAAAAATCCCGAAAGGTGGGGATACCGCTCCAACCAGTGAGCGCCCGGTCTATTGGCGTGGTGAGGGCTGGCGCGATTGTCCAATCTTCAACCGGTCTGAATTGGGTGCTGCTAGTGTACTCGAGGGGCCTGCAGTTATCGAAGAATATGGCTCGACCGTTGTTGTTCCGGCGGGTTGGTCATTGAAAGTGGATGTTTTTGGTAATTTGATTTTGGAGACAGGACCATGAGCGGAAGAACCGAAGGCCGGCTTGGTCCAGTAGAGCTCGAAGTAATAATCGGTACGATCCGATCGGCCGAGCTGGAAATCGAAGCGGCGGTTGAACGCACCTCACGTTCGCCAATGATCCGAGATCAACACGACTATCGAGTTGCGCTATTCGATGCGCGTGGTCGTAAGCTTACTGGTCGCTCCTATTCTGCTTTAGTTGAGCCGGTTTTCGAATATTTCGGTGATAGTGAGATCGAACCCGGCGATGTGTTCTTCTGGAATGATCCATACAATAGTAGCGGCGGTATTGGTCACGTCCCCGATTTATGCACTACGATCCCGATCTTTCATGGCGATAGACTAATTGGATTTAGCCAAGTTTTCGGTCACCACGATGACGTTGGCGGATCTGTACCCGGTAGTCTGCCCGTGCATGCGACCGACATGTGGGCAGAAGGTTTAGTTGTGCCGCCGATCAAGCTCTACGAGCGAGGTATCGTCAACGCCGCCGCATTCAAAATCATTGAGCGTAACTCGCGCCTGCCTGAGCATTTGAAGGGAGATATCGACGCCGAGATCGGTGCCGCACGTCTTGGTTCTAAACGGCTATGTGATTTAGCCGAACGTTATGGTGCCGACGCACTCGACTTGGCATTTGATGCAATAATCGATAATTGTGCGGTAACGCTGCGCCGTGAACTACTGCCAAAGATTGCCGATGGCGTCTATCACTGGCAAGACTATATCGAAAATGATGGGGTAGACGAGCCAAGGCTACATGCATTACGTCTGACGATGACTAAAACACCAGAGAAAATCATTCTTGATTTCACTGGCACCGATCCTGAGGCTAAGGGGCCCATAAACTGGCCGATAGACTATGCCGACGGTAAGTTCGCCCGTAAATGGATGGCGCCAGTTTTGCGCTCGCTAGCTGACACTCCAGAGCGTGCTGCTGAGATCGATATGAACGAAGGTGTATTGGACGTGATTGAAATGAAATTTCCGGAGAAGGGTACGCTGGTGACGCCGAACTTCGGCAAGGCAACTGGGATGCGTTTTTTCATTCTCTTGAGATCGCTTGGCGTCTTTGCAGCCTGTCTTTCAAAGGCGACAGGTGGACGGATGCCGGCGGATCATGAAACGATCCGGATCTGGGGCTTGCACGGCGGCACGACAGGCCCTGGTTTCTTTTTATTCCGGGAAGTCCTAGGCGGTGGTGGCCCCGGTCGACCGTGGGCGGATGGTAGCGATGTTGTCCACGTCGTTCCCAATTCACGTAACTTACCTGCGGAGTTTTCCGAAACCCGCTATCCGGTCCTGATTGAGAAACTCGGCTTAGCAATTGATTCGTGCGGTGCGGGTCTGCGGCGTGGTGGTTGCGGCTATGATAAGCAAGTACGCGTTCTAGAGGATAGTCAGTTGTTATCGAATGCCGACCGCGCATTGATCAGTACCTATGGGGTGAACGGAGGGTTGCATGGCGGTACATATGGAATCAAAGTCGTCGATAACCATGGCGAGGAACTCGCCGTTGCAGGAATGGCGGACAATATTCCGGTGACTGCTGGATCGGTGGTGCGGATTGTTACGACCGGCGGTGGCGGTTGGGGGGATCCACTCGAACGAGAAGCGGATTGGGTACGCTATGACGTCGAGTGCGGACTCGTATCAGTTGAAGCCGCTGCCGCGGACTACGGTGTAGTCGTGGTGAACGAATCTGGTGTCGCGGTACTGGAAGAATCTGCGACTAATGCGCTGCGGAGTAAGATGCGCGGGCAACGCGACGCGCCGCAATTTTTTGACAGGGGACCACATTTTGAAGCCATCAAACGCGCGAATGGCGTCAATTGGCCGGATGGATGGACGGACCCCGATGATTATGCCGTTGCTACGACGCCAAGTGATACGAAAAAAGCCGCGTTATGAAGCCGCCCCAATTCGAATACCGACGTGTGCTAACGATTGAAGACGCTATCGGAGCCCTCGCTGAAAACGAAAATACAGCAATCCTTGCCGGCGGCCAAAGCTTGATTCCGACTTTGAATTTCCGTTTGGGAATGCCTGATAGTCTGATCGATATAAGTCGCATCCCGTCGCTTAGTCGGATCGAGCTTACGGAAACAGAAATTAAGATTGGTGCGATGGTGCGCCAGCGCCAAGTCGAACTGCACGATGATATTAAGCAAGCGAATCCTATATTGCGAGAAACACTCGCCCACGTAGCTCATCTAGTCATCCGAAACCGTGGGACTTTGGTCGGAAGTCTGGCTCATGCCGATGCCGCAGCGGAATTACCGGCGGTGTTATTGACGTGCGGTGGTCGGGTCGCAGTCGTCGGCCCAGACGGTGAGCGTTCGATCGCGGCAGATGATTTTTTTCGTTTCCATCTAACAACGGATCTCAAACCAAACGAATTAATCACCGCCGCTAGTTTTCCAGTTTTACCTCCAGATGCCGGTTGGGCGTTTGGTGAGATTGCCCGACGCCGGGGCGATTACGCCATCGCCGGCGTGTGCGTCATACTGAGAATCGACTCGAGCGGTAATTGCACGGATGCAAATTTGGGTGCGTGCGGGATCGCATCACGGCCGGTCCGATTGCTTGAGGCCGAACAGATATTGATTGGAAACCGCCTTGAAGTAGATGTCATCGGCGCCGCTGGCGAAGCCGCGCGCGAAGCAGTTCAAGCCCCGGGCGATAACCAGGCGAGTTTAGCCTATCGTCAACAGGTTCTCGCAACACTAGTTAGAAGAAACGTCGCACGCGCTGCTGCGCGGGCGGGAGCGCCCCATGAGTAAAAAGATACGTAACGCGGTAATCAAAGCTGCGACCGATTCGACGGCTGAAATCTCACTGAAGATCAATGGCGAGACCGTAACCCGAGAAGTTTCTACCAGGCGCCTACTGAGTGATTTTTTGCGGCACGAACTTGGGCTCACTGGATCCCACGTTGGGTGCGAACACGGGGTTTGCGGGTGTTGCACTGTGATTATCGATGGCTGGGCAGGACGTTCTTGCCTGACTTTAGCTGTCCAAGTCGACGGGGCCGAGGTAAGAACTGTTGAAAGCCTTGCAGCGGATGACGGTACTTTACATGCGGTGCAGCAAGCATTTCACGAATGCCACGCCTTGCAGTGCGGGTTCTGTACGCCTGGTTTCCTCATGTCGTTGGTTAATTATTTTGAACGCACGCCGTCTCCAGACCTTTCCGAAGACAATATTCGCTCGGTCTTGGCGGGCAATTTGTGCCGCTGTACAGGCTATCAAAACATAGTCGCGGCGGTACGTAGGGCAGCCGAATTGTTGAACGCTGAGGAGGCTAAGTCATGAGTACGCAGATGTTCGGAGCGGCAATCCCGCGGACTGCCGATCCCCGTCTACTCAAGGGCGAGGGGGCTTACGTCGACGATATTCCGCTTGACGGTGCGCTGCATGCTGCGTTTTTACGTAGCCCAATTGCGCGCGCCCGGATCGGGTCCATCGATGTGAGCGCTGCTCGGTCGTACCCGGGAGTGGCAGCGGTATATACGTGCGATAACATCGGCGCGCTCGATATGGAGATGCCCCTGTTGGTACCGCATCCATGCTTGGTTGGTGCGCGCACGCAGAGACCGTTAGCGCGAGACGATGTGTTCTATGTCGGCCAAACCGTCGCGATGGTCGTGGCGGTTGATCGATATACAGCCGAGGATGCTGCGGCTTTGATCGACGTTGACTATGAACCTCTCGATGTAACAGTCGAACTTGAAGCTGCGGCTGGCGATGGTGCGCACCTTGTGCACGCTGATGTGCTCGGTAATGTCGCTGCTGATTTTACTCAAACCTCAGGTGATCCAGATGCCGCATTTGCTCGAGCCGACCATTTCACAAAAATTTCCGTTCGCATCGAACGAAGTACTGCGGCACCGCTCGAATGCCGCGCCGTGGCTGCTCGTCACGATGGTGTGACGGGCGAGCTCACAGTGTGGGATAGCACCCAAGGGCCGATCCCGATTCGCGGTGGTCTTGCCGCAATATTTAACATTGATGAGGACAAGGTGCGTGTCATCGCGCCAGATGTTGGGGGTGGTTTCGGTCAGAAAGTTATGCTGTTCTACCCGGATGAGGTGCTCGTGCCTAATGCAGCAATGGAACTTGGTGTACCAGTAAAATATACGGAAGATCGATCAGAAAATTTTCTTGGGTCGAATCAAGAGCGTACACAAGTACACGAAATTGAACTAGCTGCGAATAAGGATGGCGAAGTCCTCGGGGTGCGTGATACTTTTTTGCATGATACTGGGGCGTTTATTCCCTACGGGATAGCGGTCGCGCAAGTTGCCTCAACCTCGATCGCGGGTCCATATCGGATCCCAAACATTTGGATCAAATTTCAGGCGATATATACCCCAACGGTTCCGGTATCACCCTATCGTGGATGCGGCCGCCCTCAGGCATGTTTTGCGATAGAAAGGGCGATGGATCAACTTGCCGACGAACTATGTATGGATCGCATTGCACTTCGGCGCAAAAATATGATCCGGAAAGACGATTTCCCTTATCTTCGCGAAGGTCTCTTGTTCGCCGATGGCCTCCCGGTGCGTCACGATAGCGGTGACTATCTAGGCGCAATCGATAAGCTAGAAACCCACATGGATATTGCACGCTTTCGCGTCGAGCAGGCCGCTGCCCGCAAGGAGAACCGCTATCTCGGATTTGGGCTCGCCTGTTACGTTGAAGGGACTGGGCTTGGCCCTTACGAAGGCGCGCACATCCGCATTCATCCAATTACTGGCAAGGTCTACGTTAACACTGGACTCACGACACAGGGGCAAGGGCATGAAACGATTTTTGCCCAAATCGTGGCTGATCAACTTGGCGTCGCGATAACTGACGTCATTGTGGTCGAAGGCGACACAAAGGCCTACGATTGGGGCGCGGCAACTTATGCTAGTCGTGCTGCCGTTGTTAGCGGCAACGCCGTCTATAAAACCGCACTTATCGTACGTGAGCAAGTACTTGAGACGGCCTCCGGTATGTTGGAAGTTTCACCTATAGATCTGGAGTTGGATGAGGGCGAGGTGCGGCTAAAAGGATTCCCGGAGCGCAAAGTGACGTTGGCTGAAGTTGCAACAATTTCGAATCCGTTGCGTTATACGTTTAGTGAGTCGAGTAAATCTGCAGCGCAATTTGCATCGAGCGCGAAGCACGATCGGCCTCCATTGGACGAGGGCGCTCATCCCGGCATTGAAGCAACCGATTACTATAGTCCACCCTGCGCGACTTGGGCCTACGGTGGCCACGCGGCGATTGTCGAGGTTGATCCTGACCTGTGTACGGTAAAGTTTATACGTTACGTCTGCTTGCACGACTGTGGTCGAGTCATTAACTCAATGATCGTTGAAGGTCAGATCCGTGGCGGCTTGGCCCAAGGTATCGGAGGTGCACTGTACGAGCGAATCGAATACGACGAAGATGGTAACCCACGCAATGCGAATTTTATGGATTTTTTAATGCCGTACGCGACGGAAGTGCCGGAGGTAGAGATTTTGCATATGGAAACGCCGTCACCTTTAAATCCGTTAGGAGTTAAGGGTGTTGGTGAGGGGGGCACGATTGCGGTTGGTGCCTGCGTCGCAGCGGCGATCGAAGATGCGTTGGAACCATTTGATATTGAACGCCTGCATGAAGTACCGCTGACCTCAAACGTGATTCATGCGGTTCTCGATAGGGCTAAAGCAAGGAACCCCTAGGTTAGTGCGGTGTTTTTGCGTGCGCTCTATGGATAGCTTCGTCTTAACTCCGTGTTATTAGTCTAGTGCTCGAAGAACAATATTTTTCTCAGGCTATTAGGAAGAACAAGTTCT
>Ga0310344_10003832_pt1 | contig 11179 bp, 11 predicted proteins | sample HC15DNA20200_MG_FD_203801 | JGI IMG/M metagenome (GOLD analysis project Ga0310344, IMG submission 203801) | Marine microbial communities from station ALOHA, North Pacific Subtropical Gyre - HC15-DNA-20-200_MG | ecosystem: Environmental > Aquatic > Marine > Oceanic | place: Pacific Ocean: North... | reverse complement strand
AATTCGTGGTAATTTTTTATTGAATTTATTTGGGCCGTTACTAAAATCTAAATCAGTTGTGTAGATAGTAACATCATGCCCCATAGATGATATTTCACGTGCTAGATCTACGGCTAAAAAAACAATTCCGCCAAACTGAGTTGCAGGTAGAGATGCAGGACAGATTAATGCAATTTTCATATGATTTCCGTTCTACCATGCTTTTTAGATTGTTCTACTCAATTAATTTTGAATTTACTCATAAAATCTTCAAACGATGTGAATTTGAATTCTTTCAATAATTGTTCCATCTTTGGATACGCTTTTTTTAGATTATGATATGTTACAAATTCATCTTGTTTTGACATTTTGACTTTTGGCATGAGTTCAGGTGTTAATTCCCAGGAATGTATGTAGAATATTGCAGGAGAGTTATTATTCTGATATGTTTTAATTGAATTTTTGATTGTACGTAAAGGTAATGTTCTGAGATAGAATCCTCCTCCAGCAGGAATAGTCTTACCGAGAAATTTTGTTATCATTAATGGAAACTCTATAATTTTAGCATCATCTGAAGAATCTTCTAGAAATTTACTTGAAATCATATATGGTCTTGTATTAGCATTTGGAATTCCATATAGTTTAGTTTTAGCTGGTACTACACTACTGTCATAGATATAATTATTTTCGTTTAATGTATCAATAACCCACGAACTACTTTCATTAAGTGAAAAGCTTGGAGCACGGAATCCTTTTGAGTTTCCATTAGTTAGTGTATTAAATTTTTTTATTTCTTTTTGAAATGTATCTCTAAAATTTTTTGAGTCAATTCTTGTATGTTTCATTGTATGAAATGCAATTTCATGATCATTTTCTAGAATTATATCTAATAGTTCAGGTTTAAATTCTAAGAGCTCACCTACAACAAAGAATGTGGCTTTTGTGTCATGTTTACGTAATAGATCAATAATCTTATCAATACCATCAATTACTTTTGGTTTATGTTGTTCATTGGAAAGATACTTTTGAATGAATTCTGGATGAAACCAATCTTCAAAATCTATACCTAATACATTCATTTTAGATCTTTAATGATTAATTTTTTTTATAACTCGTGCAGGATTTCCAACTGCTATACAATAGTCCGGTATGTCTTGTGTAACTACACTTCTTGGTGAAATTATTGAATTTTCACCAATAGTTACTCCTGCAATAATTATTGCGCCAGGATTAATGACCGCACCAGATTTTATTACAACCTTTGAAACTTTTCTAGGAAAATCACCTTGTTTCAAAAACAAATTAGCGGAAGGATTACTATGAGCAAAAATCATTGAATGAGAACCTAATGTTACATTATCACCTATTTCGATCATTTTAGGATAAATTAAATCAATTAAGACATATGGATTAAAATGACAATTTTTACCAATCTTTACTCCTCTAGATCGTTGCATTTTTACAGAGAAACCAGAGATTGGAGAAGAATATGATAGAGAATGGAGTATCCAACCTCGTAAAAATTTAATTTTCATTTTGAAACGGCCGAAACTTCCAGAATAGCCATAATAGTCCATTACTTCTTTTTCATTAATTGGAAAGGCATCATTTTCATCATTCATGTTAACCATGATTTTAGCAAATTTTCAAAATCTAAAGCTTACTGATAAAAAATAGTAGAATTCATACATAATATTTATTGTTGAAAAAATCATTTTCACTATAGAACATTGAAAAAAACACTTTCAGATTATATGACATTATCAAAGCAGATAGATGACCTAAAATTTGATAAAAAATTGAAGGTAGCGATTCTATCCAGTTTTACCTTAAATGGATTAGATGAAACAATTCATGTAAAATGTTCCCAATTAGGAATTAAATATCAATCATTTGTTGCAGGATATAATCAATATAATCAAGAATTACTAGAACCTAGTAGTGATTACTATAAATTTTCTCCTGATATCACATTTTTAATACTTGACATTCGAAATTTACTAGGTGAGAATTTCTATAATTTTAATAATATTTCTGTCGAAGATAGAAAATCATTAACTCACGAAAAAATAAAAGAATTAAAAAATATTATTAAGAATTTTGAAAATAATTCAAATTCAAAATTAGTTATTACAAATTTTAACATTCCATATTATTCTTCAAATGGTATACTAGAGTTAAAATCTGAATTTGGTTTTCATGAAATGATTGAGGAAATAAACAATTCACTTAGAAATATATCTAAAACTTATAATTCAATTTACATATACAATTTTACCAGATTTATTTCAAAATTCGGTGAGAAAAATATTTTTGATTATAGACAGTTTTACTTAGGTGACATACAAATTTCTTTGAATTTCATTCCATCTTTTGCAGATGAATTAATGAGCTATGTTAAACCCATGTGTGGTCTTAATAAAAAATGTATAATTTTAGATTTAGATAATACATTATGGGGTGGCATTATTGGAGAAGATGGTTTTGATGGAATCGAATTAGGTCACACTCCTAATGGAAAAGCATTTGTTGAATTTCAAAAAGAATTACTTTCATTATGGGAACAAGGAGTTATTCTTGCAATAAATAGTAAAAATAATTTTGACGAGGCAATGAAAGTGATTAAAGAACATCCAAATATGATTCTAAGAGAGAAAAATTTTGCCAGCATACAAATTAATTGGAACGACAAAGCTGAAAATTTAAAACATATTGTAAATGAAATAAATATTGGATTAAATTCAATAGTATTTTGTGACGACGATAAATTAAATCAAGAAAGAATTAAACAGGAATTTCCAGAAGTTTTAACTCTTGAATTACCAGATGATCCATCACAATTTGTGCCTATTTTAAAAGATCTTAACGATTTTAATGTCCTACAGAGAACTACTGAAGATAAAAAGAGAGGAGAAATGTACTCACAGCAAAGAGAACGTAATAGTTTGGAACGAAGTATATCTAATCTCGATGATTTTCTGCAAGAACTTAATATCACAGTTATAATAAAAAAATCAAATGAGTTTCTTATTCCCAGAATTTCTCAACTAACATTAAAGACTAATCAATTCAATTTAACAACAAGGAGATATCAAGAAGAAGAGATTAGAACTAGATCAAACGACACAAATTTTTCCATAGGTTGTGCTCAAGTTCTGGATAAATTTGGAGATAATGGTATTACGGGAGTTTATATTGTGAAAAAGGATGAGAACGTTTGGTTTATCGATACATTTCTTTTGAGTTGTAGAATAATGGGAAGAGGTGTAGAAAATGCAATTTTATCTCAAATTTTAAAAGATGCAAAAACAAATGGAGTGAAGCAAATTAAAGCAGAATTCATTCCTACTCAAAAAAATAAACCTGCTGAGACATTCTTGTCTGATTATGGTTTCATGAAACAAGATGAATTTTGGGTCTATAATCTAGATAATAATATAAAAACACCAAAACACCTGAAGGTTGAAGTAGAATGATGGAAGATGATGTTAATGCAATAATTGCAAAAGTATTTTCAATTTCTGAATCTCAGATAAATGATCAATCAGGACCTGAAAATATTGAATCATGGGATTCCTTCAATGGTTTAATTTTAGTGGATGAATTAGAAAATCATTTCAAAATAAAATTTTCAATTAGTGAAATCACGGATGTAAAAACAGTAGCAGACATCAAACGACATCTCAAAAATCATAATATTTCTTAAATGTCTAGTAATTCTTCTGACCTAACATTTGAACAAATTAGGATAGGATATAATAAAGAATTTCAGGTAGTAATCACTGAATCCCTAGTTAATGATTTTGCAAAAATTACAGGAGATTTTAGTCCAATTCATATCAATGAGAATTTTGCTAAATCAAAAAAATTCAAAGGTAGAGTAGTTCACGGCATGCTTCTTGCATCTTTCCTATCACAAATGGTTGGAATGTATTTACCTGGCAAACACGCGATTTATTTGTCACAATCATTAGAATTTCATAATCCATGTTTCATAAACGATAAGATTACTATTTCTAGCGTTATTACTGATAAAAGTGAAGCAACTAAGATCATAAAAATTAATTCAGAAATTATCAATGAAAAAAATGAGATTCTTCTAAATGGAACAGGTAAAATAATTGTTAGAGATGATTGAGAATTTTGGTATAGGTATTGATGTATCAAGTATACAAAAATTTAAGGATAAACCGTTTATAGAAAATGAAAGTTTTTATAAAAAAATCTTTTCAAACGAAGAAATTGAATACTGTTTAAAATTCAAAAATTCATCTGAAAAATTTGCTGGAAAATTTGCTCTTAAAGAAGCATTGATTAAGTCCATCAGTAAAAAGTTAGAATTATCAAAAATTGAAACATCCCATGAGGATTCTAAACCAATAGTGAAAATTTTAGATTTTAAACAAAATTATAGATTTCTTGCTTCATTATCTCACGAAGATAACTTTGCAATTGCGGTAGTAATATCTGAAAGAATCAAGTGATTTTTTCTTTAGCTTTTTTGCTAAGCTTAGTCAATATGGAATTAAATGACTGATTCATAGATTCTTTTGAAACATTTATTGGGACAAATATCTCATCTGGAAAATTTTTAATTAATTTTTGATCTGTAATGATTTTTTTGTCTTCTAATTCACGATATTTTTTGTTGATTATTTTTTTATTTTTACGAATTTCCAATTCTGCTTTAATTTTAGCTCCTAGAAATCCTTTTGAGATATAAAACGCCCAAACGAACATATCAACTAATGCTAATGAAAAACGCATTTTTTCGTACGTATCCTTAGAATAATGTGTAAGAAGACAATATTTTCTATTTCTTTCTAACCAATAGAATTTTTTTGATGACCATTTCAATGAATAACTTTCTACGTGAAAAATTTTGGATTTTGGAACATAGTATGAATTTATTCCAATTTGAGCGGCACGCCAACCCAAGTCTAAATCATCATGGTATAGAAATAGAAACTCATCTAACAATCCTACTTTATTTAGAACTGCTCTTGATGTGAAAAGACATGTACCTGAAGCATAACCAATTTTTTGAATTTCTTCAACTTTGTTAGTTACTTTATTACCTTTATCTCGTGCAAAGCCAAATCCAAAAATGTGAAGCATGTTTCCAGTACTCTGAATTACATTTTCTTCGTTTAATGAGAGGATTTTTGGTTGGTATAATCCTTCACCAAATTCATTGTATGCAGAAATCAATTCATTTATCCAATTAGGTTCAACAATTGTATCTGGATTTAATATCACAATAAATTCTCCGCTTGCATGTTGAATTCCAACATTATTACCCCCACAGTAACCAAGATTGTTTTTATTTTGAATTAGTTTAATGTCCGGAAATTTATTCTTACATTTTTCTTGACTACCATCTGATGAGATATTATCAACTATAATTATCTCAAGATTTGAGTATGTTGATTTTTTTAAAGAATTAATACAATTTAGTAATAACTCCCCAGCATTATAATTTAGAACAATAATACTAACTAGAGGAAACTTGTTCATATCTCAAACAAATTTACTTAGATATTTACTGTTACTAATCAAAAAATTTTTCTCAAAGAGATATTTTTGAACCTTCACCGAGTAGGAATACTTTTTCAGTACCTACTTCATCTTTAATTTCTGAATTATTTGCAATAATACTATCTTTAATCTCCGCAGATGAATTAATTTTACAATTTTGCATAATAATTGAATTTTCGATTAGAGCAACAGAGATAATTGAATTATCTCCAATACTGACATTAGGACCTATCCTAGATTTAGTTAGGATTTTACAATTATCTCCAATAATAACTGGACCTTGAATTTTTACATCCTGGCCAAATTCACAGTTTTTTCCTAGAATTACATTATCAACAACATTAACATTTTTGGTTTTAGTATGATCAACGTTATCATGTTGATGTTGAAATTCTGGATGCTTATTGATTATTTCACCATTGGCATGTAGAATATCATCTGGAGTTCCAGTATCTTTCCAATAATCTGTGATTTTTTCATAGCTAATATTGTTATTTTGTTTTAGTAGATTATCTAATGCATCAGTAATTTCTAATTCATTACGCCATGATGGTTTTAGTTCATCAATAATATCAAAAATATTTGGCGTTAGAAAGTAAATCCCAGTTACTGCAAGATTTGATGTTGGGTTTTTTGGTTTTTCTGTAATTTTAGTAATTTTTCCATTTTCAACATCTGCAATTCCAAATCTTGAAGGATTATCCACCTCACATAACAAAACTGTTGCATCATAATTTGAATTTCTAAAATTCTCAGAAAAGTCTGTAATAGATTTTTGTATAATGTTGTCTCCAAGAAAAACAAGGAATTTTTCATTATTAACAAAATTCTTACATAATCTGATTGCATGAGCAATCCCTTTAGGTTCATCTTGTTCTATGTACGTAATTTTCACTCCAAATTTAGTTCCGTCACCATAGAATTCACGTACTTTGTTAGAACCTATACCTCCAACAATTATTGCGATTTCAGTAATCCCAGTTTCAGCAATTGCATCTAGACAATACTGGGACATAGGTTTGTTAGCAATGGGCAGTAGTTGTTTGGGACCTGTATGTGTTAATGGTCTCAAACGAGTTCCGTGTCCACCGTGAAGAATAATTCCTTTCATTTTCTATGATTTTACATCTTGTATGTCAATTAGAATTTTTCCATGGTGTTGATTCTAATGCAGTTGATAAATTATTCAGGAGTTCAGGATTAGTTTCATACCATTGAATGGTTTTTTGTAAACCTTCTTCAAAATTTGATTTTATATTCCAATTAAGATTTTTCGTGATTTTAGTAGAATCCATACTATATCGAACATCATGTCCGGGCCTATCTTCAACAAATTCAATTAGATCTTCAGATTTATTCATCATTTCAAGAATTTTTTTAATTACAGTTAGATTATCGATTTCGTTATTTGCAGAAATGTTATAGGATTCACCAGATTTTCCATTCTTAAGTACAAGATCAACTGCATCACAGTGATCATCAACAAATATCCAATCTCGAATGTTTTTACCATTTCCATAAACTGGTATTTTTTTATTGTTATAGGCTAATACAATAGTTTTTGGAATTAATTTTTCTAAAAATTGTCGAGGTCCATAATTATTTGTACAACGAGTAATTACAACATCAGAACCGTAAGTGACATAATACGAATTGATTAAAAGTTCGGCAGCTGCTTTGGTTGCAGCATATGGACTAGATGGATTGAATTTTGAACTTTCGTTAGCTGTTCCCGTAGATAGACTTCCAAATACTTCATCAGTAGAGATCTGAATCATACGTTTATGTTGTTTTGTAATTATATCTAATATGGTAAATGCACCACGTATGTTAGAAACCAAAAATGGATTTGCATCGTGAATACTTCGATCAACGTGTGATTCTGCAGCAAAATTTACTACAATATCACATTTTTCAATTTGGTCTTCCATGAATTTTTTATTTGAAATATTCCCTTTAGTAAAATTATACCTCTCTGAATTTTTAATTTCATTTAGGTTTTTATGATCTGAGCCATACAATTCGGCATCAATATTAGTTATGGATACATCATTATTGATGTCTAATAATCGTAAAATGAAATTGCTTCCAATAAATCCAAGTCCTCCAGTAACAAGTATTTTCATATAATCACAAATTTTTTAATATTAATAAAATATTGTATAATTTAGTTAGTAGCATTAAATCCAAACTTTTATTGGCTAAAATCATTGTTTTTTTCAAGTGGAAAAAGAAAATTTTTCAGTATTGGACTTAGAAAAACACCAAACTAAAGATATCAAAGATTCTCATATCAACGGTGAATTAACAATTGTTTGGAGAGAATGGGATAATTTGATAAAAAATCCAGAAATGATTTACGTTAATCTAGTTAATCCTAAGGAGATAAAAGGTCCACATATTCATAAAAATCGAACTAGTTATTTTTACTGTATTTCTGGAAAAATGGTAATTGTTGTAAAAGATGAAAGTGGGAGATTTCACGAAATAGAAATAGATTCATCACAATCTAAATTAATTTGCATACCTAATGGGATTGCTGCAGCAATAATCAATCCATCAGAAAAAATTTCAAAAATTTTAGTGATGGGAGACGTAGCTTGGAAGCCAAATGACAACGAAATGAGCAATTCGACATTTGATGATTATGATTGGAGTAAGTGGAAATAAAAATAAAAATTGGAACAAACAATTGATGATTATTCAAAACAAAATAAAATATTAACTAAAAAGATAATTTTTGCGGATGCAAATTCAAATTTTCAAGAAATTAAAAAAATTATTAATAAAAATAAAGATTATGAAATAATATCATTTGATTACAAAACACATAAAAAAATGAATGATGAAAAATTAGATCATATAATTTCAGATATATTCATTAATGATACAGAATGTAAAGAACTGCAAGATTATGTTTATAAATTTACATATTGGTTTCATGAAAAAGAATTTTCAGAATTATTAAACTATAGAGGAATAAATATAGGAAAATTATATCAAGATGAAATTTTGAATTTTTTTGTTAGATTTCTAAAAAGATTTAAAGAGATTGAAAATATATTTCATCAAAATAAAGAAGTAGAATTTTTTGCGGATAACGAATTATATAAAATAATTAGTTTTTTCACAAGATCGTGTATAAATATTGGAAATTCTAATGAGAAGATGCATGCATTTACACATGATGAGATAAAAATTGGTTTAAAAATTGGCAAGAGTCAGAAAAATATTTTTCTTGATGAAAAAACATATTTAAAATTAAGAAATTTTATAGATCGTGTAATTAATAATTTTTTTACACCAAAGATTTCAAATGATAAAAAAACAAATATTATGTTTGTAGAATATAATACGGATAGATTTAAAGATCTTTTTTTGACATCTAAAGAAAATAATTCAAACATATTTTTTTATGGAAGAAAAAGACCACCATTTTGGAATTTTTCAACGCTTAAAACAATAATTAATTCTAAATGTAGAATAATTACCGAGGATTTTATTTATGATAAGATGGTGGAAGAGAATTATTTAGAAGCCGATAGACATATGAAAAATCAAATTTCCAAATTATGGAAAAAAAAAGATATGTTTGACAAATTCTTTAGTTTTAAAGAAAAAACCATTTTTGAATTAATTAAGCCAGTTTTAATTGAGTTAATAGAAAATAGATTATCAAGTACACTAAAAGAAATAGAATTGGCTTACAGAATGTTTGAGAAAGTGAATATAGATTATTCTGTAGTAATTAATGAAGTAGGGTTTTATGAGCAGATTATTTCATCTCTTTCAAAAGAATTTAACATAAAGTGTGTACACATGCAAGAAGGATATCATTGGGATTCTAAAGAAGTGAATCAGAATCTTACTTCACAAGGAGTTTTTCTTCATGATGCAGAGAAATTATTAGTTTGGGGAAATGTTGATAAAAAATTAGCTATAGATAATGCGTCTATTTTGCCTGAAAAGATAGAGATTATTGGGGCACCAAGATATGATAGTTTTTTTGGTTCAAAGCCGAAAAGAGGTGAGTATATTTTACTAGCTAGTTCAGCAGATCCACAACCAGAAGAAATTGAGGGCTTAAGAATTCACAAAATAGAGAATTATCTTTCAGACATACTCAAAATTTGTAAAGTAGTTTCTAAACTTGATGAGAAACTTGTTGTCAAATTACACCCATCACCAACACAGCTTACTAATTTGGAACAATTGACTAGAAAAATAAATTCAGAAATTAAAGTACTTGCATCTGGAGATATAACAGAATTATTACCAAATGCAAAGATCTTGATATGTATTGGAATTAGTAGCGTAATGATTGAAGCACTAATACTAAACAAACCTGTTATATTTATTCCAGGAATTGATTATAATTGGAAAAACCCAAGCTTATTAAATATGAATGGTTGTTTGAGTTCAAATATTAAGAATATTAGAAATGATCTTTTAAGAATTTTAAATGACGATTACAATTCTTCAGAAATGAAAAAAGCATCAGAGGAATATTTGTCAAAATTAATTAATTATCAAGGATACTCTTCTAAAAAATTTTATGAGTTAATGAGTCAATGATTTATTATTCAGGATAATACTTCAGTATTAAGTTTCCATCAGATGTCCTCTTGAAGATTCCAGCATCATCTAATTCAAAAAGATCCTTATTTGCAAATTTGTCAACTATTTCATAAAATCCTTGTCTATCAAGTTCCATGTCTTTTAAAAATTCATCAAAATATCGTAGTGGGATTTTTCCTTCATATTCTTTTACTAATCTAACTCCTTCTTCTCTAGAGATCTTTCCATATCTTATATCTAATGATGCATGATCTGTTGCTCTACCAAATCCATATTTTATCCATTTGAAATAGTCATGCATGCCTGTATACTTTTCATCTAAATTTTCCCAATTCGTATATGTTCCTTCCTTAGGTCTATCATCCACACTAAATCCGTGTTTTTTCACAAATTCTAAATTTTTGTATATATCATATTTGTAAAAATAAAAAAGAAATATTGAATTTAATTTCATTTCATCCAATTGTTCTTTAGTTGGATAAATGTATGGATTAAGATGTTTTAATTCTATTTCATGTTTTAATGCAACTTCTTTAACACTGTATTTGTCTAACCAGAATCCTCCGAATGTTCTTAACCATTCATAATCTAATTTATCACCCAAACCAGGTCCTCCATATTCGTATTGAGGATTCTCGCCCCAGATTACTAATGGAATTTTAAATGCGGATGCAATCTTTATTGGAATAATGAATATTCCATGATGTTCAGGCCATGTTACATCTCCGAATTCTGTTAAACCAATTTTTGCAAGTTTTCGATAAATCTTTGGATTTGGTGTAAATTCAATAGAATCAAAACCCAAACTTTTTAGATTTTCAATATTTTTTCTACCTAATTCCACTAAATCTCGAGGAATGAAAGTAACCAAAAGAGGATTTAATCCTAATTCGTCCCGTGCATATAGTGCTTGAGCATGAGAATCTTTTCCTCCACTAACTGGAATTACACAATCATAACTTCCATCTGTTTTTCTATAATTATCGGCTATTTTTTTCAGTTCACTTTTTCTTGATTCCCAATCTATTGAGGATTTTTTATCCCAATTAGTACAGGCATCACATATGCCCTCATCATTAAATTT
>Ga0310344_10003831_pt1 | contig 11184 bp, 9 predicted proteins | sample HC15DNA20200_MG_FD_203801 | JGI IMG/M metagenome (GOLD analysis project Ga0310344, IMG submission 203801) | Marine microbial communities from station ALOHA, North Pacific Subtropical Gyre - HC15-DNA-20-200_MG | ecosystem: Environmental > Aquatic > Marine > Oceanic | place: Pacific Ocean: North... | reverse complement strand
CAACTTGCCAGAGGGTACAGCCAGGGTGAGTTTTCTCCGCTCGAGGCGATCGACGCGGTGCTGGCGCGCATTGATCACTGCGAGAGCCAGCTGAACGCCTGGCGGTTGGTTGATAATCGCCGTGCTCGATCACAGGCGCGTGCTTCAGCAAGAAGGTGGCTTGCCGGAGAGCCTAGGGGGCCGCTTGATGGCATACCGGTTGCCATAAAAGATGTGACGGAGACCAAAAGTTGGCCTACTCGAAATGGCTCTCTTGCTCCGGAGCGGATTTCCCAGACCCGGGTCGATGCGATCGTGGTGGAGCGTTTAAAAAAAGCAGGCGCAATACTGATAGGCAAAACGCAGACTCCAGAGTATGCCTGGCTAGGGGTGACTGAGAGCGAACTCCACGGCATTACCCGTAACCCCTGGAATGCCGAATGGACGCCGGGAGGGTCCAGCGGAGGTTCAGGTGCAGCGGTGGCGGCTGGCATGGCGGTCGTCGCCACCGGAACGGATTCTGGTGGATCGATCAGAGGGCCCGCAAGCTTCTGTGGAGTCGTGGGCTTCAAGCCGACATTTGGCCGAGTGCCGGTATGGCCACAAAGCCCACTGATGGGAATGGAGCATTGTGGTCCGATCGCGCGGTCTGTTCGAGACGCGGCCATCGCGTTCGAGGTGATGGCGGGCGGCGATAGCCGTGATGGCTCCGCGATCCAGCGCAATGCGCCAAAAGTCACATTAGGACTCGAGCGCGGCGTAAAGGGTCTCAAGATAGGGTTCTCACCGGACCTTGGAGTTCCCCGGGTCGATGACGACGTGTTGAAAATAGTTTCTGAAGCAAAACGGGTGTTTGTAAGCCTTGGTGGGATTGTCTCGCGGACCCGTCTAGACCTTGGCGAGGCCAGAGAGCTTTCCTACGCGATTTGCAATCCGATGGCAGCGCGTATTCGATCCGATCTAGGCAAAAAGGCGGCACGACTGAGCAATGAGGTATTGCTGACTTGCGCTAATGATGGTGCAAAAATGAGTGCGGTTGACTATCTTAAGGCAGAAGCCAAGCGGACCAAACTTCGCGGTAGGATGAGCGCGTTTTATGAGAGGTATGATTTGTTGATCTGCCCAACACTTGCATGCGCGCCGTTTCCCGTCGGCTACTCGCAGCCTCCACACTGGCGAAAACGGGACGGCGAATTCATGGGTATGGCCACGCCCTTTGACCTTACCGGACAGCCTGCGATATCGGTACCTTGTGGTTTCACTGATCCTGGTGCACCCGTCGGACTCCAGATTGTGGGCGCCTATGGTGAGGATGCTCTTGTCCTGAGAACAGCACGCGCTTTTGAGAAGGCTGTCAAACTCGAAAAAGTGCATCCACCCATCTGATCATCGATAATCCCGTTGTTCATGCCTGAAGAGAATGCGAGATGCCAACGCTCTCAGCTCACCAGATAGCGCAATTTAAGCAAGACGGTTATCTCTTCCTTGAAGGGGCATTAACCGACGAACAACTTCAGGGTCTGCGGCAGGACTTCGAGAAATGGAAAGAAGAGAGCAGACAGTACAGTGCGCCCTACGGTGTTACTTTTGATGGGCGACCCCGCTTTGATATTGAACCGGGGCACAGTGTTGATGCGCCAGCCCTGAGACGAATCGCATCGCCCATTGAGATCTCGGATGCCTATCTGGATGTGATGCGGAACAATCGGGCGTTGGATGCGTTAGAGGATATTCTGGGCCCCAATATCAAGTTTGAAAATGCCAAGATCAATTCCAAGTTGCCGGGCGCTGCAACCGAGATCAAGTTTCACCAGGATTTTCTTTTTGAAGCACATACCAACGATGACATGGTGACGGTGTTGTTTTTTCTTGATGATGTGACGGAAGAAAACGGACCGCTGGAAGTAGTGCCGGGCAGTCATAAAGGCCCGCTTTATGAGCATTGGCACGGCGGAGTATTTACGGGAACAGTCAGCGACGAAATTGCCGCCGAGATGGCACCCAAGGCCGTTGCTTGCTACGGCCCTGCCGGATCGGCCTGCCTTATGCATACCAGAGTCCTGCATGGCTCAGCGCCTAATCTTGCGGATGCACCCCGTACACTTTTCATCTGTGAATACCTGGCGGAAGACAGTTATCCTCTGCATGCAAATCATATTCCAAGCAAGTACATGTACGAAGTGGTACGCGGTGAGGCGACCGGTAGGGTGCGCTGCAGCAACTATGAAATGGCGTTTCCTGAGATGCCCACGGGGGCGTCCTTTTTCGAGCAACAGGCCAAGGCCTGAAAGGCTGAAGTTTACCCACAGGCAGCAATGGTGAGTTGCAAAAGAGCCTTTCTGCCTTTTGAGCGAGGTATCAGTTGAGCAGGAATCATATTGACTCTATGCCGTGTGTTAATGCTGATCGCTTGTGGCGATGGCATATGCGAATGGCACAACTCGGAGCGACTGGACGTGGCGGCGTTAACCGACCTGCCTTGTCAACGGACGATATCGAACTGCACAGGCAACTGGCGCTGTGGGCCCGCGAACGGAACTTTGCGGTTGAAATCGATGCCTACGGTAACCAGTTTATGCGCAGGCCAGGGACTGATGAAAATTGTGCGCCATTGGTGAGCGGGTCCCATAGCGACTCCCAGCCGACTGGAGGACGATTTGACGGTATCTCCGGCGTTCTAGCCGCCGTGGAGGCGGTTGAGGTAATGGAGGAAGCTAACATTATGACCCGTCATCCGCTGGAAATCGTCATCTGGAATAACGAAGAGGGAGTGCGGTTCCGGCCAACCCAGATGGGCTCAGCGGTTTACGTAGGTCATGCTCCGCTCCACCCGTTGCAGGCCGCGGTTGATCCGCAAGGTGTATCTCTGGAGTCAGAGGTGAGTCGTCTGCGGCAGACGGTCGATTTTGCAAGCGAACGCAGTCTCGGCAAGCCATTCGCCAGCTATCTTGAACTCCATATTGAACAAGGACCGGTACTTGAGGAAGAGCAGATCGATATTGGTATTGTGACTTCAATTCAGGGCACACGAAAATTTGAAGTCGAGATTTTTGGGGAAGCGGCCCACGCAGGTACTACCCCATCAAAAAACCGCCGAGATGCGTTGCTTGATGCGGTCAACGCGGTCAAAGCTCTGCAAAAATTGTTTTACGATCCCCTCGATCTTGTACGTTTCACGATAGGCCAGTTTGAAGTTAAGCCAGGGGCGCTGGCTGTGGTTCCGGATAAAGTCTTCTTCACTATCGATTTTCGACATCATGAGGATGGGGTGCTGAGATCTCTGGGCGATCAAGTCAAAGCGGTATGTGAGGATGCAGTCGAGCGATGTGATGTCCGCGTGACAGAGACACGTAACGCCCTTTCTGAAGCATTTCCAGAATCAGTTCAGAAGATGGTTGAAAAGGCGTGCTCAGTGCGAGGTTACACCTATCGATATCTCCCCTCCGGCGCTGGGCATGATGCCCGGTATCTGAATCCATTCTGCCTCAGCGGGATGGTATTTGTTCCGTGCCATAACGGGATCAGCCATAATGAGGATGAGTATGTGGGTCCTGCCGCCCTTGCCAAGGGTGCCCAGATTGTGGCCGATATGCTTCTGATGCTTGACGAGCAATTGGCGTTGTGAGCTATTAGAGAAAAGATAGATCGATGAAAGCCTCTTTTGAATGCATTGATGGACATACGGCAGGTATGCCTGTGCGTATGGTGGTTAGCGGCGCGCCGGTCCTGCGGGGTGCTGATCAGAGCGAACGGCGTCAGCACTTTATCCAAGAATTCGATTGGATTCGACGGGCGCTGATGTTTGAGCCCCGTGGACATTCCGCCATGTCGGGGAGCATTATCTATCCGCCCTCGAGCGATGACTTCGATATGGGTGTGATCTACATTGAGACCACCGGCAGTTTGCCGATGTGCGGGCACGGCACTATCGGAACCGCAACTTTTGCACTTGAGCGTGGTTTGGTGACACCCAAAACGGAAGGGCTGCTTCGGCTTGAAACTCCTGCCGGGCATGTTGACGTTCAGTATGTTCGGGAAGGGGAGAAGGTCACAAGCGCCAAACTGATTAACGTGCCATCATTTCTGATGTATCGGGATATGGAGATCGAATCACCGGATCTTGGCCTGCTCAAGGTGGATATCGCCTATGGTGGGAATTTTTATCCGATTATTGAGCGCCAGGAACACTTCAGAGACATCAACGATCATGATGCGCCGTCTTTGATTCAGATGGGTATCCGCTTACGAGAAGCGATCGAAGATGCCTGCGAGATTGTCCATCCACTCGATCCTAGTATCTCGGGCTTGCGTCACTGTATGTGGACAGGCGAGGCAATGGATTCAGAAAGCGACGCTCGGGGATGCGTGATAGCGGGAGATATGATCGACCGCTCTCCGTGCGGCACCGGGACCTCGGCACGTCTTGCCCAGCAGTCTGCCAGAGGACTCCTTGGCATCGACGAGCCCTTTGTCCATGAGAGCTTTATAGGCAGCACATTTACCGGCACGGTAGAAGACAAGACGACCGTGGGGGAATATGAGGCAATCATTCCGGGCATTTCCGGCTCTGCGCATATCACGGGGCTCAACACGATCTATGTTGACTCCAATGATCCGTTTCCAGAAGGATTCATGATCTGAGCTCCCCGATTTAGTGCCCTGAGCTTGCGGAAACTGGCTGTACCGCGAAAGGGGCAGTCTCCAAAAGCGCAATCACATCCGCTTGGGTATGTGACGTGAAGTGACCCCTGCTGCCATCATCCAGACGGCGCCGCCGGCGAAGACCACCGGCAGGGAAAAGAACTTCAACAGTACTGCAAATATTCCCGGCACCGCCAGGTTGGCTGTATCTCGGTACGTTTGATAAACCCCCGCCATTTCGGTGCGTTCGCGTGGCCGAACTGCCCGCAAAAACAGTACGTGGCCAGATCCATCCAGCATTGTTGCGCCAAGGGCCGCCAGAATCAGCAGGGTAACTGCGAGTGAGGGGGACTCCGCGAAGACAAAGACAGCGGTGGTGGCAAGACTGGTCACTACAAATCCTGTACGCATCAACAAGCGCAGCGAATAGCGTCGCGCGATCCAGCCCCAGAACGGAACGGTCAAGGTCCAAGCTGAGCCAATGGAGACAATCGCTGATCCCCAAAGTTCGCCCAGCCCCGTGTTCACCGCATATATCGGGGTATAGATGATGAATAGCTGCCACCATCCCGATCTTGCGAGAGTAAGAATCCAGGCCAACCGCAGACGGGGCTGCTCCAGAAACCGCTTAATGTTCTTTATCAGGTTGGAACCGACCGGATGTCTTCGGATATCAAGATGATGCAGTCCCAAGCCTCGGAAATAAATCAGGGTCATGACCGAACCGAATAGCGCAACGACAAAGGGCACCCAGGCACCGTAACTTGTCTGAAGATAGACACCGAGCCACGGGCCGATAGACAGCGCTGCGACGGCGGCAATCATCCGCCAGGGTTCAAACTGTGAAAGCTGGCCCCTTGGGACACGTTGCATCACATAGAGATTGAGAATCACCTCCATCGCGGTGATACCGAAGATGTGAAATACCATTCCGAGAGAAAAGGCAAAGAGGCTCTCCGTCGAGAGCAGAAAAATAGAAACCGTCATGACCAGGAGACTCACCAAAAACCCTGCATACAGGCTGACATGACGAAGGATCGAATAGACGCCTAAACTGATTCCGATCCCAAAGATACTAACGGCGAAAAACAGGACGCTAACATGTTGCGCGCTGCCGAGCAGCGCAAGTGCCTTAAGCGGCAGAATGGACAGCAGTACGGCACGCGCGATGGTAGCCACGAAAAAGAATCCCGCGAGGGGGAGATGCCGACCTGTTGCGGCCTGAGTCATCCGAATCTGAGACTTCCGTTGGAGCGCGATGAGCCTGGACTAAAGGCCTTCAGAAAAGGTCCGACCCATCTCATAAGCTTCCTGGATCATCTCTGCGGGGCGCTCGCCTCCAGCCGTGGAGTGGTGCAGATAGGCAAACCGTCCATCTGCGATTCCACAATAATTGAAGATACCGGTCACGATCTGGGTTTCAATTGCAGTATCGTATCCGCGCTTGGCATAAGTGGGTCCATCGGAGGCGGAAAGCCCGATAGCAAGCGCCCGTTTGTGTTTGAGAGTTCTCGAGCCGTAGGCGACGTCTTTGTTCCACACCCGGTCGATCCAGCCTTTCAGCATTGCGGGAAATGACCACCACCAGATCGGAAAAACCAGGATGACCCCCTGGTTGCGTTCGAGCCGCTTGATCTCTGATTGCACCGCCTCAGAATAGATCTTGTTATCGGTCGTCTGGTCGGGTTCATCGGCGGGCAGGATCAAAGGATCAAAGCCCTCGGCATAAAGATCTGCCAATTCCGTTTCATGCCCTGCTGCTTGAAGACCCTCAATCACCGCTTTCGCGATCTGGCCGGTGAGCGAATCGGGCCTTGGATGGGCCATGACAACAAGAACCTGCACTCTCCTTCCTCCTGCGTGAAATTACGTCTCACTATAAAGCTCAGGTCCTGGCTTTTCCAGTTATCATTGCTTAGGTAAAGAGTAACTTGATCTCCTGCGTCTGATTTGAGGCTCCCGCTTTAGTGAAACCCCCAACGGTCATTCTTCATACCGACAACCCAGAGGCGTCAAAAGCGGTGCTTGAGAAAAGGCATCCTGATTTGCCAATTTGGACGTGTAGCACGTACGAAGGTCTTGCGGGGCTGGTGAGTGAGACTGGAGCCGAGGTCGTGCACTCAGTGCGTTTCAATGGAAGCCAGGGGTTTCCAAGAGACGTACTGGTCAGTTCTGAAAGTGTGCGTTGGGTTTCGGTGGCAGGTTCAGGCACCGACCATCTCGCACCGTGGGATTCGGATCATGTTGCAGTGACCAATGCGGCCGGCGTTGCGGCAGAAATGATGGCGCAGTATGTCCTGGGGGTCATGCTGCATTTTTCATTAGGTTTTCCAACGCTCCGCGCGGCTCAGGCCCGCCAGGAATGGCTGATTGCTGAGGTCGAACCCATTGATGGGAAGACGGTACTGATACTGGGTCTGGGAAAAACAGGTCAGGCTGTCGCTGCGCGTTGCAAACTGATGGGACTAAAGACGCTCGGCGTTAGGGCAAACCCGAAAGAGACGCCCCATGTTGATGAAGTCCACAGCCTGAGTGCGCTTGGTGCATTATGGGAGCGCGCAGATTTTCTGGTGGTATGTGTCCCGCTTTTGGAGAGTACCCGAGGCCTGGTCAACAAAGCCGCTTTTGATCACCTGAAGCCATCCGCCGTGGTTATCGATGTTTCGCGAGGTGGTGTGATTGAGGAGTCGGCGTTGATATCGGCGCTCGACAGCAGAAAAATTCGAGGAGCCGGCCTTGATGTGTTCAGAGTGGAACCGCTTGCCAAGGGGCATAGGCTCTGGGATTACGAGAACGTCATTATTACTCCACACTGTTCGGCAGTTTATGCAGGGTGGGATCTGAAATCAGTGGAGATGTTTGCCGAAAACCTGACACGCTACCGTCAGGGGCAAGCGCTTTTGAATATTGTCGACCCCGCCCGGGGTTACTGACGAACTGAGTCGATCTATCAGTCGTTTAGAAGATCAAACAACTGTCCAGGGCAGTTGTCCTGGTGCTTTAACCCCAGAGCACGCATCAGGCAGAACATCATGGCCTGGTTTGATGTGATCACCACTTTGCCTAGTCGAGATTCGATTCGCTCGATGACTTCCACCGAGCGCATGTCGGTACAACTCAGAACCAGTGCCTGTGCGTCAGGGTGATCGGCACGACACGCGAGCTCAGCGACCTCATCCGGACTGAGTTTTCCTTGGCCATAGTTGCCCAGTCGGTGAAAGTGCAGCGTTGAGCCTCGCGGACGCATCATCATCAGGTCAGGCTCAAGGTTTGTATAGGTGAACGGCACCAAAACGCCAATCCGTACGCTTCCACGATCTTCCGGGGTCACCGCACCACCTCCTTTAGCACCTGGAGGCACCGATCCATAATGTCCTGACGGCAGATTGTCGCCCTCAGGCACTCGGCAAGACCGTAAGGCCCCATGCCGCGCAGGGCAAGTTTATGGGCCCGCAACTGCCTATCTGCCTCGGCTGCGATCTCAGAGGAGGGAAAACGGATCAAGACAAAATTGGTATGGCTCTGGGGTACAACAAGGCCCAAGGCCCGGCATTCATCAGCGAATCGCTCGCGAATCTCTATTGTCCGATGCACAATAGAGCGCATGTGTTTCTGGTCGCGCATAGCGGCAGTTGCCATTACCTGCGCCGGTACGGAAATATTGTTCGGGTTTAGGACCTTGCGCATCTGCGCAGCGATTTCTTTTGGAAAATAACCCCAGCCGACCCGGATGCCAGCTAATCCGTACGCCTTTGAAAGGCTACGCGTGACCACGGTGTTACCCCGATCCACTAACTCAAACGTGCGGACGGGATCGTTGTAGTCGTCGGCAAATTCGCCGTACGCCTGATCAATCACCAAAAGCACGTCCCCTGAAAGGCCGCATCGCAGTCTAGTGACTTCGTCATGACTGATCATCGTGCCGGTGGGATTTCCTGGGTTGCATACGAAGACAATCTTCGTTGAAGGGGTTACGGTGTTGAGAATCTCATCAACACAGACGGTGCAATCGATTTCTTTCGCCTTGAGATATTGGGCATCTGTGAGGGACGCGGCAGTACGGACGTATCCGTAACCGTATTCAGTGCCCACTACCTCATCCGCCGGACCGGCAAAAGTACGGATGATGACGTTGATGAGTTCCATCGATCCCGCTCCACACAGAATACAAGAGGAATCCAGTTGATGGACGGCACCGATGGCCGAGCGCAAGTCAGACCACTCAGTATCGGGGTAGTGCTTAGGGCTTGAACAGGCAGCCTTGCCCTCATCTATCGCGCTGGGGCTTGCCTCGAATGCGCTTTCGTTTTGGGCAAGGGAAATAAGATCCGATTCTCCAAGATCGGCGAGCGCATAGCCGGCAATACGCTCAAGATGAGGTCGGGCATTGATCATAAATTCACACCATAGTCGGTTCTGGCGCGATCGGAACTGACCAACTCGCGCCTAATATCAAGTTCCATTGCTTCCTCATCCCGATCGGCGGGCGGCCCGAAACCACCCCCTCCAGGCGTCTCAAAAATCAGGTAGTCCTCCGCTGTCACCCGAAGTTCGCCTTTGCCGAGGATCTCCTAATTATTATCTCGGAAATAGCGTGCTCTGTGCTGGGAAATGGACATCAGCTCATTCAGTTGAGGCAGAATCAGGGACTCTTCAGACTGGATCTACAGGCAGGAGCAGAGCGCACGGCATGACTCTTTGGCACACCACCATCGCTGTGCTGATCAACCTGCTGTGGGGTTCGATGTTTATTGCTGCAGTGATTGGGTTGCGGGAGTTTCCCCCGATTCTCTTTACAGGAATTCGCTTTGCCTTGCTGGCAGTCCTGCTCGTCGCGTTTCTACGGGTGCCAAGATCGCTGATAGCGCCACTTGTCAGGATCGGACTGGTGATGGGGGCTGGCATGTACCTGAGCCTGTACCTTTCCGTTGCTCTGGCCGAGAACACGGCATCTATTGCGGTATTCAGCAAGCTCGAGGTGCCTTTTGCGTTGCTTTTGGGGGTCTTGCTACTTAGAGAGAGAATGGATGTGGCACGCATTGCGGGGGTTTGCATTGCAATGATCGGGGCTATCATCATTACGTTTGACCCCGCGGCTTTTGGTGATATGCCCGCGCTATTCTGGATGGCCGTGTCATGCGCGTTTTCGGCATATGGATTTATTCAAATACGGCGGCTTGGCAGGATCCATCCGCTCAGCATCGTTGCCTGGATCTCCGTAGTCAGCGCCCCCATACTGCTGCTCACATCGTTGGCTTTTGAGGGCGATCATTTTGCTGTTATTCAGAATGCTACGTGGTCCGGCTGGTTGGCGCTTGTTTATACCGCAGTGATGAGTTCGGTGGTGGCCAATTCCGGTCTTTATTTCCTGTTGCAGCGCTATCCCGTAAATCTGGTTACACCGTTTGGCCTGCTTTCGCCGATCTTTGCCGTTATCGGAGGAATTCTATTCCTCGATGACGTGTTAACACTGGGCCTTATTTTCGGCGGGACTCTGATTCTCTTTGGGGTAACCTGGATTAATCGACGCACGACGATACCGCCCGATTAATCATATCCGCCTGGTAAACCTCATCTAGGATGATTTCTACCAATTCGAAGTGAGACTGGCCATTGATGTCCTCAAAATAGACATGGCTCGGCCAGGGTACCGCAACATGGTTGTCTTGGGGCAGGTCTACGCTTTCGCAAACCCGCTTGATGGATTCCACGAAGGACCGGGCATCTTCGCGGATACTGATCCTCGTTGCGTCAATGTCTTCTATGCTGTTTCGGTCAATTTGCGGTGATCCAATTCCGCAGGTCAGCGGCAGATTGCGTTTGATTGCCTCTTGCTCGTAGAAGGAAATATTTACCTTGTCGGCTTCAAGGCGCATGATGAAGACAGGATTCACGCTTACCTTTGCATCGGTGAGCTCAAGGAGTTTTTTCTGGCTGGAGTCCGCAGCAGTTTGCGTATCCCGACGTGATCCACGTCCCTTCTTTTTCGCGCCAGCGACAAAGTCTCCGCGAAAGTTGTTATCAAACACTCTATTGGCATAATGCTTGTCACGCAGCATATGGCGTATGGATCGGATCGACATCTGCATGCAGTTCTCGGGTCCGATAAAAAAAGGAGATCCGGACGCGTCTGAGAGTTCTACCCAGCCGTCGGGAAAGGTTTCAAAGTGATGATCCATCCACGGGCCGAGAACCTCATCACCCAGGTGATCCAGTAGCGCGTTGACCGTATTGGGGTCGCTAACCACATCAGCGAGAAGCGGTTCTTGGCCGTAGATATCCGCAGCGAGGCTATAAGGCGCAGAGATTTGCAGCAGTGGTGGCACACCGGTGAGTTCCTGTGTCGCGCTCAGAATGCCGTCAATGGTTTTTGGAATGCCGGCTTTAAAGTCAGGGGTTTTCAGATCCTGCCAGTTGTTTTTGTTGATGAGAAACGCGTCCGGATCGGCGCCGGGTGGAAACCGGTCTGGGTACATCATCTGTTGTCCAAGTGGCTCACAGGTAAAGGCATAAAGTGCCCAAGTCATGTAGAACTTGTGAATTCCCAGAAGTCGACTAACCGCC
>Ga0310344_10003830_pt1 | contig 11185 bp, 7 predicted proteins | sample HC15DNA20200_MG_FD_203801 | JGI IMG/M metagenome (GOLD analysis project Ga0310344, IMG submission 203801) | Marine microbial communities from station ALOHA, North Pacific Subtropical Gyre - HC15-DNA-20-200_MG | ecosystem: Environmental > Aquatic > Marine > Oceanic | place: Pacific Ocean: North... | reverse complement strand
ACGCAGATTCTCCGTGTGCCGCGTCGATACTGATGCTAGTTCACCTAGAGCCTAGTGTACGCCAGGTGAAGCCGAAACCTAGAATGCTAAATCGCCAAACCGTGCTTGTAAGATACTCAATGCCGTTACCGCAGCCGTTTCGGTGCGCAGGATCCGAGGACCGACGCATAAACTGAAGCAGTTAGCGGCCTGTAGTCGTGCAGTTTCCGTATCGTCGAGACCGCCTTCCGGTCCTACTATAAGCAGTAAGGGCCGGATATTGTTACTAAGCTCAGGTATTTCTTTTTTACCGGCCGGATGAAGTAGCAGACTGAATTTGGTTGCAACGATAGAAAGAACTTCGTCGAGGCTGTGAATCTCGCTCAAGGCGGGCACGCGGTTTCGACCACATTGTTCACATGCGTGGCGTATGATTCCACGCCAATGCTCTAGACGACGCTGCCTGCGTTCTAACGGTACGCGGACGCTAGTTCGAAGGGCCTGAAACGGGACGATCGCTTCGACCCCAAGTTCAACAGCCTTCTGAATCGTGTAATCCATTCGTTCTCCCCGGGAGATTCCTTGCACTAGTGTGATGGATAATGGAGATTCACGTTCGATCGGAGAAAAATGATGGACATTGACGAAGGTACTTCGTAGGTTGTGGGAACTGATCACGCCATTGAACTCGCCACCACGCCCATTAAAGAGGGTGATCGGCGCGCCCGCGCTTAGACGCAAAACTCGTATGACGTGGTGGCGCGCGGCCTTGGGTAATTCTACGTCACGGCCGACGGAAAGTTTTGCATCGATATAGATTCTTGTTATCGAATTTTTCATATTCAGTGGGTTGGGTCGCCATTGTAGCTTTTCGTCGATACAATGATATTTGGCCTGCGGAGGGAATGAAACCGAATAAATACCATGGACAAAGAAAAATTTGCACGATTTCATGTCGGTCAACGTGTGCGCCACAAAATGTTTGATTACCGTGGTGTTGTATTTAACGTCGACGCAGTTTTTAGTAGTGACGAACAGTGGTACGAACAAGTTGCACGATCGCGCCCACCAAAAGACGCGCCTTGGTATCACGTGCTACCCAATGGGACGACGCACACTACCTATGTGGCGGAACGAAACCTGGTGGCCGACACGTCAGGGGAGGCTATTAACCATCCGTTACTGCAGAATTTCTTCGACGAAGCGACGGATGATGGCTACCGATCTCGCGAAAAACTGAACTAAGGGTTTGTATTAGCATCATTAGGATGTTCAGGACGCTACGCACAATTTTTGAGCAGCAAATTTCAGCTTTTGCTGATGAGCCGGAGACCCGTCATTCGCTTGAACTCGCAAGCGCAGCATTGTTGTTTGAAATTAGCCGGGCCGACGATGATGTTTCGGCCATTGAGCGCAAGGCAATTAGTGCCGCTGTACAAGGTGTCTTCCAATTATCGAACGACGAGATTGATGATTTAGTTTCGTCCGCGGAAGATGCCGTCGATTCTTCGATTTCGTTATACGATTTTACCTCTATCGTTAACGATCGATTTTCCCGTGAGCAAAAGATCGATCTCATCCAGCTTTTGTGGACGGTTGCCTATGCAGACAATCACCTTGATCATTACGAAGAGTATTACGTGCGTAAAATTGCAGATTTGCTACACATTTCGCACAGCGACTATATTCGCACTAAACATCTGGCTGCTTCGTGTGATTAACGGCAGTCATCATGTTTTCTGTACCGATCTTCGCAAAGGTGAGCAGGTTTTCTAATCCAATCGAGCGTCTTAGGTATAAGCAAGTCGCAGATTTGCTTCATTTTGTGGTGCGCATGTTGTCCCAGAGGTTTTGGCGCCGTGGTGACATAGTTGTGTATGGCGCAGGAAATCGGGCTACTCCTATGCTAACTCGATCCTGAAATAATACCTTGTTGTACGCATTGAATTTAACTTTCAAACGTTAGAAAAAAAATGCGATTTAATTATCTACGAAATTTGAACGACGGCATCACGTTGGTTACACCGAACCGACGTATGGCGGGACTGGTGGCAGATCATTACCACACGGCGAAGCTCAATGTGGGTGAGGTGACCTGGGAGTCGCCGCCGGTTTTGCCGTTTGTAGGATGGTTGACGCAGACGTTCCGAGATTTAGAGATAATCAGAGATGCAGCTATATCTGGATTGATCCTTCTATCGCCGGAACAAGAACGGGTTGTGTGGGAACAGGTTGTACGGGAGGGTGGTGACGTCGAGTTCGGTCAAGTAGCAGATCTGGCCGCACTGGCAATGAAGGCATGGTCATCCGCGTTACTTTGGGAATTGCCACGGAGTGCTATCGTGGCAAGTGGTGGCCGTCAGGAGGCTCGAGCATTTATTCATTGGTCTGATCGTTTCCAGCAGCGTTGTCGTGACCTACATGCGATTGATCACCATAGCTTTGCGGCGCAGTTGGCTTGCCGGGAAACTTTGTGTCCGCCTTTGCCTGGAAAGTTTCATTTTTTTGGTTATGTACGGCTGCCAAACCTACTGAAGAGAATTGAACTGCGTGTTGATGGTGTTGATAAGGCGTCGGCGAGTGGCCCTGGTTTAAGCGGTAATACCCTAGACTATCGGGAGTATCCCAATCACGAAGTTGAGTTGGCGGCAGCGGCGTGCTGGGCTAGAGAATGTAAGCGTCTGCAACCAAGCGCGGCAACTGCCATTGCTCTCCCTGGTGTCAGCAGCATCGCTCCCGATCTCAGACAACGATTACAGCGGGCTTTTTCATCAACACCAGAGTCAGCCGATGAGGCATCCCAGCTAATGCTGTATTGCCCCATCGCCGCGTCCCTGGCGGAGGTCGAGCTCGTCGAAGCTGCATTATTAATCCTAGATTCTCGGCGTAGTCGCCCGTGGGAGGATATTAGCCGTCTTTTGTTGTCGCCGTATTTCGGTGTCGCAGATGGCGAACGCGAACAACGCGCACTGTTAGATGCACATTTGCGTAGGCGATCTAATATCGAGGTCAGTATCGCCTCAGTGATTGATGCGGGGCGTAATAGTGGGGTTAGGTGTCCGGATTTAGCGGATCGGCTTGAAGCATTGTTGCTTGGCCTCCAACAGATTCCGGATCGACAGCGCATGCACGACTGGATGACCTTCGCTGAAAAGCAATTGAGAATCGCTGGGTGGCCGGGCGACCGCGAGCTCAACCCTGTAGAGCTAGCTGCTTTGGCGGAATGGCAACGTGCGATGGATGCGGCAGCAGAACTCGACGCCATACTACCGACTTGCAGTTGGCAAAGTGCCGTTAGCCGATGGGGTGCTATCCTTCGATCACGGCGCTTAATGCCACCGACCGCAGTCAATGCCGTGCAAGTTATCACTTTGGAAGAGGCGGCGTTTCTAGACCTTGATAGTTTATGGGTCGCCGGTATGTACGACGGAGCGCCGCTAGAAGCTACAACAGTTAGTCCGTTTATTCCGTTCTCTTTACAACTTCGTTACGGGTTGCCGGGTGCCGATCCAAACCTCGATTTGAGCTATGCCAATAACTTGCTCAGCTATCTTTACGTGCATCATCCAACAGCTATCTGGAGTTACGCGAAAATTGATGGAGAAACGCCCCGGAGACAATTGCGAAATGTGCACTGTGTACCTGTCACTCGCAACTCAACCACACTCTGGCCACGCTCAGATCCCCGTCAAAAATATGACGTAATCGACGATAGTTATGCAACACTGCTACCGGATGCTTCGACTCTCACGGGCGGGGTTGGTTTATTCACCGATCAAGCAGCTTGCCCTATGCGCGCCTTCGCGCGCCACCGCCTTCGCGCACAATGCCCAGATGACCCAAGCCCAGGTCTCAATGCAATGCAGCGCGGCAGCATCATTCATGCGGTGATGGCAAAGCTCTGGACGCGAATTGGATCGTCGGCGGAGCTCAAAAGTACCGGCGAACAGGATCTCCAACGGATCCTAAACATATGCGTTGGAGCGGTAGTGGATGAATTTCGTGCCCACTATCACTTGCTTGATCAGTATTGGGAATTAGAGCATGAACGGTTGCGGAACTTAGGTCGCGAGTGGCTGAAATTGGAATTAGAGCGAGAGCCATTTGAAGTGCTTGTTTGCGAGCAGTCGCTATCGGCGACGATAGGGACGTATACAATTAATACGCGTGTTGACCGGATTGATCGACTCGGAAATGGCGAGATTGTTATCGTAGATTACAAGACTGGGGAAGTTTCTCGATCAAGTTGGGAGGGTCCGCGTCCGGACCAGCCGCAGCTGCCGCTCTACGCTGTTACCTCTGACATAGCAAGCGTCGGCGGAATAGCTTACGCGCGACTAAAAAAGGGTGATTGCAAGATTATCGATGAGCCGCGTGGAATCATCGGAGGTCGTGCGCGCGACGTCGGATCTGCCACAAAGTGCACTCTAGAAATGGCAGAGTGGCGAATAGCCTTAGAAGGTTTAGCTGACGAAATTGAGGAGGGATTTGCTGTGGCTGATCCGAAGCGCGGGGCCACGACTTGTCGAAACTGTGATCTTCAATGCCTTTGCCGCATTTATGAGGTTCGGCCTCGAGGGATATCGGAGTGTAGTGATGGTGACTGAAACCCTGGCCGATAGGGGGCCGCGCGAGCGCGCGCTCGACCCCGGCCGGTCCTTTATCGTGGAGGCACCGGCAGGATCGGGTAAGACGACGTTGATAACGCAACGTTTCCTCCGGTTATTGTCCTTGGTGGAACAACCCGAGGCGATAGTAGCGATAACCTTTACTCGAAAGGCTGCAGAGGAAATGCGCGGCAGAGTGTTGAATGCGCTAAAGGTTGCAAGGGAAGCGCCTGAGACACTCGACTCTGTCACAGCGCACTGGGCAGGTAAAGCGCTCGCGGCGAGCGAGCAACGGGATTGGCGGTTACTAGACAACCCACGACGATTGCGCATGCAAACGATCGATTCATTGTCGGCAATCCTGGCTAAACGAGGCCCATTGATGTCAGGTTATGCCGGTAATCCGGAAGTGCTTGAGGACGCTGCGCATCTGTATCGGCGCGCAGCGAACGCTACCATTACGGAGTTAGAAGGCGGGGAACCTTGGTCTGATTCGATCCGGATTTTATTGCGACATTTAGATAATGATTGGGAGCGGTTAGAGAATTTGCTCGGCGAAATGCTGCGCTGTCGCGACCAATGGTTGCGGTTCATAGTGGGAGAACCAGATCGCGAAGCGTGTGAACGGACGCTTCAGCGTGCGGTCGGCGCTGAGCTACAACGGCTTTCAAGCACGCTTCCCGAGCGCTTTCACGAAAATATTGTTCAACTGAGTACATTTGCAGCGACAAATCTCGCGCGCGACTATCCAGATTCGATCGGCGCCGCGCTCGCTGACCTTAAAGGAGTACCAGGTGCAGACTGTTCAGATCTCATATATTGGCAAGCATTGGCTGAATTATTACTTACCCGAAACGGCGCACTGCGGAGCCGCTTAACGATAAAGGATGGTTTTCCTCCAAAAGAGAGCGGAGTTAAAAATTATAAGGTGCTTTTCGCTCAGATAGCGACCGAGCTGGCACAAATACCGGACTTCCTCGCCGCGCTGGATAACGTACGCACAATCCCACAAACGTTTTACTCTGATCAACAATGGCGAAGCATCGAAGCTTTGTTTTTAGTATTAAAACTCGCGTCTGCGGAACTTAAAGTTGTCTTCGAGCGCTCTGCCGCAGTTGACTTCGTCGAGATCTCACATGCGGCATTGGCAGCGCTAGGTGCGGGGCAGGACCCAAGCGACCTTGGATTGATCCTCGATTATCAGATCCAACATTTGCTTGTTGATGAGTTTCAGGATACATCGATAACCCAGTTCGAATTGATCGAGCGGTTGCTCGACGGCTGGAATGAGGGAGACGGTCGTTCCTTGTTCTTAGTTGGAGATCCGATGCAGTCGATCTATAGATTTCGTCAGGCAGACGTAAATTTATTTATCGACACTTGCAAAGTTGCTCGTTTGGCATCTGTACCCTTAGAGGTGCTGCAGTTAACTACTAACTTTCGAACTCAGGCAGGCGTTATCGATTGGCTCAACGGTGTGTTAGAGCACATGCGTGCTGATTCTGAATGCCCGTTTTTACAGGTACCTAAAGCAATTGCCGCGCGTCCTAAAACATGCACCCACGCTGTAAAAAACTACGGGTTCTTAGCCAATGATGATGTAGCAGAGGCAAATCAAGTGGTAGCAATCATTAGGCAAACACAAATTGAAAATCCCGGGCACACGATTGGGGTTTTGGTCCGAGGCCGACGCCATCTGGGTTCTATTTCTGCAGCCCTCGTCGCAGAAGGGATATCGGTCAGAGCGACCGATATCGAGCGTCTAGGCGAGCAACCGATTATCCAAGACCTCGTCGCTTTGACACGCGCGCTGCTACACCCGGCTGATAGGGCCGCGTGGATTGGGGTATTACGCGCCCCTTGGTGTGGACTATCCCTAGAGTCGTTATCCGCGTTGTTTGAGAACAGTTTTGAATCCACGATATGGCAACGTTTAAGTGCTGGTTTTGAGACGGCAGAAATCTCACCCGTTGAGAGTGACCTTTTAACAAAGTTCTTTCGGATTATTTCAATAACGCAACGCAGCGTAGGTCGTGAACCGTTTGTAGCGCTCCTCGAGCGTACATGGATTGCGCTGGGTGGTCCGGAGGCCTATGGGGAACGTAGTTTGATCCATGCCGAACGATATTTTGAGTTATTAAATGGGTACATGCGGCCTGACAACTTATTGACTGCAAAACGTCTAGACGAACTGCTGGACCGCCAATATGTAGCACCTCCTCCAGATGCAGATTCGACGGTGGAGATTATGACCATACATCACGCCAAAGGCCTTGAATTTGACGTTGTAATTCTGCCCGGCTTAGGGCATGTTCCTCCGCCTGATCGGCCTCGCCTACTAGCCTGGGAAAGGTACTTTCAAGAGAATGGATCAAGTCTCTTGTTTGCGCCAATTCCCGAGGTCGGGAGTAGGGGTGACAGTATCCACGCTTACCTCCAGAGCGTTGAAAAAAAGGCATTGAAAGACGAAGGCTATCGGCTTCTTTACGTTGCCTTGACGCGGACGAGAGAGACATTGCATCTCATCGCAACCCTCAAACCAGGTAAGGAAGATTCTCTCGGCTCGCATCGGCCGCGATCTTTCTTAGGCATGCTTTCAAATATCGATAATGACGGCTGGAATTTCTTGGACGAAAAGGGTCCTATTAACCCAGGTGTCGGCGAAAAATCGACCGGTATTCGACAACCGCTCAGGCGACCTCAACTAGTGCAGCGGGAGAGGCATCACCCGAACCCCTACATTGGTACAGATAACACTTTAGCGGCGGTAACCGCAGTCGAATTTGAATGGGCGAGCCCGCTTGCAAAACATATAGGGACTGTGACCCATAGTTTACTGCACCAAATTTGCACGGAAGGACTGTCTCAATGGAATGTTGCTAAGGTGCACAACGCAAAACCCTACATCCATGGCCGCTTGCGTAGTTTTGGCGTTGGACAATCAGCCTTACCCGAAGCACGGGATCGCATTATTATGGCCGTAGTATCTACTTTACAATCAACGCGGGGACGTTGGATTCTGGATGATCAGCATACCAACGCCAAAAGCGAATATGCACTAAGCTCGGTAGTTGACCGCGTAGCGAAAAATGCCATTATCGACAGAACATTTGTCGATGAGAATGGCGTTCGTTGGATCATTGATTTTAAAACGGGCGCACATACCGGAGGGAGTAAAGACGCGTTTGTCAGTTCAGAAGTTGATCGCTATCGTCTTCAGCTGGATGGATATGCAGACCTCTTACATGCCTGGAGTAATCGTCCAATTGCGCTTGGGTTGTTTTTTCCGCTCTTAGGGGAATGGCGAGAGTGGCAGTATCCAAGGTCCATAAAGTGACGTTGGTGCGTAACTCGGTTACCGCGATGGCAACCGGAGTGATGATTTACCGAGTGGAAGAAACGCCACGTTTGGACCGTGCATAGGCAAAAATCACCGAACCAAAGAGCAGGGATGTGCAGTTGGAACGCCAGTTACCGGTCGTCGCGAAATTGTTTTTGGAATATTTCGCGGCGTTCCTGTGCATCAACCGTTAGTGTCGCGATCGGTCTAGCTTCAAGTCTGCCGAGGCCTATTTCTTCTCCCGTTTCTTCGCAGTAACCGTACACTCCTTCCTCGACCCTTTTGAGTGCCTCCTCAATTTTCCGTAGTAATTTTCGGTAACGATCGCGGGTTCTAAGCTCAAGAATGTTATCGCTTTCTCTGCTAGCTCGTTCGGCTTCGTCGCCAACGTCGCGAGTCTCTGTTCTCAGGTGCTCAAGTGTTTCTTGCGATTCAATAATCAGATCGTCGCGCCATTTCGTCAACTTTCTTGCGAAATAAGCTAAATGTTTCGAACTCATATACGCTTCCTTTGCGGAAGGTCTGTAGTTTTCTGAAATTTTAATGTCTTGTAAATTTACAGCTTTGCGTACAACCCGTGGCCGAGAGGAGGGCACGGTCTTGCGCCGGCGCGTGACATTAGGTGATTTCGGTTTTTTCTTTGAAACTGGCTTCTTGATTGCTTTGCTAGGCTTTGTAGTTGAGGGTTGAGGTTCCGTAGCAGTCTTACGCGAGAGCACTTTTTTCTTTGCAGGTACTTTCTTGCTAGCGACTTTCTTTGCAGAGGATTTTTTACTGATAACTTTCTTCTTAGAACTTTTCTTACTAGCGACTTTCTTTACAGATGATTTTTTACTGATAACTTTCTTCCTGGAACTTTTCTTACTAGCGACTTTTTTTACAGAGGATTTTTTACTGATAACTTTCTTCCTGGAACTTTTCTTACTAGCGACTTTCTTTACAGATGGTTTTTTGCTGATAACTTTCTTCCTGGAACTTTTCTTACTAGCGACTTTCTTTACAGATGGTTTTTTGCTGATAACTTTCTTCCTAGAACTTTTCTTACTAGCGGCTTTCTTTACAGAGGATTTTTTACTGATAACTTTCTTCCTAGAACTTTTCTTACTAGCGACTTTCTTTACAGATGGTTTTTTACTGATAACTTTCTTCCTAGAACTTTTCTTACTAGCGACTTTCTTTACAGATGGTTTCTTGTTAGCGACTTTTGTTTTGCCGGAAGCGCTTTTTTTGGCACTATTTTTTTTGAACTTCTTTGCCGTAGCCTTTTTAACCGACAAAGTTTTTGTTGTTTTTTTCTTTGATAATTTAGTGTTTGCTTTTGCCACGGTTTTCACCTTTTCGGGGCCCGTTATAATCTCGAGGCTGACCCAATCATAGACGCAATTCAGGTGAGCCTCCTCGCGAAGAAACGCGAACATTAATCATTTTCGATTACGAACGCAACGTTTAGGACTTACCAAGTTTGGCTATAAGGAGTGTTGGAATTAGGGGCAATTATCTGATACCGACAGAAACCGAAACAGTTTTTTTGAAAATTTTCAAAAGCGCGTGGCATACAAGCTGAACTTGCTGGGAGGCAGGGCTCGATGCGGGTTCCCCTGAGATTCGTTTTCGTGTCGCTACACTATTTATAGGCGTATATTAATGATTATAAGTAATTTGCTTGGGTGACGCTGCGGTCCGAAATTGAGCTGTCGGCGAGTCTCAAGCGACCTACGACGACAGCTCACGCGTAAATTAACCGGAGTGTTGTGTTGGTACCTCAAGTGCGAGGAATTGAACCTGGTGACGGCGCTGGACGAGTATTGGAACCGTTGATCCCGGTTTGGAATTACGTGTCATTTCTGCGAATGTAGCGAGATTGTCGATCGAGCGATGATTGAACGCAACAATTATGTCTTGCGGCTGCAGGCCGGCTGCGGCGGCCGGTTTCCCAGGTTCTACATGATCAACCCGGACCCCGTTTTTGTTTCCCATGGCGGCGTGATCTTCTCGGTTCATATCAGACAAGATGAGTCCAAAAGGGTCTGAATGTGGCGCGCTAAAAGCCAACTCATCTGATTTAAGCAATCCAACGGTGACCTTTATTGTCTTCGCCTTGCCAGCGCGGAGAATCTTAATATTGGCATCAGAATTTACTGAGGTGGATGCAACAATTGGACCTAGATCTGATGCTTGTCCGATGCGTTTCCCGTCAAATTCGACTATGACGTCGCCAGCCTTTAGCTTGGCCTGGTCAGCTGGACTGTTAGGTACAACCGCGCTTATCAAAGTCCCGGCAGGAGAATCGAGCCCAAAGGACTTGGCTAAGGTTTGATTCATATCCTGAATGGAGATCCCCAGCCAACCACGCTGTATAGCTACGCCCATTTTTAGTTTCTCTGCGATACTTGACGCTAGGTTGATAGGGATAGCGAAAGAAAGCCCCATATATCCGCCGGTACCGCTAAAGATTTGGGAGTTGATCCCAATTACCTCACCTTTGAGGTTAAATAGTGGGCCGCCGGAATTGCCCGGGTTTAATGCAACGTCTGATTGAATGAATGGCACGTAACTGTCAGTTGGCAGGCTGCGTGAGACCGCGCTAACGATCCCTTGCGTTGCAGTTTGTTCAAGTCCGAAAGGCGCTCCAATCGCGAGGACCCATTGGCCAACTCGCAAGTCGTCTGAATTGCCAAACTTTGCAGAAGGTAAGTCGCGTCCTGCAACTTTAAGAATAGCGATGTCCGTATGCTGGTCTGCGCCGACAAGCTTAGCTGTAAACTCCTGCTTATTGTTGAGGTAGACCATGATCTCTGTCGCGCCATCGACGACATGTGCGTTGGTCATAATATAACCATCAGTAGATATAATGACGCCGGAGCCTAGGCCTTTTGGTGTCGGACGCTGCCCCCGAAAATTATGAAAGCGGCGGAGCAATTTCGGGGGTAGTCGATCTGGAATCGCAGGCCGAGTCGAGAATGCGCGGCGAGTTTGGATATTGACAACGGCCGAACTCTGATCTTCGACTAGCTGTTCAAAATCAGGCATTTGCCCTTGCGCGGCGGACAATCGCGTGGATACAAGCAACAATAGTGCGAGTGTCAATACCACATGTTTCTCCGTCACGTTTAGGTTTCCACGTGTTGTTACATGTGTATGCATACTTATTTCTCCTCGGTCAGGGGTATCTAACATAGGAGCTTCGACCGCTACGATTCCTGTTGGTTACATTACAATTCGGTAATGTTCTGGAGAAGGCTCTAGATACTTTGAGCAA
>Ga0310344_10003829_pt1 | contig 11186 bp, 4 predicted proteins | sample HC15DNA20200_MG_FD_203801 | JGI IMG/M metagenome (GOLD analysis project Ga0310344, IMG submission 203801) | Marine microbial communities from station ALOHA, North Pacific Subtropical Gyre - HC15-DNA-20-200_MG | ecosystem: Environmental > Aquatic > Marine > Oceanic | place: Pacific Ocean: North... | reverse complement strand
GATATGAATGAAGATTCTGACTCTTCTATTTCAGAAAGCGACTCGGATCCCTATTCCGACGATCAGGGGATGTCTGCTGGCAGATTCCTACATGACTACTTCCGTAACAAATAAGAACCGCCGGTAAAACAACAGCTTTCTTACCGTCTTGCTCTTTCTGTCCTTTTGCTATGTCAGCCCTGCTGCTATTTCATCACGCAAGAACACTTCTTTGGCACCACAAGATCACCTTTCTTTCTGCAATAGAATGGTGTTGCATGATTGGTTTCCATAAGTCGCAGTTGACCCGTTTGCAAGAGTTTTATAATCTGCTGCCCACCTATCGTCGCAAACGATTGAATCTCGTCTAATCTCAAAAAACAAAGAGAAGCAACATGCGATCTTGCATACGGCTTTGGTGGTTTACCGGCAGTTGTTTATGCGTGATATTGCTGAGTACGATCTCCGGCTGTCAATCGTCTGACAACCTCAACAACGGTACCAACATCACACAAACCAACAATCCGGATGCATCAAAGGGAGACGGGGCCTCCATCCCCTTACCTCAAGGGTGGAGCCATGGCCAGCCTTCCCTACCACCAGGACGACCTAATACCATTACCAATCAGTAACATTCGGGATGCAGATAACGTCAGGAACCAGATCCCGTTCTACTATTCCGACGAGGCACATCAAAAAGGTAGTGGTGGTTCAATCTGAAACAGTCTGGTTGGCAGAGCCATCCTTATACAGCTTATACTCAAAACTATCCACTAGAGCCTGCCAGCTTGCTTCAACGATACTCTTGCTAACTCCGACTGTACCCCATGTATCGTTCTGGTCACGACTTTCAATCACCACACGAACTCTTGCAGCGGTTGCAGAACGTGAATCAATTACACGTACACGATAATCGATTAACTGAATCTCCTTCAAACTCGGATAGTATGATTGGAGTGCTTTTCTCAGCGCTGAATCAAGAGCATTAACGGGGCCATCTCCCTCAGCAACAGTATGCTCTTGTTGATCGTTCACACGGATCTTAACGGTGGCCTCATCTACGGTGTTACCTTCTTTATCCGTTTCGATGTTCACACGATAATGAATACGATCAAAGAATGAATGATACGTACCTACTATTCGTTTGACCAACAAATCAAACGACCCCGAAGCTCCTTCAAACTGGTACCCTTCATTTTCCAGCTCCTGAACTCTCTCAAGAATGGTACGCATCAACTCAGGATCTTCATTCAACTCATACTGCGATGTGCTCGCAACAATATTCGACCGCCCCGAAAGTTCGGACACCAGCACACGGCGCCCATTTCCCGTCAATTCAGGAGGTATATGTTCGTATGCATTCGCATTCCTATTCACCGCGTGAACGTGCATCCCTCCCTTATGCGCAAAAGCACTCGATCCAACAAAAGGCTGGTGACTTCGAAAATTCATGTTGGCCGTTTCGTAAACAAAACGAGACAGCGCCGTAACACCGGCAATATGCTGCGCTGCCGTTAATTCATATTCTGATTTTTTTAATGTCAGGTTAGAGACAATGCTGATCAGATCCGCATTTCCACAACGCTCACCAACACCATTAATTGTTCCCTGGACTTGTGTGGCGCCGGCACTCACCGCAGCTAATGTATTGGCAACCGCAACATCACAATCGTTATGGCAGTGGATCCCCAAAGGAACACTCAGTTTATTTCTCACTTCTAAAACAATTTCGGCAATCTTTTCCGGCAAATTTCCTCCGTTAGTATCACACAGCACAATCCAATCCGCACCAGCCGATGCTGCGGCCGTAATGGTCTGAAGGGCAAACTCAGGGTTGTCCTGGTAGCCATCGAAGAAATGTTCCGCATCGTAGACCACTTCACGATTGGCAGACTTGGCAAACTGAACCGAGTCAACGATCATGTCAAGATTTTCCTGCTCAGTGACACGCAAGACTTCATGTACATGAAGATCCCAACTTTTTCCAACAATCGCCAACACAGGTGCGCGGGATTCAATCAGAGCGATCATTCCCGGATCGGCTGACACCTCGATACCCCGGCGGCAGGTCATCCCAAATGCGACAATCCGGGAGTGTTTCAGACCCAGTTCATCGATACGCTGGAAATATTCAAAATCTTTTGGGTTGGAAAGTGGAAAACCCCCTTCCACATAATCGATTCCAAGATTATCCAGCTGTCTGGTAATCATCAATTTATCTTGTAATGAGAAGCTGATCCCTTCGCCCTGGCTTCCATCACGCAGGGTCGTATCGTAGATCCAAACACGCGGCATAACTGAATACTCTTTCTTTACCAAAAGCTGGAATCTCACAGCCTCACGGGCACGGGGCTATCTTCCGCGGTACTAATCTTTATTCCGATAGAAGATCTGCACTCTCTCGGTGCATCTTCTTCTTGAAGTACATTCAGGATCCCGGTCAGGATATCCTCCAATCACCGTTCACCCTATGCCTTCCTGAAAATCTTCCTGCCGGCGAAACGCTTGGCCCGCTATTGCTCCGCGACCTTCGTAATCGGAATGGAAGTTTCACTAATTACCGGTATATCCTCATACAAGACACCGTGACCGCGTAAGCGAAGCGAAGATTGAGGACGTACTCTGGCGTTAGCTGAGAATCGAACATTGACATGTACTTTGTTCTGTCCAACTTCAAAGTGCACAGGATCAATCGAAATACCGTATTGCTCAGCTGAATCTAAAAGTTGAATTTCCATTTCTCCTGTGAAATTTGATGTGCGCTCAAGTTCCAATTGCAAACGCGTCATTTGTCCCGGCAAAAACGGTACTCCGTCATGACTCGATTTGAGTTTCACAACAGGTGGTAACGTCCGAACAAGATTGCGTTTTTCTGACACAACCAAAGTGGCTTGCTTCTCTCCGTGCTGCCCCTCGAAAATCGCATACCCCTGAGTGTAGAGTTGTGACAACGACTGAACGTTGATATGCATACTTTCCGGAAAATAAATAGGCACCCCTACCTGCGTCTGTCCAGGGTTCACAATAATCTTCTGGATTTGGACACCATCGAGGTCTCGATTCTGACGATCGCCAGCTTGTAGTACAATAGGCCCTTCAAATCCATTCAGGCGTTCTACATCCATTAAATAATGATGAACCGTACCGCGATAAGCATACTGATAGGCTTCACTGCAATACAATCGGAAAACAGGTCGGTGCGCTACGGTTAAGTGAATCAGACGTGACTCTGTGATACCCAGCCCAACACCTTCATCATCACTCCCGAAATGTTTGGCCATGGCAATACGATTCGTTATTTCCCCATCCACATTAGCACGACCATGGACCTGAATCATATAACCCGCACTACGGGCATTTTCATCGGCCACAAGCACCAGTTTTTTAGTATTTTCATTCGCCGCAAATTGTGTTGGCTCGAACCGGACTCCATCGGGTAAATTAACGGCTTCTAGATCCACCACTCCCCGAAACATCCCTTTTCGATGCAATGTCACTTCTATTTCTGTTTTCGAATCCTGTAACAAATTAGAATAGTCATGAGGAACCGATAATGAAAAATCCCCTTTTCCAGGGAGAAAGGATAAGCGATAGATGTAATCCAGTCCTCCTTTTCCGAACTGAAGATCATGCACTCTCGCATAAAACACTCCGTCTTCTGCTGCCGTCCATGCTACCTGTATCTTTCCATTATCTGACTCCACGCTGTTAACCTTGCTCAGCGTTCTGCCATGTGGGTCAATAATTTCAACCTGAACTTTGGCCGGCCCCCCCGTTGGATAACCAGATCCCTCAACGTAAAACTGTTGACCTTTTCCCATTTTCACAGCATACCAGTCATTGTCATTCCTCACTTGGAACTGACCATGAACGGTAATTGGCCCTTTGAGAAGCATCGCCGAGTCTGACTGATCATTGGGCTCTGTCTCTATAACTTCTTCATACTCTCCACGATGTAAAGTTAAACCACGTGATTGAAAAACCCTTTCCGCTTCCGATATCGAATCACTGGCAACGGGTCCAAGAAACAATTGTTTTGTTTCTGTATTAAAACGTGTTCCATCGGAACTTCCGGTCATCGTGTAAAACTGAAACTCACGTGTCTCCCCTGAAGACCATCCGGTCGGAAATGCAAATGCCGTGTAGGGCTTTTCCGACAAGGTAAGGCGGTACACATAATGAGGGCCGCCATGAAAACTGACATTACAAACCATAATCCGATAGTTGCCTGTTTCTGTAGCTCGAAACACAACAACCGGATCGCTTCCTCGTCGGATTTGATGTACTCGCAGACGCTGTCCCTCCGGGTCATAGACTTCCAGAAGTGGATCCAAAAGTGAACCGATACGTTGTGCCGCTAAATCACAGGTAACCAATTGCCCGCTTTTAAGTGGAACAGAATAATAGTCCAAATCACGCTCACCGGAAATCTGACCATTGACCGTTACTGGTAGTACGACCGACTCGGCTCTGTCGATCGTGGAATTTGGCTCCAATTCGATGAGTTCCGGTAGCTCCCCAATTACAAAGGGCCTGCCTCCTGTACCGCCACGAGCGCAAGTCAGCTGCCAGATGGCAACACCTAGGTCAGCACCCGGATCAATGACCACTTGATGTTCCCATTCGGTTGGATAGGAAATGGGAATTTCCGTAGGTTGACGTCGAGGTGACGGTTCATAGCTTGGATAAACTTTGTCCCCCAGAATGGAAGGCGCACTGACTCCCATACCAGTAATACGGAATCCTGTTCCCGGGGGAATACACTCCGCACCCACATTAACCTTGACGGTCTGACCACGCTGTCCGCCAGCGGGAAAAATATGGGTACTGCTGGGCTCTCGAGAAGGTACCGGCTGCGCAAGCAGCAATTGCGTCTGAATTCCAAATATCAGGGTTATCAGGCAGCATGATATGATTCGTCGCATAAAACACTCCAGGCCGGATCCAACACCTGATTTTCCGGCCGTCACTTTACACCGAAAAAGCCGCCGTCTAGATCCCTCATGGCTCATTTCCATTCGTTATTTTAAAAACCTGTTTACCCAAATTCCTTGTTAGTTTTTTCGAAAACTCTCATGACAACAACTGTTGCTTTTAATGGAGGGTCGATATTGTCTTAACAGGTCAGGTAAGGTATCCGGGTTTCGGCAACAGCAAAACCTAACGCCACTCATTCCATTCAAAACGTGAAACCGCCGCTTCACTTTCAACGAGACAACCAGCCACATCAGGCCAACTCGGTTATCATGTGTCCCCCGCTTACCAATTGCTTAGGTCGACCGACCGAATCCGGAAGAATGGCATTCGCGTCTATCCCCAGTTTCGTGAGAATGGTGGCAACCATATCCTGAGGTGTCATGGGACGATCCGAAACATAGGCACCCTGCTTATCCGTTGCCCCTACTACCTGCCCCACATTCAAACCCGCTCCTCCCATCAGAATCGAGAACGCCTGAGGCCAATGATCCCGACCTGCCAAATTGTTAATCCTAGGTGTACGCCCAAACTCGGTTGCAATCACGACCAAGGTCGTTTCCAGCAATCCACTTTGCTTCATATCATTAATTAATGCTGGAATCGCATTGTCAAATGCGGGGACCAAAAGATCTTTAAGGCTCATGGTATTCTTGCGATGGGTATCCCAGTTGCCATTTTCAATCGAAACAAATCGACATCCGGCTTCAACCAGTCGACGCCCCATCAAACAACATTGACCGATCGTCGTCATTCCATATGCTTCACGCACGATACCCGGTTCACGTTCAATCTCAAAAGCCTCCTTTGCTTTTTGAGAGGTCATCAGGTTGTATGCCTTTTTGTAAAAGGTATCCAGTGTCTTAATCTTGTCATTCACTTGATTCCGATCTTCTGACAACCCATTAACCGTACGCAAAGCTTGCTGGCGACGTCGGCTTCGAAGGTTGTTAATCGAATCAGGCAAGGTAACATCACGAACGGAGAACTCCGGTGCTGCCGGATCATTCTCAATCACAAATGGATCGCAACTGGCCCCTAGGAAAGAGGAACCTCCACTGCGAAGAAAATTAGGCACGGAAATATAGGGAGGCAGTACTCCCGTGTTGTTTGCCATCTTTGAAACCATCGAACCAATGCTCGGATGCTGATTGTTGTCCCGTTCGGCGTTAAAATCACCTGGCCCTGCTTTCAGACCCGTCATCATGATATGGGATCCTCGACCGTGATCAGAATCACCATGAGTCATACCCCGTAATAGTGCAAATTCGTCCATTACAGTCGCAACACCCGGAAGAAGTTCTGATATTTCAATGCCTGGAACATTTGTCGCGATAGGAGAAAAATCACCTCGGATTTCTGCTGCCGAGAGGGGTTTCAAATCCCAGAGATCGTGATGCGACATCCCACCCAAAATATAGATGAATAGACAGTTGATATCCTTGCTAGGTGATGAATCGTTGCCGGAAGAAGCCTGCGCGTCCTGCAAACGCAAAAAGTCAGCCAACCCTAGTCCTGCCAGCGTTCCGGCCTGTAGCAGTTCACGACGCTTAATTCCATCACAGAAAGTAGATCGCATGTGATTTCCTCCGACATCAGCAGTGTATTTTAACAGCACTATATGGAATGACAGATTCAACGAATAAACAAGAAATCGTACGAATTCAGAAACGTCCACAACAGATCTTCTACAGATTCTTGATCGGTATCACCGGATCCTAGCAACAGTCTAGCTGCGTGTTTTTCACGCTCTGTTGGGAATCGTCCCAAAGCTGCCAGACAGATCTCTTCTAGAATCTGATTGGGGTCCGATTGATTTCGGACCATTCTTGATACACGTCCTTCAGGATGATGTATTTTTCTTTCTATTTCAGGCGCATTCATCAGATGCAGAGCCTGGGCCATGGTAGGCTGACTGGAACGACCACACTCACAGGGACTTTTGCGCTCAGGACGCCCAAAAATTTCAAGAAAATAAGACGGTAATCGATTGTTCCAAAGTTCAATAGCACGTGTTTGTGCAGGTAGACCAGGAAATTGCTCAGGCACGTCGGTGACATCACAAATAGCATCGAGAAGCACTTCTGCCGGAAGGCGTTTCACATAATAATGGGAATAGTTCTGAACATCTCCATAGTTGGTTTCATTCGGTTCACTGGACAACTGATAGACACGTGAACTCACAATCAGCTTCATCATGGCTTTCAAATCATAGCCTGTCGCCACCACCTGTTCCGCAAGATATTGCAGTAAAGGTTCGTTGGTAGCTGGATTGGTTGTACGTAGGTCATCTTCCGGTTCAACTAATCCTCTACCCAGAAAATGTTTCCAGAGTCGATTAGCGATCAGGCGGGAAAACCAGGGATTTTGAGGAGCCGTCATCCATTCCGCCAGATGAACGCGCGGATCACCACGATCCATACTTTCGGGCGACACTCCTCCCAATGGACGTGTGGCAACAAGTGTTCCGGTTAGAGGCATCTGCGTAGGTCGATATCCGGCGTGATACACCACTTCCGGTGGCCTCTGATCCGTGATTGCTACACCAGGATCAGGACGCGTTGGTTTGCGTTGAACCCCGTTGAAAAATCCTGAAAAACCGTAGAAATCCTCTTGGGCCCATCGCTCAAAAGGATGATGGTGACATTGTGCGCATTCAATACGCACACCAAGAAATGCCTGGCTAACCGATTTTGCCAGCTCTTCCGGTGTACGTAACGATCGAAACAAATTCACAGGACCATATTTACCTGAATGCCCCGAGGCTGTGATTAACTCACGTACCCACTGATCATAGGGACGATTATCTAAAATCTGATCACGCAACCATCGATGAAACTCGTAAGCGCCGCGATCACTTAATTTATCTCGATCCACTAAAAGAATATCTGCCCATTTCAGTGCCCAATAGTCACTACGTTCCTCACGATCCAACACGTCATCAATTAACTGGTCCCGTTTACCGGCTTGTTTATCTTGAAGAAACATCCGTACCTCATCAGGTCGTGGCAAAGTGCCCAGCACATCCAGGTACAGTCGTCGAATGAACGTGGCATCGTCACATACTTCCGAAGGGATTATTCCCATTTTCCTCAGCTTGCTCCACACCAGAAAGTCTGCCTCCGTCCAGGATGGCAGATCCGGAAATATCGCTCCACCAGACAAACGAGGAACCATTAATCGTGTTACCGTAACATGTCCCATATAGTTAACTGTAATCGCTGCTTCGCCAGGTTGTTCCCCCACACGAACCAAGCCACCCTGCTCCACATCCGCAACATGAGGTGCGTTACTGGTATAGGTAGCGGCTGCGGTAACATCCCTTTGGGTTCCGTCAGAGTACTTAACGGTTGACAAAAGCTGCTGTTCGGTTTGAATTCTCAGCATCCGTTCACCTGGTGTAACTTGAATCGCCACTGGAGCCGGTGCATGATCTTCACCAAAAGGCATTCCCTGGCGTATCCACTGATACAGGACTTCGTGATCACGAGAATCAGCTGAAACCCTTTTGCCTCCACCGTGAGGGACCTGAGCCATCGCCTTGGATAACAACAGACTCTGATCAGGACTCGCTGGAAAAAGTCTACGGCCCCGCCCCTCTTTTACGAGCGCAGAATAATCAGCAGCTGGATCAAACCCAAATACCGACAACTTAAATCCGTTCTGACCAGATGCCCTTCCATGACAACCTCCACTGTTGCATCCCAGTTTCGAGAAGACAGGGATGACATCATGGGAAAAGTGCACCGGAGGGTAACTGTCAAAATCCTGGACAGAAACGGTTACATCATGTGACATTTCTTCATATCTGATGCGAAGTTGCGCCTGACCATTGGCAACTCCTCTTAGCAAACTGCCCTGTAAACGAACGACCCGCTCATCGAAACTTTCAAAACGTGCCACACGGGTTACATCGATATCCGGTTCACCAGAAGTTCTAAGTGAAACCAGCAATTGTTGATTCCGGTTAGTTCCGTCGAGAACAATCACCGACGGCTCAACGACCAGATGAGAATCTCGGTTCTGATTACAAAAAACATCCGTATCGAGACTGACAATAAAAACCAAACCCAAAACAAAGGCCCGTCGAATGGTTTGGATAGCCTGCCTCTCGGCACGGTCTGGATGTGTAGTTCTAGCCTTCGTTCGATCTGAAAACATGATCATGCTGGCCCTAACAGGTAGACCCTCATTCTGCCCTTGTAACTTCCTTTCGGCGAGCCATCTAAAATATCGTAACTGGTTTAATAGCAAGGGACAAGCGAAATCACCTGCTGACAGGTCATGCCTATGTGAACCGGATTTACATACAGCATCCAGCCGGTGGGGGTATGTCTTCAGGAAAGACTGATTACCGTTAGAAACATCTCCATCCTGTGCGTAAACGACAGCTCCCCTCAAGCTGCTGTTGCACAAGCTTGCACTCTTTCGTGTCTAACGGACAGGGAGAGGACAGACACTCTGATTCCACAGAAATGTGATACTTCGTCAACTAAGCAGCTACCCCGTTACCTGGGAGCATAACAGCCGACCGCTATTCACATCCCCTCATCACCGAAAGTGCTGAGATTAAGCACCACCGTCGGTTCCTGTAAGAACAGCAATTCCATCAAGAAAACCTGCAAGCTGCCTACTACGGGCTGGATGTTGAAGTTTACGTACGGCCTTTGCTTCTATCTGACGCACCCGTTCACGCGTAACCCTGAAAATTCTCCCGACTTCCTCAAGGGTATACGGATATCCATCTCCCAAGCCATAACGAAGTTTGATGATCTCGCGCTCACGGTAAGTCAGCGTGCGTAGTACATCATCAACGCGATCTCGTAACATAGCCTGAGCGGCCCCGCTTTCCGGTGCCAGAGCCTCTCCATCATGAATCATATCACCAAAAGAGTTATCCTCACTTTCACCCAGTGGTTGATCCATACTGATGGGATGGCGTGCGATATTCTGTACTCGCCGGGCTTCTTCGACCGGTAGCCCAGCCAATTCAGCGACTTTTTCAATTGATGGCGTACTACCTGTTTGCTGAAGAAGTTTCTTGGTTGCATTACGTAATTTGGACATGGTTTCCACAACATGCACAGGAATTCGTATCGTGCGACTCTGATCAGCCAAAGCACGGGTAATAGCCTGTCGAATCCACCATGTGGCATAGGTTGAAAATTTATAACCACGCCGGTATTCATACTTGTCTATTGCACGCATCAAACCCAAATTTCCCTCCTGTATAAGGTCGAGAAAACTCAGGCCACGATTCCGATATTTTTTGGCAATGGACACCACCAAACGAAGGTTGGCAGCAGACAATGATCGCCTTGCACGTGCATAGCGCTCAAACCGCGTTTTGAGTGCCTTAATCCTTGTGCGGAGCATCTCCGGTGTCTCCAACACCAGCATGGTAAGATCGTGTAACTCTTCCTCAAGCATGTTACGCTGTGCCGCAATTTTACGACCTTTTCCCAAAGCTTCTATTTTTCGTTTAAGATCTCGCATACGACGAGAAATCTGCTCTAGTTTTCTAACTAACGGTTGCACACGATGCATCCGGAGACCCAATTCCTCAATTAGCTGAACGGTCTTTCTACGGCGCCAACGAAGATGCCGTCTCACATGATTTCTCTTACGTCCTTTCAGACGCGATGAGCACAACAGACGAAAATCTTCAATATTCTGGTCTAACAGATAGCCTGCCGTTTCCAGATTGTGTGGCAAGCGACCCACAATCTGTTCCTTTTCCAGATTCTCCGTCACCGAAACTTCTACTGTCCTGTCGAACGGAAGCTCGCCCTGGTGCATTTTACTGAGAATTTCAAAAGCGGCGCGAAGTGCATAATCACATTCCAGAATTTTCCTTCGAAAATGCCGGCGGGATTCTTCCACTTCCCTAGCAAGTGAAATTTCCTGTGGACGTTTCAGAAGAGGAATTTCGCCCATCTGAGAAAGATACATTCGAATCGGGTCGTCAATGGCCGTCGTATCTTCAGCCCTGCGCTCTACTTCAGTCGTCCGTTCAGGTTGTTGGGTTTTCCCACCGGAAGCCTCTGTCTCCTGCTCCTCTTCCATAACCAGAGGAACAAGATCATCGGATTCAAATTCTTCCTCGCCTTGATTAAATCGCTTTTCTGCATTTTCGAACAACTCGTTCTCAAGTGCAGCGGCTTCCTTCGGATTTTCACTTTTCCCGTTTTTTGAAGGTTTTTTCACCGCGGCGGATTTATTAACCTTTTTTA
>Ga0310344_10003828_pt1 | contig 11187 bp, 8 predicted proteins | sample HC15DNA20200_MG_FD_203801 | JGI IMG/M metagenome (GOLD analysis project Ga0310344, IMG submission 203801) | Marine microbial communities from station ALOHA, North Pacific Subtropical Gyre - HC15-DNA-20-200_MG | ecosystem: Environmental > Aquatic > Marine > Oceanic | place: Pacific Ocean: North... | reverse complement strand
AAAACAAATCTTGACGAATTCGCTATGGGTTCTTCAACTGAAAATTCTTCATTTGGCCCTGTTAAAAATCCTTTAGATTTAAGTAAAGTACCAGGTGGCAGTAGTGGTGGATCAGCTGCAAGTGTTGCAGCTGGGCAGTGTGTTTTTGCATTAGGTTCTGACACAGGTGGAAGTATAAGACAACCTGCTTCTTTTTGTGGAGTAATAGGAATGAAACCTACATATGGATTAGTCAGTAGGTTTGGGCTTATTGCATTCGGAAGTTCATTAGATCAAATAGGGCCTCTTTCTAGAAATGTTGAGGACTGTGCAAGAATATTAAATTCTATCTCTTCATTTGATGAAAAAGACTTAACATCATTAAAAAGACCTTTCAACAATTTTGGAGCAAAAATAGGCAAATCAATTAAGGGTTTAAAAATAGGTATTCCTAAAGAGTATTTAGTTGAAGGTATTGAATCCGGAGTTAGGATTGCATACGAAAATTCTCTTAAGGAACTGGAAAAAAGTGGTGCAATACTAGAAGAGATTTCTCTACCATTATCTGAATATGCATTAGCGGTATATTATATAATTGCTCCTGCCGAAGCTTCCTCAAATTTATCGAGATATGATGGGATTAAATATGGTAATTTTACAGATAAAGCAAAAAATTCTATAGAACACACACTCCGTTCTAGAGGTGATGGTTTTGGAGATGAGGTAAAAAGAAGAATTTTATTAGGCACGTATGTTTTGTCAGCTGGATATTACGATGCTTATTACCTAAAAGCACAAAAAGTCAGAACATTGATAAGAGAGGAATTTCAGAAGGCTTTCAATAAATTTGACGCTATAGTAACACCTACTACTCCAAATGTAGCATTTAATTTAAATGAAAAAATTAATTCCCCATATCAAATGTACTTAAATGACGTTTGTACTATTCCTGTAAACATAGCAGGACTACCAGCAATTTCTATTCCTAATGGTATCGATAATAATTTACCCACTGGTTTACATATAATCGGACCACGGATGGGGGATCAGACTGTTATTCAAATAGCACATCACTATGAAACGATTTCTCAATGGAAGGTAAAACCCAAGATTTAATAAAATATGAATAAAATATCTAATATAAAAAAAATATTTATAATGCTCATGATCTTAATTTTTTCTATAAACATTTCATGTGCAGAAAATGAAAAGGATTTAAGACCAACACAAGAGGTAATTAATTCTGAAGATTTTACATTATTAGAGGGACCTCCTCCTCTTCCTTATATCTTCTATGGTAATTTCACTGTTGATAATAACCCAGGTCCAGCTGGAATTAAAATATTTGCTCAAATAATTGATGGAGGATCGCCAATATCAGTAACTGAAAATGGTTCTTACAGGCATATAATTTTATCTCCCGTAAGTCAAAAAGATCTAGATCATGGAATTATTCACTTTTATTTAGGTAATAGAGAAGGTAATTATGTTGAATCAGACCAAATATTTAAAATAAAAAAGATTGACAATCCAACTACAATAAATTTAGATTTAAATTTTTCTAATATTCCAAATAAATAATTATGATCAGAAGTTTAAACGGGAAAAAACCAATAATTCATAAAGATGCTTTCATTTCTGAGGCTGCTTATTTAGTAGGTGAAATAATTATAGAAGCCGATGTTAGTATCTGGCCAGGAGTAGTTATACGTGCAGATTCCGGAAAAATATTCATAGGAAAAGGAACAAATATTCAAGATAACTCAGTACTTCATGCTGATGATGATGCTTTTATAGGAGAATACGTGACTATTGGCCATAGGGTAATTTCTCATGCAAAAAAAATTGGAAATTTAAGTTTAATAGGTAACGGATCAATCATAAATGATGGAGTTATTCTTGGAGAAAAATGTCTAGTCTCCTCAGGAAGCACTTTAACTGAAAATAAAATTTTCGAAGATAAGGCATTAATAAGAGGTACACCTGGAAAAACTATAGGGTTGATTAAAAAACGACATGAAGAATTAATGATTAGTGCAAATAACTCTTACTTAAAAAGAATAGAAATATATAAAAACTCTGGATTACATATAGAATAACTACATTATTTCAGGTGCAGTCATACCCATCATATTTAGCACTTTAGAAAAAGTAATCCTACTTGCTTCAACTAATTTTAATCTTGCAGCACTCAGATCATTCGGTTTTTCGTCTTTTGGAATTACTCGACATTGTTCATAAAATTTTTGTAATGACTTCGCAAGACTTAATGAATAATGAGCTAAATGATGAGGTTCAAGTTGTTCAGCTGCATAAGTAATAATTGTTGGAAATTCTATTATTTTTTTGATTAAAGATATCTCAGTTTCATCATTTAATAAAGAAACATCTCCATTGGCCTCTAGACCAAGTGACTCTGCTGATTTTTGAATCCCGCATAGCCTAGCATGAGCATATTGTATATAAAACACAGGATTATCTGAGGAATGTTTCTTAGCTAAAGATAAGTCAAAATCCATTTGAGATTCAGAAGAGCGACTTAAAAAAATAAATCTACATGCATCAACACCTACTTCATTAATTAAATCATCAACAGTAGTAATGACTCCCTTTCGTTTACTAAATTTTAATAAATTTTCCCCATCTTTAAAATTCACGATTTGATTTAAAATAATTTTCAATCTTTTTGAATCAATACCTAAGGCTTCCATTGCATATTTCATCCTAGAAACATGTGCATGATGATCAGCCCCCCAAATATCAATAACCTGATCAAAATTTCTACTTTTAAACTTATTATGATGATAAGCAATATCTGTCCCGAAATATGTAGGTCCACCATGGTCACTTCTTATTAAGACTATATCCTCATCCAAACCTAATTTAGTACCTAAAAACCAGAGAGCTCCATCCTTATTGATAACTAAATCTTTATCGTTTAATATTTTAATTATTGAGTCAAAGTATCCTGTATCTAATAATTTTTTTTCACTAAACCATTCTTCGTAAATTACCCCTAATTTAGATAAAGTTGAATTTATATCTTTTAAAATAGAATCTAGAACATATGGAGAAAGAAATTCTATAGCTTTATCTTTAGACATATCAAGTGGTAATTTTTGGAAACGATCATATAAAGATTCTGCCAACTCAATTAAATATTCTCCTGAGTATAACTCTTCTGGTTCTTGTATCTTTATCCCTGCTTTTTGCTGATATCTATAAAAGAAACTTTCAAAAAATAAACGCATCTGATTTCCTGCATCATTTACATAATATTCTTTATGAACTTTATGTCCTTTAGATTTGAGAATATTTGCCAAAGTACTACCAATAACAGCTCCACGTGCATGACCTATATGAAGTGGTCCAGTCGGATTTACACTTACAAATTCTAATTGGATATTTTTTGTATCCTTAACATCTATATCTCCGTATTTAGATCCTAGATTAATAATTTCTTTAATACTTTTTTGGAGCCATTCTTCTGAAAAAGTGAAATTTATGAATCCAGGTTTGATGGATTCTATCTTCGAAAAATATAAATTTGAATCAATGTAAGAGATGATTTTTTCAGCAATATCCATTGGAGGGATATTCATTATTCTTGTTAAAATCAAAGGTAGATTTGTTGAAAAATCTCCGTGTTGAATATTTTTAGGTTTTTCAACATGAATATCTGAAATTTTTACATTAGGTAACTCTCCAGATGACTGAGCAACATTTAAAGCATTATGTATTATGACTTTTATATCTTCGGGAACTATCATTTCTATGATCACTTAAATTAAGAATATGCTTAAATAAATAATTTACACTTAAATCTATAAAATTATCTTATGTAATAAAACATCCTTCATATGAATTTACTTAAATCATCTAAAAAATACACTAATAAAATTTATTATGGTTGGTATATTGTTGCAGCATCTAGTTGGGTAAATGCTATAGGTGGTTCAGTACAATGGAAAGGTTTCACAGTATTTTTTTTACCTATAGCCACCTCATTGAATCTATCTTATACACAGGCTGCCTTACCATTTGCATTAGCAAGAGCTGAAAATGGACTGTTAGGACCCATAACAGGTTGGATGATAGATAAATTTGGAGTAAGACCTATGATGATGTTTGGAACAATATTAGCCGGATTGGGTTATTTATTGTTGTCAAGAACAAATAACTTCACTTCATTCCTATTGATATATGTTTTCGCAATATGCCTAGGTTCGTCAACAAGTTTTATGCAAGCATCTACGTCATCTATAAATATGTGGTTCATCAAAAAAAGAGGTATAGCAGTATCAATCAATAGTGCAGCTTTTAGATTAGGAGGTGCATTTATGATACCTCTTCTGTCTATTATTATACTTAAATGGGGTTGGGAAATTGCCTCTATTATTGTAGGAATAGGAATGTTAATTTTAATAGTTCCATTTTCATTAGTTTATAAAAAATCCCCAGAATCTATTGGAGAAAATCCTGATGGAATAAAAATTACTGATAATAATGAAATTACAAATTCTGATTGGGATACTAAAGAAGCATTAAGAACTAGATCTTTTTGGATTTTATCTCTTGGTACTATCTTACGTATGGCAGTGCATGGAACAATTTATGTACATTTTATACCTATATTAGTTTGGAAAGGGGAAACTCAACAAACAGCAGCAAATTTAATAGGTGCTATATCTCTAATAGCGGTCCCTCTTATAATTATAGTTGGATATGTCAGTGATAAAATTCCAAGACAAAAACTTCTATCAGTACTATATACATCCGCATCAATTTCTTTACTACTAATGTATTTTGTTGAAGGAACTTGGCCTATATTCTTCTCGATGATTTTATTTATAGGGACAGAAATAGCGTCAGGATTTAACTGGGCTTTAGTAGGAGATATGTTCGGAAGAAAAAATTTTGCAACAATTAGAGGATGGATTTCCCCTATGTATAATATTTCATTAATTATTGGGCCATTATTAGCTGGATATTCTAAAGATAAAACTGGTTCTTACGAATATGTATTACTAACAGGAAGTCTTTTTATGTTAATGGCTGCTATCACTTTTATGTTATTGAAAAAGCCTAGAATAAGGAATGGTCGGGGTGACAGGATTTGAACCTATGACCTTTGCACCCCCAGTGCAATGCGCTACCGGACTGCGCTACACCCCGAAAATTAAGAAAATATTATTGTACAATTAAAATGATGGGGTTGATTCAATAACATTTATTACATATGCAAAAAAATATAAAATCTCCAAATATTAAAGAATTAGATACTCTTATATCAGAATTAAATCAAAATATTTCTGAGATAGTGAGGAGACTTTGACTTAGATAAAATCTATTCAGAAATAAATATTTTAGAGAAAAAAACATTAACTGAAAATTTTTGGAATGACCGAAACAAAGCACAATTATTTATGCAAACTCTTTCATCCAAAAAGGATGAATACAATAAATGGAAAGAAATAGTATCAAAATCGGATAATTTAATAGAATTTTCGAAATTAATTAAATCCGAAAATGATTCTTCACTAAACAATACCGCCTTCGAAGAATATAATGAATTGTTAGCAGATGTAAAAAATTTAGAATTTGAATTGCAATTAAATGGTGAGTTTGATGAGAGATCAGCTATTTTATCAATTACTCAAGGTGCGGGGGGAGTCGATGCCCAAGATTGGGCTGAAATGTTGTTGAGAATGTATATTAGATGGGCTGAAAAGAAAAATTTAATTGTTGAAACTTTAGATTTTTCTCCTGGGGATGAAGCAGGTATCAAAAGTGCAGTTATAAAAATTAATGGAAGATATACGTATGGATACTTAAGATCAGAAAAAGGTGTGCATAGACTTGTTAGATTATCGCCTTATGATACTGATCACAAACGACATACAAGCTTCGCATTGGTTGAAATTTTACCTGAACCAGATGAAGCAGAAGAAATAAAAGTAAATACAGATGAAATCAAAATAGATGTTTTTAGAGCAAGTGGAAATGGAGGTCAAAGTGTACAAAAAAATTCGACAGCCGTACGAATTACCCACATCCCCACTGGAATAGTAGTTTCTGTTCAAAATGAAAGATCTCAAGCCCAAAATAAAGAGATTGCTATGAAAATTCTTACTGCAAAATTAACAGATTTAGAACTAAAAAAAATATCTGATAAACAAGCTAGCTTAAAAGGAGAATATGTATCTGCAGAATTCGGAAGGCAAGTTAGAAGTTATGTACAGCATCCCTACCAAATGGTAAAAGATCACAGAACTAATTATCAATCAAATAAAACAAGCGAAATTCTCGATGGAGAAATAGATTCATTACTTAAATCATACTTAACAAATCAAATAGAAAACCATTCTAGTAGTAAATTAGACTAGATGAGATTAATTCTGAATTATAAAATATCTTAATATTTAAATGTAATAATTACACTTAATAAACTTATCATGAGAATAAAAATGAATAAAATAATTGTTTTGGCACTATCTCTTATATTTATTATTTCTACAGGATGTGCAACTGAGGATTCATCTTCAAATACAAACACATCTTCAGAAAATCAATCTAAACCCTCTTTATCACCTAACTTAAATGAAAAATCTCAACCGTCAACAAATCAACAAGGTGAAAAGAAATCAGGAGGAATACTAAAACGAGTTTGGTCAGATCCTCCAACTTTAGATCCTCATTTAGTAACTGATGGAACTTCATATGGAATAGTTATTGAGGTTTTTTCTGGTTTAGTAAAACTAGGAAGTAATCCGAATGAACCAATAGAACCAGATTTAGCAGAAAGTTGGAAAATCCTTGATGGCGGGAAGACATATGAATTTAAACTTCGTGAAAACTTAAAATTTTCTAATGGGGAAAATGTTACAACCGAAGATATAAAATGGTCACTTGAAAGAGCTGCTCACCCGGATACAGGCTCAACCGTTGCAGAAGAATTTTTAGGTGACATAATCGGTGTTCAAGATATTATTGATGGTAATTCAAACAATGCCGAAGGTATCACAATAATTGATGATGAAATTATACAAATTAAAATAGATGCACCTAAAGCATACTTTTTAGCAAAGCTTACCTATCCTACAGCTTTCATAGTCAATAAGCAAAATATTAATGAAGGTGGCAGGAATTGGACTGATAACCCAATTAGTACAGGTCCCTTTACGCTTAAAGAATACAAGATAGGACAAAGAATTAGAATTGCAAGAAATGATAGTTACTGGGGATCTCCAGCTTACTTGGATGAAGTAGTATTCAATTTAGCGGGAGGTGTTTCTATGGCAATGTATGAAAATGATGAGATCGACATAACAGGTGTAGGACTTGCAGATCTAGAAAGAGTAGAGGATCCTACTGAACCTCTAAATAAAGACCTAATAGTTGTTCCACCCTCATTTTCTGTATCTTATATCGGTTTTAATGTTAATGAACCACCATTTGATGATGTTAAATTTAGACAAGCATTGAACTACGCAGTAGATAAACAATTGATTGCTGATCAAGTTTTTTCAAATTTAGTAAGACCAGCATATGGAATAATCCCCCCAAACTTTCCAGGATTCTCACAAGATATAGAAGGACTAAAATTTAACAAAGAAAAAGCTCAAAATCTTTTGAATGAATCTAGGTATTCTGACCCAAGTACCCGCCCAAGAATTACTGTCACAGTACCAGGTACTGGTGGATCTCCAGGTCTTACTACTGAAGTTATTGCAGATATGTGGCGACAAAATCTTGGAATAGAAGTAGAAATTCAACAAGTAGAATGGGCTACTTACATACAAGATTTACACAGAGGAAGATTACAATCTTTCAGTGGTCTTTCTTGGCAAGCAGACTATCCAGATCCATCTACTTTTATTGATGTTTTATTTCGTTCAGACAGTGCACTTAATAATGGTAATTATTCCAATAAAGAAGTTGATTCCTTAATCAACAAAGCACAAACAGAACAAGATATAACTAAAAGGGTCAATCTTTATAATGATGCAGAAAAAATTATTGTAAATGATGCAGCTTGGTTGCCATTATGGTGGGGTGTAGAAGCGAAGGCACTTGTAAAACCTTGGATCAAAGATTATAAATTTTACTCTATGACTATACCCACATATCAATATGTTTGGATAGATAAAGACATTTACTAATAATTAATATATACTCAAAATGTTATGATCGAGTATATTGCAAAGAGATTAATTTGGACTCCTATTCTTCTTTTGATAGCCTCCTTTTTTGTATTTTTTATGGGGAATATTGCTCCAGGAGATCCCGCTGAATTAATACTAAAAAATAGAGCTACTCCAGAAAAGATAAATGCTCTTAGAGAAGAAATGGGACTCAATAAACCTTTAGTAATTAGATATTTTTCATATATTAAAAAAGCTATTAAAGGTGACTTAGGAGATAGTTATATTTTTCAAGGTAAAAAGGTGACTGAGTTACTTATACCTAAACTTTTAGTATCAATAAAATTAAATATTGCTGTTACTATCATATCTGTTTTTGTAGGTATACCTTTAGGTTTCTATGCAGCAAAAAGAAGAGGTTCATGGGTGGATCCAACAATAGTATTATCTATGCTTTTTTTATTTGCCATGCCTGTTTTTTTTACAGCCCCTCTTTTAATCACCATATTTGCAGTTAAATTAGGTTGGATTCAAGCTTCTGGATGGAATGGTTTTTTCGACAAGCAAATTATTCTTCCTGCATTAACTATAGGTATCCCTGGTGCCGCTATTTACGTAAGATACATGAGAGCATCTACACTGGATGTAATTGATCAAGATTATATTAGAACCGCTTTTTCAAAAGGATTAAATAATAACACTATTAACTATAAACATATAATAAGGAATTCAATTCTTCCTATCTTAACACTTTTGGGTTTTACGATAGCTGGAATATTTGGAGGATCCTTAATCGTTGAAATAATATATGGTATTCCTGGTGTATCTAGATTAGCTCTTGATGCGATTTATCAGAGAGATTTTCCAGTATTAACAGCTTTAGTTTTAATAGGATCTACAATGTTAGTTTTAGCAAATCTAATAATTGATATTGCATACACAATAGTTGATCCAAGGATTGATTAATAATGAATACCTTTAATCAAAAAACTCTTTTCACAATTTTTTTAAATCAATTACTAAAAAGAAAACTCGCTCTAATTTGCCTATCTATATTATTTATAATTTATTTTATTGGAATATTTGCTCCAATTTTATCAACACATGATTATGCTGAAACAAATTTAGCCAAAACACAAAATGGCCCAAATTTAGAAAATTGGTTTGGTACTGATAGATTGGGTAGAGATATTTATACAAGAGTAATTTGGGGTATACAAAATACTATAATAATCACTCTAATTACAATAGTGACGGGAAGTTTTATTTTAGGTATTTCATTAGGATTAGCTGCAGGATATTTCAGAGGAAAAATAGATATTTTTATTATGAGATTAGGAGAAGTAATTTCAGCATTTCCAGATATATTATTAATAATCTTACTTGCTGCAACATTAAGACCCAGTATTATTTCTTTAGGGCATTATATTGAAGATACTTTTGGATTTAGAGGAATATTATCTTCCGGTATTGTTGATTATTTGGTAATAGGTATTGCTTTACTACCTCTTAGTTGGTTTGGTCTTATGAGATTGGTACGTGGTCAGGTATTATCCATTAGAAATGCAGAATATGTACAAGCGGCTAAAGCTATGGGAACTTCTAATTTTGTAATACTGTTTAGGCATATTTTCCCAAATATTTTAAGTCCTATAATTGTAAGTATATCTTTCAGCATTGGAGCTATAGCATTATCTGAAGTAATGTTAAGTTTTTTTGGTCTTGGGGTTCAACCTCCAAGACCAAGTTTAGGTGTAATGATAGGAGATGTTACAGCAAGAGGTGGTGCCAGCATTTCCGTATTAAGAAATCATCCTGAACAACTTCTAGCACCTATTATTGTAGTATGGTTAATGATATTTTGTTGGAATATTATTGGTGATGCACTTAATGAAATTTTTAATCCAAAAAATCAATACTAAAACCAATACAAAAAACTTAAATATAGCCACCTGTTATCAGAAGATTTAACATAAATCTTATTATAAGCTTACATGTAAAATAGCTAATAATTAAAGACTTATAAAGTTAATTTTTTATAGGAGATGAGACTTGGAAAATAATTATAATGCATTGCAACACGCATATGGTTTTGATGATGTTTCCATAGCTCCTGGAGAAATTACAATCAATCCAGAAATGGTAGATATTTCGGTATATTTTGAAAAAATTAAATTAGATATTCCTTTCTTTGCTTCTTCTATGGATGCAGTAGTAGATACTTCATTTGCAATTAATATGCATGAACAAGGTGGTATAGGTGTTCTAAATTTAGATGGTTTACATACTCGTTTTGAAGACACGGAATCTATTTATAAAGAAATATCAAACTCTCCAATTGAAAAAGCAACATCAATATTACAAAAGATATATACAGAGCCTATAAAAACTAACCTCATATCTAAAAGAGTGGAGGAAATTAAGAAAAATAATGGAACAGCTGCTGTTTCATTTATTCCACAAAACGCTAAACGACATGCACCTATTGCTGTAGAAGCTGGTGCTGATATTATTGTTGTTCAGGGTACAGTAGTAACAGCAAGACACACTTCTAAAAGTCTAAGAGGTTTAATTTTATCTGAATTAGTTAATAACTTAGATGTTCCAATTATAGTAGGAAACACTGTATCTTATTCTGTTACAAAGGAGTTAATGGAACAAGGAATACATGGTGTATTAGTAGGTGTAGGCCCAGGATCTGTTTGTACTAGTAGAGAAGTACTTGGTATAGGCGTACCTCAAATTACTGCTACTTTAGAATGTACTGCAGGAAGAGATGCATATTTTAAAGAAACAGGAAGATATGTCCCAATTATAACTGACGGTGGAATACGAACTGGTGGAGATGTATGCAAATCTTTTGCGGCTGGAGCAGATTCAGTAATGATAGGTAGTCCATTTGCAAAATGTTTTGAAGCTCCTGCACTTGGATATCACTGGGGTATGGCTACTTGGCACCCAGAACTTCCTAGAGGAACTAGAATTAAACTGGGTTCAGAATACTCTCTAGATCAACTTCTTAATGGTCCTTCATCAAAAACAGATGGAACTATGAATTTAATTG
>Ga0310344_10003827_pt1 | contig 11190 bp, 5 predicted proteins | sample HC15DNA20200_MG_FD_203801 | JGI IMG/M metagenome (GOLD analysis project Ga0310344, IMG submission 203801) | Marine microbial communities from station ALOHA, North Pacific Subtropical Gyre - HC15-DNA-20-200_MG | ecosystem: Environmental > Aquatic > Marine > Oceanic | place: Pacific Ocean: North... | reverse complement strand
CTCACGGTGCTGGACGACGATGACAGGCCCGTCACAAATATCCGGGCACATGAAATTGGTGTGGCCGAAAACGGTGTGCGTGGGGAGGTATTGTATTTAGCCCGCGCTGGGACCGCGGACATTACGATTTTGGTTGATACAAGCGAGGCGCTGGTTCCGGCGACGGGCGACCTGCGAGATGCGCTGAGGGCGTTCCTGGATACATTGGGTACGAATGCGCGCATTTCGTTGACCACGTTTGGTGACCTCCCGGTGCGACGTGTTGCGGCCACATCAAACATGGAGTTGGCCTACGCGGCGGTCGACGAGTTATTTCCGTCGACGGGTGCGCAGCCGTTTTTTCAAGATGCTTTGGTGGAAGTCGCGAATGATATTGCGCAACGTCAGCCGACGCGTCCAACCGTCGTGGTGCTGACATCAGACGCCCCAGCGGCTTCATTCGCGGGGAATTCACCGAGCAGTACCGTTCGTGGCGTAGGAGAAATTATATCCATGCTGCAGGGCACGGGTGCGCCGGTACACATTGTCGCTCTCCGGAGTCAACGAGTGATTGGGGGTGCCGATACGTCGACGGGAATCATTGAGTCCGCGGCGGACCGATTTGGTCGCGGTACGTTTAATACTCAGGCGCGTGGCGGCGGAGGACGTGGCGGTGGTGGGACCTTTTCTGGCGACCCGAACACGCGTGCCGCACAAGTGCAGCGTAATAACCGCGATTGGTTGGAAGTATTAGAAACTGCCTCGCAGCAGACGGGTGGACGGCTTTTTAATATCTATGCCAGCGCGGGTATGGAGGAGCCGTTGCAGGAGATTGCGAGCGAAATCGTGGCACAGTACATCATGACGTATGCGCGGCCGCTCTTGCCGAGAGAGACGGAGGAGATTGATGTCCAGATTGGTGTTGCACGCGAGGACGTGACGGTTCGAGCTACACCTCTTCGATGATTGGGATGTTCGTAAAGAGTGTTTTGTTACGCCGAGAGGCTGTCTACTTTCTTGCCGTAGTGGGGTTGCTTGCGTGCGGTTCGAACGGCAGTCGTCCTGTTTCGACTAGTGGTTCTGAGGCTGAAGGTACGGATGCATCGGCTGATTGGTTTGTTGACCAGGCCGCGCGTGCCGGGCTTGATTTCATCCATTTTAACGGGATGTCTGGCAAGTTTTATCAGCCAGAAATTGCTGCGCCCGGCGTTGGTATGTTCGACTACGACAACGACGGCGACCTTGACGTGTACCTTGTCCAAGGAGAAATGCTGGGTGATGGTGTTCCGACGATTCCTTTGCCCGACGGGCATTCACTCGGAGACCGTTTGTACCGGAATGATCTTGACGTGCAGTCGGGAGACCCGGACACGTTACGGTTCACTGATGTGACGGAAGAAAGCGGCTTGTCGGCCGCGCGTGGTTACGGCATGGGCGTGAGTGCCGGCGATTATGACAACGATGGTTGGCTCGATCTCTACTTGACGCGGTTTGGACGAAATCAAATGTTTCGGAATCTCGGCGATGGGACGTTCGTTGAGGTCTCGGTCGAAACCGGGACAGACCACCCGGCGTGGGCGATTCCAGCCTCGTTTTTTGACTATGACCGTGACGGATGGTTGGACCTGTTCGTCGGCAACTACATGAGTTATACCCTGGAGACGCATTCTCCGTGTTATTTCAGGGCTGGGCCTCTTGATTACTGTCCGCCAGAGGTCAGTCCCGCGGAACCCAATCTTCTGTATCGGAACAATGGCGACGGCACGTTTAGCGATGCGACTGAGGCGGCTGGTCTTGGTGGGGAGTTCGGTCCGGCGTTGGGTACGGCGACAGCGGATTACAACAACGATGGGTGGCTTGACCTGTTCGTTGCGAACGACCAGCAGGAAAATCAGCTATGGATCAATCAACAAGACGGAACGTTTCGGAATATGGCTCTGTTGTGGGGCACGGCGCTTGGTGCGGCGGGTGAAGCGAAAGCAGATATGGGAGTCGATGCTGGTGACTTCGACAATGACGGCGACGAGGACCTTTTTGTTACGGAACTTACGGGGCAAGGGAGTACCTTGTATGTAAATGACGGCACGGGGTTGTTCGAGGACCAAAGTGCGCGACTTGGTGTACGAGGACCGAGTCTGCCGCACACGGGGTTTGGGGCCGGGTGGTTGGATTTTGATAACGATGGTTGGCTGGACATGATCGCGGTGAACGGCTTTGTGACGCAGCGACTGGATGTCATGGGGTTGGACGAGCCGTTTTCAATGGATGCGCAAAACCAATTGTTTCGGAATCTTGAGGGTTCGGGGTTTGACGATGTAACGGACCGTGCGGGACAGGTGTTTGAGTTGTCGGAGGTGAGTCGAGGCGCAGCATTGGGGGATATCGATAACGACGGGGACGTCGATGTGCTTATCGGTAATGACGCTGGACCAGTGCGGCTCTTGATTAATCATCTCGGCAATGAAAACCATTGGCTCGGCCTGCGTGTGGTATCGGCGGACGGAGAACGCGAGGTCGTAGGAAGCCGTGTTGAAGTGGTCTTGGCCGGTAGCCTGTCATTGTGGCGCCATGCTCGTGCCGATGGCAGTTATGCGTCCGCGAATGATTCGAGAATACTTGTGGGCCTTGGCAGTGTGACGGACATCGAGCGTGTGCGTGTGACCTGGCCGGACGGTCAGATTGAAGACTGGGCTGACTTGACCGTTGATCGCTACCATACGCTGGTGAAAGGCAGTGGGCATCGCTATGGGTCGTAGGCGTTTCTGCGACGAAAGACCCTCGTTCTTGCGGGGTGGTGGTTACGTTGCGATCGTTGGCGTGCTGTTGGCTGCGGGATGTGCGCCGTCGTCAACAACCCCAACTCCTGCGAATGACTCGGAACAATCTCCTTCGAGCGCCGAGGCGTCCGGACCACCTCCAGTTGTTTTGCCGGATTTATCTCAGTTAGAGGAATCCGTCCAGGACCAAATTCGCCCAAAGCATGCTGCGTTACTCCGAATGTTGGACAACTCTTCGACGGACCAAGCGGAGCTTAGTCACGCGTATGGTGAACTGGGGTCGATTCTTCGTGCCGCCGGATATTTTGATCCTGCCGAGGCTGCGTATTTAAATGCAAGTGCTCTCGATCCAGACAATATGCGCTGGTTGTATTTCTTGGGACATCTTTTCCGCCAAGAAGGCAACACGGCTACAGCGGCGACATATTTCGAACAAGTGATTGCTTTGGCACCAGAGAATGCACCAGCGTTGGCGTGGCTCGGCGAAATGTATCTGGACCAAGGACGTCCGATTGAAGCGGAGACGTTGTTTGATCAAATGTTGGAACTCGATGGCGGTTCGGCGACGGCTTGGTATGGCATTGGTCGGGCTGCACTCGCACGGGACGAGACTGCGCGCGGAGTGGAGGCCCTTGAGCGGGCCTTGTCTGGTGAGCCGGGGGCCTCGAGTGTGCATTTTGCTCTTGGCATGGCCTATCGCACACTCGGTGATGTTGAGCGCGCCGAGCAGCACTTGGCACAAGGCGGTGATCTGTCACCCTTGATGCCAGACCCTTTGATGCGTGAGTACGATGGGTTACTGCAAAGTACGGTGGCTATTGAAAGTCGTGGCATGCAAGAGATGCGGGCTGGGCGTTTTGACGAGGCTGCTGCTGTTTTTCGAGAAGGACTAGAGGTTAATCCCGATGACCCACAATTGCGGCATCGCCTGGGAGCGGCGTTAATGTTTGGGGGTGACCATCTTGCGGCTTCTGCGCATTTCGAGGAAGTGTTACGCGTGACGCCTCAGTACGAGCAGGCGCATTTCAGTCTCGGGCTGATTCAAAGTATGAGTGGGCAGTACGACGAAGCAATGGCGCATTACAGAACGGCCGTTGAATACCGCCCGAATTATCTGGAAGCGGTATTGGGGCTGGCCGAAGCACAGTTTCTCACAGGCCTTCTCGAGGAGTCGTTACCCAATTGGGCACGTGTTATCGAACTTGACCCGTCTATGGAGCAGGCGTGGATGCTACGGGCTGTGACGCTTGTTCAACTCGCACGCTATCAGGAAGCGAGAAGTTGGTTAGAGCGTGCACGTCGTGTTCACCCGGACCATGTTGATTTAACAGATTTATTGGCACGAGTTCTTTCGGCTGCACCTGACGACCGTGTGCGAGATGTTGAGGTGGCGTTGGCACTTATGGATGAGCGGCGTGATGGAGAACCCACTGTGGAACTGCAAGAGACCATGGCCATGGTGATGGCAGAGGCAGGTCGATTTAGCGAGGCTGTTAATTGGCAACAGGAGGCGATTGATACGGCCAAAGTCACCCGTCAGATTGCCCGGATTCGCTTCCTGTCCCGCAATCTGGCTTTTTACGGGCGGGAGAGACCTAATCGAGAGCCACTGGAACCGTTTTCGTCTCCGCGGTATGCGGGACAAAGGCAATTAATCCCCTAGTTGTATTTGGAGAACGGGACTTACTACCGCCCGATGTACGGTTCCCGTCGCTGGTACATTGCAAGACGTCGCCGTAATTCGGCGGCGGCGGTGCGCGCACCTAACTCTTCTGCGAGTCTCACAGCGACCCCTTGGGTCGTGACCGCCTGGTCGAACTGTCCCGCGGAGGCGTAGGCCGCGGCGAGCGCATCCAGAACGCGAACATTCTGCCTGTCTGTCAGTCTCGCCGCTTCTTCACCGAGAGTGACCGCTTCGGAGGGGGCGCGTAATTCGACGTTACCGGCAGTGGCTAACATCCACGCTAATGATGTCATTGGCGCGATGGCGCCAGGGACGAGTTCAAGAGCCTCGCGCTGGTGCTCCACCGCGCCCGTAAGATCGCCAAGAGTCTCCAGCGTGTTTGCAAGATTATGATGGGCGTCCGCCATCGTGGGGTCTAATACCAAAGCCTGTCGAAAATGCGGGAGCGCGTCATTCGATCGCCCCACCAGCGACAGTGCTCTGCCGAGGTTGTTACGTGCGACTGCATTGTCGGCATCAAGTGTAACAGCGCGGTCGAGACTCGGAATGGCCTCTGTGGTTCGCCCCAGTGACAACAAAATGGCACCAAGATTGTTGTGGGCAGCACCGTAATTGGGACGTCGTTCCACTGCCAGTTGCAGATGCTCGATAGCCTCGTCGAGTGATCCCTGTTCCGCGAGCAGGATGGCTAGGTTATAGCGTGCGGTTGCAGAAGTTGGGTCAAGCTCCAGTGACCGGGCGTAGTGACGGATCGCGGAAGCTGTTCGGTTGAGCCCCATGTACAGCAGGGCGGTATCACGGCGCAAGACCGGATTGTTCGGGTCGGCGATGAGCGCCGATTCGTATCCCACGACGTCTTCGTTCAAGACTTTAGGCATGATGGCGTTGAAGAGCGTTTCGCGATCGCTTTCATCACGCGCCAGTACTTGGAGCCAGAGGTCTCCCATTTCATCGTTAGAAAATTGGCCAAACAACACACGGCGTGGTGGGTTGTCCGGGTTGCGCGGGTTGGCTGCCGAGTTGTCGTAGACATACTCCATGGAGACCGTGGTACCTTTGGGGAGCACTGGCCGCGTCTCATACCTGTAAACATCTTGCCAATTAAAATCCCAGTTTGAGATGCGAATGAGAGATTCACGACGGCCGTCAGGGTAGGTTGCAAACCCGTCAATCTCTGTCGCGCGGAAATGAGCGTGTGGCTGTACTCCGACAAGTTCGACATCGACTGGCAACTCAAACCGATCCTGAATAACGTAATGCGAGTCACCAGGCGGGATGTCGATATTTTGTCGTCCAAGTCGGACCATAACAGGGGTGCGCTGGGGTGGCTCGTCTGTGAAGAAAAGACCGACGCTCGCCTGTATTGATTCTTCGCGTCCTGTTGATTGCATATGCAGCTGTATAACTAAGTCGCTGCCAGGTTCGAGGCGCCAGGCCATCCCTGGTTCGGCAAGTGGAGGAAGTTGTCCGGGCGTCCAGCCAAGGAAATGGCCTTCAGGGTACTGTGCATTCGGACTGATGGGACCATCGTAGCCCGGGGTCGGGTCTTGGGCGTCTAGCTGGCCCGATGACTCTGTTCGGTCGATTCGTAGGTTCGCGTGGTGTGCGACGCGAGGATTGTCAGGGCGAAATTCTAGCCCCGCAACATACTTCGTTTCATCGATATTAAGCGGTAGGACAAAGTTTCGAAACGTATCGGGCGCATCAGCCGAGACTGTGTACGATTCTGGCATCGTCACCACGACATCGGGTGTGCCGAGTTGCCACCCGACTGGCCATTCTGGCAGTGCCGGGACCTGGTTGAGGTCGCCGGCTGGGGTCCCAGCTTCTTCCCATCGGGCAAACAGCGATACTTCAGCGTCGGACAAACGGCGAGACCCCGCAAAGGGACCGCCGAAATTCGGGAGGGGTTTCCAAGGCGGCATGAACCGACTTGCTGTAACTTCTGCGATTTGTCGCGCGCGTCGACGTACATCTTCATAGGTCAGCAGCGGAAACGGCCCGACCTCGCCAGGTCGGTGGCAGGTGCTGCAGCGTGAGAAGACCAACGGGGCAATATCGTCTGCGAAGGTCGGAATTGCCCTGTTTGGTTCGGCATTTGGCTGAGCGGCGGCCTGGCCGGTAGCCACAAGACATACGATCCAGACAAAAAACGGGACATGTCTTTGCCCGCGACAGCGCGATGCGGATGAAAGCAATAGCGCCGTCGACGCCAAAGCCTCAAAAATAAATGCGCTTCGGCCCATTCTTGGATAGTACACCACCTTGTAAAATTAGGGCCACGATGGGAAAGGTTGCCAGGCAGCGCCGAGGTCGGAAATCACGGTCCACGCCGCCATACCAAACTGCAAAACAAAAAATCCATCGGTCGGTAACTGCACCGCGCATTCGACCGTCTGTGTTGGCGTTGGTGTTCGGGGTGGCGTTGGTCGTTCGGCTTATCCATGTATGGCAATTGGAGGCTTCTCCGTTTGGTGACCTTCTGCTGGGAGATTCTGCTGGATATGACCGCTGGGCAAAGCGGATTGCAGCAGGTGACTGGGTTGGTTCGGAGGTGTTTTACCAAGCACCACTGTATCCGTATTTTCTTGGTGTTATTTACACGCTATTTGGAGAGACCGTAAGTGTCGTTCGCATTTGTCAGGCGGTTGTGGGCGCTAGCTCGTGTGTGTTACTCGCCGGTGCCGGTGCCCGATTTTTTTCGCCGCGAATTGGCATGTTGAGCGGATTTGTTCTGGCTTTATACGCCCCAGCGATCTTCATGGATGCGACGCTGCAGAAATCTGTTCTTGATCTGTTGTTGTTGTCGGGATTGCTCTACGTGCTGGGGCGCTTGCCGGAGTCTTCGTCGACGACCAAAACGTTAGTAAGTGCTGGTGTGTTGCTTGGAGCACTGAGCCTTACACGGGAAAACGCACTCGTGCTTGTCGTTGCGTTGGTCGCATGGTTCGTTCTTGAACGCGAGCAGTGGTTGCGGCGGACGACTGTGGTTGTCGCAGGCGTGTTAATTGTGCTCGTGCCGGTCGCCGTACGCAATGGGGTGGTTGGTGGAGAATGGCATTTAACAACGTCACAGTTCGGACCGAACTTTTACATCGGTAATCATGCCGACGCAGACGGGACATACCAACCTCTCCGTTACGGTCGTGGCGATCCGTTGTTTGAGCGCGATGATGCGACGGCCTTGGCAGAAGCAGCCCTTGGGCGAGAACTGAGCCCGGCTCGTGTATCCCAATATTGGGTTGACCGTGCGCTGTCAGACATTAGTGCCGAGCCAGGACAGTGGTTGCGTCTTGTAGCGCGGAAAGCTGCACTGACGTTTAACGCCGTCGAGGTCGTCGACACGGAAAGCCAATATGCGCATGCTGATCACTCGTTTCCGCTTGTCATGACCGGTTGGGTTACACATTTCGGGGTGTTGTTGCCGTTAGCCCTTGTTGGCATTGCGGCAACGCTAGGGCAACGTCGTCGACTTATGCCGTTGTATCTAATGTTAGCGATGTATGCAGTCAGCGTCATTGGCTTCTATGTGTTCGCCAGGTACAGATATCCATTGGTGCCGCTAGTTCTTTTATTTGCTGTTGCCGGTGGCGATGCTCTTGTTCAACTTGTGCGGCGCAAGATCGTTTTGTCGGGTGCGCCAGTCGTATTGTTTCTCGCGGTCGTGGTTTCTATTGGCGCGAATTGGCCTCTCGTGTCGAAGCCGGAGATGCGGTCGGTTAGTTACAACAATTTAGGAACGGCGTACCGTGAACGCGGAAATCTTGCGTCAGCGGTAGACCTGTATGAAACATCCGTAGAGTTAACACCAGACTACGCAAACGCCCACAGTAACTTGGCTAGCGCGTTGACCGCTAGCGGGATGTCAGATCGGGCGCTTGAACATTACCAGGTGGCCATTGACCTAGACCCATCTGTGGGTGATGTGTATTTCAACTACGGCAACGCTTTGTTGGCAGAAGGACGGTTTGATGACGCTGCAGGGTTTTTTGAGCGTGCACTTGAAGATTGGCCGAATGATGCAGAGGCCTATAACAATTTAGGCATGGCCTTAGGATCGATGAACAGACTTCGAGAGGCTGCTGATGCTTTTGCTGAGGCTGTTCGACTTGATCCGAGGGCGGTATTAGCTCATCAGAATCTGGCCATTATGCTTGATGCGTTGGGCGATAGAGCAGGTGCCCTCCGTCACCGTCAGGAAGCGGAGCGGTTGGAGCAAGGGGGGACATCAGGTGTTCGTTGACGTGCCGTGTGGGTGGCATGAGAAACAACGGTTTTAGCTTTTCGGCTAGCAGATGGGGGTAGACAATACACGGTGTAGCACCCCACCGAGTCACTTCTCGTCGTATGATGTCAGCCTCGGCTGGTGTTTCAACCTAAGGAGAGAGCATGTGTCGCAATCTACACGGTTTTAGTGTCAGATGGGTTGCCGTAGTTGCACTTTTAGTGGCATCGGTGGCTTGTGGTTCCAGTGGGTCTTCGGACGATCCCCAGGGGGCTTTACTGAGTCCCATGATCGAAACGGATAGTGGCGTAATTCAAGGAGCACACGGCGGCGGCGATGACGGTGTTCTGGTGTTTCGTGGCGTTCCGTACGCGGAACCGCCGACGGGTGATCGCCGGTGGCAGGCGCCAGTTCCGGTTTCGGCTTGGGAGGGGACTCGTGACGCCACGACGTTCGGTCCAGCCTGTTGGCAGCAGTTAACACCCGAATCGTCCGTCTACACACGGGGGAATCTTGCGCGTGATGAGGATTGCCTCTATCTGAATGTCTGGACTGCTGCAGAGGAGGCGACAGAGTCGCTACCCGTGATGGTTTGGTTTCATGGTGGTGGTCATACTGGTGGTTGGGGTAGTGCACAGGTGTTTGATGGTACGGCACTGGCGGAAAAGGGTGTTGTCCTTGTAACTATCAACTACCGGCTTGGACCTTTTGGGTTTCTCGCCCATCCGGCCTTGAGTGCTGAGTCACCGCATGGTGCGTCTGGGAACTATGGGCTACTAGATAAGGTCGCGGCGCTTGACTGGGTTAAGGCGAACATTACGAAATTCGGCGGCAATCCAAATAATGTCACCATCTTTGGGCAGTCAGCTGGTTCTTGGAGTGTCTGCTATCTGATGGCTTCACCATTGGCAAAAGGCCTCTTTCACAAAGCCATTGGGCATTCTGGTGGTTGTTTTCGGGGTGGTCGACCTGACCTATCATCGGCGCAGGACGCTGGCGTTGTTGCGGCAACCGAGCTTGGTGTCGAGGGAGACGGGTCCGAGGCGCTTGTTGCGTTGCGTGCGCTCGATGCAGAAGCGGTTCTGAATTCGAGCATGGGTTCCGGTACTATCGTGGATGGATGGTTCATGCCCAAACCTGCTCGTGCCATCGTTGAAGCCGGTGAGCATAACAATGTTCCTGTTATCGTCGGAGCGATGGCCAATGAAGGGACGACGTTGTATGCAAACACGCCGCTTCGAGAACACGGTGCGCTGGTGTCAATGCTTGGGGAGCAATATGGTGACGCCACCGACCAGCTACTGACGCTCTATGAAACTGATATCGAGCGCTCGACCAAATGGGGCGCACAGGCCATTCAAGCGGACAGACAATTTGTTTGGGAAATGCGCACCTGGGCACGTGCCGTTGAGGCGTCTGGCAATGATGCCTACCTCTACTTTTTTCGGCATGGACCGCCGGTGTTTCGGATCTACACGCCGGAGCGAGCGGCCATCGATATGCCAGATGGTCCGTCAGGCTATGGCGCGTATCACTCCGGAGATTTAGCCTATGCCTTTGGGAATACACAGTTAGTCGGTGTCGGATGGAGTGAGTGGGACCACCAAATTGCGGATGCGATGACGAATTATTGGGTGAATTTTGCTCAGACGGGCGACCCCAATGGAGAGGGGCTCGCCGATTGGCCGAAGTACGAGGCTGCTACCGACCCGTGGCTTGAGTTTGGGTCCGCGATTCAGGCGACCCAGCATATTCGTAAAGATAAGCTTGATCTTTTTGACCACGTAAATATGGTGCCAGGCTCGTAAGGACTGGCCTAATGGAGATTTCAATGCAAAAAATCACGTTGTTTGTTGTTCTGGCTTTAGGTGTGGTGCTCGGGAGTGTGTCGGTCGAAGCCGCTTCAACAGATGTTGATTTGACGGCGAAAGATGGAACTGTGCTGAAAGCGACCTACATGTCACCTGGTCGCCCTGGTCCGGCGATGTTACTGGTTCATCAGTGCAATATGGACCGGACTTCGTGGTCCGGTATAGCGACAGAATTGGTTGATGCCGGCGTGCATGTGCTCACTTTGGACCTTCGTGGATTTGGTGATAGCGAAGGGGAGGGGATGCGTGGGCCTGGCGGATTCACATCATTTCTTGAGACGTCTCACGCCGATGTTGATATGGCCTATGCGTATCTTCTGTCGCAATCCGGTGTTGACCAAGCGCGTGTTGGAGCCGGCGGGGCTAGTTGTGGTGCGATGTTGACCGCGGAGCTTGCGTCGAGGCAGCCTGCCCTCAAGGCTTTGATGTTACTTTCAGGGCCGCCGAGTGAGCAGGCTGTAGCGCATATGGCGGCCAGTTCTAGTCTTGCCGTGTTTGCAGCGGCAGCGACTGAAGACACGGTGACACCAGGTGTTGCGGGGACACTGCAGCGGGCCGTCGAGGGATCGTCGCATGCTCGTTCGGTTGCAAAAATATACGGTGGCACGGAACACGGACTACCGATGTTTTCGAAGAATGCCGATCTCGAACCGG
>Ga0310344_10003826_pt1 | contig 11195 bp, 10 predicted proteins | sample HC15DNA20200_MG_FD_203801 | JGI IMG/M metagenome (GOLD analysis project Ga0310344, IMG submission 203801) | Marine microbial communities from station ALOHA, North Pacific Subtropical Gyre - HC15-DNA-20-200_MG | ecosystem: Environmental > Aquatic > Marine > Oceanic | place: Pacific Ocean: North... | reverse complement strand
ATGCCTTTGCAACGCACCTTTTGAACCATGGGGCTGATCTTCGGGCGGTCCAGATGATGCTTGGCCATGCAGATTTATCGACTACCCAGATCTATACTCACGTGGCCAATGAGCGCCTTAAGGAGTTGCATGCGACACACCACCCTCGTGGGTGATCGTTCTGCGCTATTCGACGATCCGATGGAATCTTTCTGCGGTTGGTTTAGGTCGTGCCGATGACTGCGCGCGCGTTGATAGTTACCGTTTTTTTCATGGGGATCGCACTTCGGTCGAGCGCCGTTGACCTGACCGAACTGGACGGAGTGCGCAAAAGAGTTGACGCGTTGTTACCCGAATTGCGCTCGGGACTCGAGATTGAACGGATCAAAGAAACACCGGTCCCCGGCCTTTACGAAGTTTTACTTAATGGAAATCGCACCTTATACATCAGCGCCGACGGCAATTATTTCCTGGTCGGTGACATGTACGAGGTTTCGAGCGAAGGGATCGTCAATCTTCCCGAATTAGCCCGTCAGGAGAAGCGTAAAGAACTCATGGCGAAGGTTGATGCCACGTCCATGATTTCGTTTAAGCCTGCCAGTGGTTTGCTAGCCACTGTGAGCGTCTTTACCGACGTCGATTGCACATATTGTCGAAAACTCCATCGGGAGATGCGCGAGTACCATAAAAAAGGGATCGAAGTACGTTATCTCGCATACCCACGCGCTGGTATTGGATCGGAGTCTTATAAGAAGACCGTGTCCGCTTGGTGCTCTAGCGATCCGCAACGCGCAATTACGACGTTGAAGAGAGGTGACAATATTCCGAGTCGAACATGCCCGAATCCTGTTGCGGCACAGTATGAACTGGGAGATCGCGTCGGCGTGACCGGAACGCCATCGATCGTCCTGTCGGATGGCCGCATGTTGCCGGGTTATCTGTCCGCCGAAAAACTCGCCGAAGAACTTGGGATCTGAAAGTTGGCTATCAATTCCGAGTCGGGTCAGAACGTTTTGCGAATTGGTATGGCTGGTTTGGGCACGGTCGCTCAAGGCTTGTTGACCCTGTTAAACCAGAACGCGGAGCGAATCACGAGACAAGCTGGCATGCCCATCGAGGTGGTTCGCATCGCGAGTCGTTCCAGGAAGCCCGAAATCGACATCGGGGACGCGGTGTTTGATTCCGATTTGGAGTCGCTCTTGGATGATGACGTTGACGTTGTCGTTGAGTTGATCGGCGGGGTGGATTCGGCGCGCGAACTCATTTCGAGTGCGTTACGTCAGGGTAAACCGATCGTAACCGCAAATAAGGCTGTGCTGGCATCGCACGGCAACGATTGGTTTAACGGTAGTGCGGTGCTCGGCATTGAGGCATCGGTGGCGGGTGGAATTCCAATCATGAGCACCCTTAAAAATGGGCTGTCGGGGAATAGCGTCGATTGGCTGGTTGGGATTATCAACGGAACTTGCAACTACATATTGACGGCGATGGATGAACAGGGAAGCAGCTTCACCGACGCTTTGGCGAAAGCACAGGAGCTAGGCTATGCCGAAGCCGATCCTGGATTTGACGTCGACGGTGTTGATGCGGCGCAAAAATTGTCGCTGCTCGCGGCGTTGGCGTTTGACATCCCCATAACCCTCGACGACACCTACATCGAGGGCATTTCGGGCGTTACGGTTGAAGATTTGAGGTACGCGCGCGAGCTTGGATTTCGGATTAGGCATGTAGGCGTTGCGCGTCGAAATGGAGAGAAGTTTGAAACCCGAGTGCACCCTGCGCTCATTTCCGCAACGGATCTCATTGGTGATGTTTCCGGAGTAGCTAACGCGGTGATCGTGGGTGCAAATGCCGTTGGCTCGATACTTCTTGTAGGGCCGGGGGCAGGTGGTTTGCCGACGGCTTCGGCGGTGCTCGGCGATTTGATCGAAATAGCTCGTGGGACATACTCGCGGATGAGGATTGGCCAAAACGAGGGAGCACGCCTTCCGATTGTGGCGACGGAATCGCGGTATTACCTCAACATTCCTGCGGCCGACCGCCCCGGGGTTTTTGGAGAAATTGGGGACATCCTCCGTCAGAGCGGGATTTCGATGGAAGGGGTAATACAGAAACAAGCGGCTGTACGACAAACCGATGGGGAGCCCTGGGTGCCCATTGTGATGGTCACGGGCCGGGCCGTTGAAGCTTCGATGGACGACGCGCTAGATCGACTTTCGAGTCTTGAGAGTGTACGTGGTCGCGTTCGTCGTATTCGGGTCGCCGATTTCGACTATTGATGATCGAACCCCTCGTCATCGAAGAGCGGGGTCGGGACATTCCGTATCTGGATCTTAGTAAAGAACTGGCCGTTCCTTCTTTTTTAGCTAGAGTTCTCGCTGCGAGGGGCGTTACTAACAAGAGCGAGACTGACCTATCCCTGAGTCTTTTGGTGGGGCCCGATCGATTGCCCGGTGTTGGTCAAGGGGCTTCACGGTTGGTACAAGCGATAAATGATGAGGAACGAATACTCGTCGTGGGCGACTTCGACGCCGACGGTGCTACAGCATCAGCGCTTGTGGTATCGGCGCTACGTGCAATGGGTGTGGCCGACGTCGATTACCTGGTACCTAATCGGTTTGAATTCGGCTACGGGCTAACACCTGAAATTGTAGCTATTGCGGCAAAACGGGACCCATCGCTCATCATCACGGTAGATAATGGGGTATCAAGTGTCGAAGGTGTTCAAGTAGCGAGGGAACTCGGGATCGACGTGGTCATTACTGACCACCATCTACCCCCCAAGGAGCTTCCAAAGGCGGTTGCGATCGTCAATCCGAACCTACAGGGGACAACGTTTGAGAGTCCCTTCCTGGCCGGCGTCGGCGTCGCTTACTATTTGATGGCAGTGGTTCGTGCCAAATTGCGGGAAGAGCGTTATTTCGTAAGTAAGAATTTGTCCGAACCAAACCTGGCCGATTGGCTCGACTTGGTCGCGCTGGGAACGGTGGCCGACGTCGTTCCGCTTGACCGGAACAACCGAATCCTGGTCTACCAAGGACTACGCCGAATGCGTTTAGGTCACCTACGACCAGGCACGCGGGCGTTAATCGAAATTGCGGCTCGAAAGCTTGAGACATTGTCTTCCCAAGATCTTGGATTTGCCGTTGGACCTAGGCTGAACGCCGCTGGCCGCTTAGATGACATGGCTTTGGGCATTCAGTGTTTGTTGGCCGAGAATCTCGAGAGCGCTCGATCGATGGCGGTCGCGCTGGACGAACTGAACAAGGCTCGTCGCGCAATCGAAGATGAAATGAATGTCGAAGCGAGGGTGTTGATATCCCAAGACATGGATGCCGAAGCGCCCGCGCTTTGCGTCTACGACGCATCTTGGCATCAGGGCGTGGTCGGTATCGTGGCAGGACGGATGCGCGAACAATTTCATCGGCCGGTCATCGCGTTTGCCGACTTCGGAGACATTTCGCCAGGCGAAATAAAGGGCTCCGCACGAAGTATTCCTGGACTTCATATTCGCGATGCACTCGACGACGTTGCCACGCGGTTCCCGGGCCTCGTGGATAAATTTGGGGGCCATGCGATGGCCGCGGGATTGACAATAAAGCGCATTCACTTGGATCGGTTCCGAAAAGCGTTTGCCGATGCGGTAACGAATAGAGTTGAGCCACGCGATCTCGTTGGCATCATCGAGTCGGACGGCGTGCTGGCAAGCGAGAATCTCAGCATCGAGAATGCTCGATTAATCGAGGATTATGGCCCTTGGGGACAGGGGTTCGATGAGCCCTTATTTCATGGGGATTTTGAGTTGGTTAGCCAGCGGGTCATCGGTGGAGGGAAACACCTCAAACTAATTGTTAAACACGAAGAAAAACTGGTTGATGCGATAGCTTTCAACCAGAAGTTGATTAGTTCCGATCGGATTACGATGACATATAAACTCGAGGTGAATCGCTATTTGGATAGCGAGACACTACAGCTCTTGGTTGAGCAGGTGGGCCCGAGCTAAATTGCCCTCGTGGTAGAATCTCGGATGATCGCAAGGGGTACGAATGGCTGAAATCACTTCCGTCCGTGAGAGACTTAAGGATCTCATGACGCGTAACGAGGCCTTACGGGGGTATCTTTGACGTTTCAGCGCGCAAGGAAAGGCTGGAAGAAGTAGAGCGAGAGCTCGCCGAGTCGGATATCTGGTCTGACGCCTCTCGAGCGGAAAAATTGTCGCGAGAGCGCGCAGCCTTGGAAGTTATGGTGACGGGCTTAGATCGTCTTTTGACGGGTCTCGGTGATGTATCGGAATTGGCGGAGCTAGCGGCTGAAGAAGACGACTCGGCCACCCTTGGTGAACTCGATCTCGACCTGCAGCGTTATGCGCAAGAGCTGGAGGCACATGAGTTCCGCCGGATGTTCGGCGACGAGTTGGACGAGTCCAATGCGTACGTTGACGTTCAATCTGGTTCAGGTGGGACGGAAGCTCAGGATTGGGCCGAGATGCTGCTTCGTATGTATCTTCGTTGGGGCGAAAAACGCGGACTAAAAACGGAATTAATTGAACTTTCCGATGGCGAAGTCGCTGGCATCAAAAGCGCGACTGTGCTTTTTTCCGGCGCCTACGCATACGGTTGGCTCCGCACGGAGACCGGCGTCCATCGATTAGTGCGTAAATCGCCTTTTGATTCAGGGAATCGTCGTCACACGTCCTTTGCGTCGATATTCGTATCCGCGGAGATAGATGACGACATCGATATCGAAATCGAGACCGGAGACGTGCGCGTGGATACTTATCGCGCTAGCGGGGCTGGTGGCCAGCATGTTAATCGGACGGATTCCGCTGTCCGATTAACGCATGAACCGACCGGCGTCGTAGTACAGTGCCAAAGCGAACGATCTCAGCATCAGAACCGTGATAAAGCATGGAAGCAACTACGGGCTAAGTTGCATGAGCGAGAGTTACATAGACGAAGAGAAGAACAACAAGCGTTGGAAGATACAAAAGATGACATCGGATGGGGTTCGCAGATCCGGTCGTATGTGCTGGATCAGTCCAGGGTCAAGGATCTGCGTACGGAGCTGGAGCGTGCTGATCCCCTTAACGTGCTGGACGGAGATATCGATGGTTTTCTGGAGGCAAGTTTGAAGGCGGGATTATGAGTGACGACAGCGACCTCGTTGAGTCGAGGCGACAGAAACTAAACGAATTGCGACGCCGGGGAATCGCATACCCCAATGATTTCGATCGATCCGATTTCGCTGAAGAACTGCATGCACGTTATGGCGATTCCTCCAAAGAAGCGCTCGAAAGCGAAGCGGTGGGTGTCAAGATTGCTGGGCGGATCATGTTGCGACGAGTTATGGGCAAAGCAAGTTTCATTACGTTGCAAGACGGTTCCCAGCAAATACAGTGCTACCTGAAACAACAGGATCTCGGGGAGGCCAGCTATACGGAATTTGATGAGCTCTATGACCGTGGGGACATCGTTGGTGTGACGGGAACCATGATGAGGACGAACAAGGGGGAGTTGACGGTCCATGCGTCCGAGATCGTACTACTTACGAAGTCGCTTCAACCGTTACCCGAGAAATATCACGGTATCAGCGACCAGGAACTCAAATATCGACTGCGTTACGTTGATCTAATTATGAGCGATGCGTCACGTGCCGTGTTTCGTGCTCGCAGTCAGGTTATTTCGACGATCCGCCGGTTTTTCGACGCTCGCCAATTCTTAGAGGTTGAAACGCCGATGATGCATCCCATTCCAGGTGGTGCGAGTGCACGGCCGTTCACCACTCATCACAACAGCTTGGACATGGAGCTCTATTTGCGGATTGCGCCAGAACTCTATTTAAAACGCCTCGTCGTAGGCGGGTTTGAGCGCGTCTACGAGATTAGCCGCGTCTTTCGTAACGAGGGCCTATCCAGTCGCCACAACCCCGAGTTCACGATGCTCGAGTTCTATCAGGCATATGCGACCTATGAGGATGCGATGGCCCTGACCCAAGAGCTTCTTCGCGACGTTGTCGTGACGGTGGCGGGGTCTTCGGTAATCGAGTTCCAAGATCAACAAATCGACTTTGGCAAACCAATGGGTCGAGTTGATATGTCTGAAGCCGTAGCCAACGAAATGGGGGTGTCACTAGAAGTATTAGGCGACCCCGCGGGTATTTCGAAGGTTGCTGAAGCCGCGTCCGTGAAAGTTGATCCCGATTGGGGCGTTGGCAAAACGCTCGAGGCATTGTTTGAGGCACGCGTCGAAAAAACGCTCATAGCCCCGACGTTCGTTACGGGTCACCCCGCTGAGGTGTCTCCGTTATCGCGCAAGAATGATCTTCACCCCGAGTTCACCGATCGGTTTGAGCTGTTTATCGCGGGACGCGAAATTGCCAATGGATTTTCCGAATTAAACGATCCTGAAGATCAAGCCGACCGATTCCGTATACAAGCGGAAAAGCTATCTCTGGGGGATACGGAAGCCATGCACTTCGACGCCGACTATATAAAAGCGCTTGAATACGGCTTGCCACCGACGGCGGGGGAAGGCATTGGGATTGATCGCCTGGTGATGCTGGTGACGAATTCTCCCTCAATACGTGACGTATTGTTGTTTCCCCAAATGAGGTCGCGAAAGGATTGATGGCACCGAGTGACCGCGTGGTCTTGGAGAGTAGCTGGAAAGAGGCGCTTGCTAAGGAGTTTGATGCCGCATATCTGCTGCGTTTGCGTACCTTTCTGGTTGGCGAAAAACGAGCCCATAAGACTGTGTATCCGGCCGGATCGGAGATATTCAGAGCCCTCGATTCCTGTCCATTGCCTGACACACGGGTCGTCATTATTGGGCAGGACCCCTATCACGGCCCCCATCAAGCGCATGGGCTTTGCTTCAGTGTTCCGCGGGGCGTCGCTCCGCCTCCTTCGCTAGAGAATATCTTTCGAGAAATTGAAGACGATATGGGCAATGAGTCCGCACCTGGAGGAATCGATGGAGGGAAAATTGTACCGGGGAAGGGATGCCTAGAGACCTGGGCTGAACAAGGTGTATTACTGTTGAATTCTGTTCTCACGGTCGTGCGTGGGCGTGCAGGTTCTCATCAAGGCAAGGGATGGGAAACTTTTACCGATAGGGTCGTCGAAGTGGTGAATCGGGATCGGGAACACGTGGTGTTTATGCTTTGGGGGAGTTACGCACAGCGCAAAGGGGAGATGGTCAGTCGAGATAAACACTGCGTCCTAACAGCTCCACACCCTTCGCCGCTATCGGCGCATAGGGGGTTTTTCGGTTGTCGCCACTTCTCGAAAGCGAATCAATATCTGGAGGCACACGGACGGATGCCGGTGAATTGGTTCAACGTAGAATAAATGGGTTAGAACGCAATTCGTGGGGTTGCAGAAGGCGGCTGCTCAAGATCGCGTTCCGATCCGGTGGTCTCGTCTGTCGAATTCCGAGAGAACCGACTGAGCAGATAGTCTTGCAACGCGACTAATTGCCTTCAACTAGCGTCAATTCACAGTGTGCGTCGGTTAGAACGGCGTTGTCAGAGCTGCTGACCAACAACGCGTGGGCATCGTTGGCTGCGATGACTATACCGGCGGCTCCCGATTGATCAAACTCTTGGCCCGGATTCGGTTTTTCCCCCGCCCACGAGTAACGTCGCAATCGACGTTTGATAACGCCACGATGCTCGGCTCTGGCGATGATCTCTTGACCAAGATAACACCCCTTATTGAAATTGACAGTTTGAAACAACGTGAGCCCAAGCATCTGTGGCAGAAAGCGGTCCGCGGTATCTTTTGTCACGATGGCGAGCTCTTGTGTGACGGCCGCATCTAAAAGAGCCGGCTGGTCATGGGAATATGCGTTCTGGGGGAATGCTTCGACGAGCCAGTCGAACGGTTCGAGCACAGTGCCCGTTGAACCCGAGGTGGAAAATCCAACGATTAACCTCTCGCCTTCGGTGATCGTTGATTTCGAGAAAACCAGGTATTTGGATAGGTGGGCGTCAAGAGCATCGACGACACTTTGATGAACGATGAAATTCACTTCTGCGGGAGACCCGAACATCCACCCGTTGGCAATGACTCGTCCCTTGAGACTTGTGAACGCCATGGGTACGGCTGTCTCAGAGTTGATTGACTCGACGTCGCAGGTCACGTAGCCCTGGAGAAAGCTGGCAGCGTCTGGGCCCGCGAGTGACTTAAGAGTCAGACATTGGTTGCGTTCGCTAGAGTAAGCCATGTCGCTAGTCTACCAAGGTCGGAATGGGCATGATCGGGCAACGTGCAAGGGATACGTCAATGGAAGAGGATGAACGTAAAGCCCGTTGGCGTAGTCGCCGCGGTTTATTGGAGCTCGATCTCATCCTCGTACCCTTTGCGGAGAATTGTTTCGCGGGCCTGACGGAACCACTCCGTCGTGAATACTTAGATCTCTTGGAAGTAGATGATGTGGATGCCTATGTATGGCTAGTAAGCAGCGAGAGAGCACCGAAACGCTATCAAGATATCGTGAATGTAATTAAACAATTCAAAAGCAGTGAAGGCTGACCGAGCCGGATTGCGGAAATGTTTCCGCTGTCGTTATCTCGGGGGCCCCTTTTTGTATAGACAAAGTTGGTCGGATACATTGCCCTGAGCGCTAGCGCGTTTTTGATTGCTTTCTTTGCCGATTGATGGGTTGAAGGACGTCAAGTGGATCAACGACAGGATAAAGAATACTCGGGCGTGGGTTGGTTCGTGGCTGCGGGTAGTCGAGGGTGTAATGTAAGCCCCGGCTTTCACGTCGCCATTGCGCCGCTTGCACCATGAGTTCGGCAACATGAATTAAGTTTCTGAGTTCAATGAGATCGCCGTTGACACGATAATTTGAGTAATAGTCGTGTACCTCCTGCTTGAGCAGTCCAATCCTTCGAGCGGCCCGTTCGAGTCGTTTGTTGGTGCGGACGATGCCGACGTAATTCCACATGCATCGCCGAAGTTCGGACCAATTATGGGAAAGAACAACGTTTTCATCGGAGTCGGTTACGCGACTTTCGTCCCAATCGGGAATGTCGCCAAGAAAATGGCCTCGAAAATTGGAGAGTCCTTTCGCGATATCGTCAGCAACGGACCGAGCAAAGACTAAACATTCAAGTAGTGAATTACTGGCGAGACGATTGGCTCCGTGTAATCCGGTGTGAGCGTTTTCACCCACTGCGTAGAGCCCTTCAACGTCGGTCTTGCCCGTCTTGTCGACGAGTATCCCGCCACAGGTGTAGTGGGCGGCTGGTACCACGGGTATGCGATGGCGTCGTATATCAATTCCGACGCCAAGACAGGTTTCGAGAATGTTCGGAAAGCGCTGCTCGATCTGTTTGTCAGGAAGGTGTGTGATGTCAAGGTACACACATTCGAGACCAAGGCGTTTCATTTCAAAGTCGATGGCCCTGGCGACGACGTCTCGGGGTGCCATCTCGGCACGCGGATCGAATCGATCCATAAAGCGTTCGCCATTGTTCAGAACAAGCCTGCCGCCCTCCCCGCGGATGGCTTCTGAAATCAGAAACGATCTCGCGTCCGGGTGATATAGGCAGGTGGGGTGAAATTGGTTGAATTCCATATTCGCGACCCTGCAACCTGCACGCCATGCCATGGCGATCCCATCCCCGGTTGAGCCGTCGGGATTGCTGGTGTACTGGTAAACTTTACTAGCGCCGCCGGTCGCAAGAACGACGTATTTAGCCTCGATGACCTCAACGTTGCCCGTTGCAGCGTTGTAGACGTATGCCCCCAGAGTTCTTGCCGCGTGCCGGTTTGGGGTATCGGCCCTGACGACATCGATCGCGATTCGCTTGGTCAGTATGTTGATCTTGGTGTCACTGGTTACGCGATTTATAAGGGTCGTTGCGATAGCTTGGCCAGTCGTATCTGCAACATGCAAAACCCTCCGGTGCGTGTGGCCGCCTTCCCGAGTCAGGTGCGGGCCGTTGTCCTGCTGATCGAATTCGAGGCCGAGATCCTCAATATGATCGATAGCTTGGCGAGCTCGACTGACTACATGGCGGACAATTTTTTCGTCGCACAGACCAGCGCCTGCCGAGATGGTGTCGCGGACGTGGGCATCAACACTGTCGGCGGGTTGCGACACGGCGGCCACTCCACCTTGTGCGCGATTGGTCGAGCCGTCTCGAATGTCGTCTTTGGACAGGACAATGACCCTTCCGCGGGACGATAGATGTAAAGCAGTGGCAAGGCCAGCGGCCCCACTGCCTATGACGAGAACATCGGTGGAAAAACGGAGAGTCAAGAAACCACTCGCGAGCTACGGTTCGAAACCGTCCCTAGTATATACAGGACTCGGCTAGCAGAATATCGATCACTTGGATCGGGTTTGATGGTCGGAGGATGATATTGAAAGCCGATACCGACAGAGCGTTGGTTCGACGAGTTCAACGTGGCGACCCCCATGCCTTTGACCTGCTATTCCTTCGTCACCGCCATAAGATTCATGGACTGGTTCGTCGATTTGTGCGTCGTGAGGGAGAGATAGACGATGTCGTCCAGGAGACGTTTATAAAGGCATACCGGGCCCTACCTCGTTTCCGGCTCGACAGTGCTTTTTATACCTGGTTGTATCGGATAGCGATAAATACGGCGAAAAATCACATCACGACCGAAAAAAGGCGTTTGGACATGTTGCAAAGTGATGCGGATGGAATGGAATCTGTTGAGGAGACAGGTTCACCGATGGAACTCGCCGACCCCGAACGCGAACATTTGGCCATCGAGCTTAAAGCCGCCGTTCATCGGGCCCTGAATGCGTTGCCCGACGATTTAAGGGATGCGGTAACTTTTCGAGAATTCGATGGTCTAAGTTATGAACAGATTGCTGTGATCATGGACTGTCCGGTGGGAACTGTGAGATCGAGGATTTTTCGCGCGAGAGAAGCGATCGATAAGAGAATCGGGTATTTGATACGTGAAGAATAATCAGAAGCAGGAAATCGTGGGGCGACTGGGTGACTGAAAACAGCAACGACACAATGTCGGCCATGGTTGACGATGAGGCGGACGAACTTGAAATTCGGCGCGTTCTCAGTGATATCGCTACCAACCCAAATTTGAAGCGCAAGTGGTCTCGTTACCATGTCATCTCAAGCGTCCTAAAACGAGAGGGGCATTCCAATCTCAAGGAATCGGATCTCGTAGATGTGTTGCCTCACGACCACAGACGCCGAGCGAGCTCGGCCAA
>Ga0310344_10003825_pt1 | contig 11196 bp, 11 predicted proteins | sample HC15DNA20200_MG_FD_203801 | JGI IMG/M metagenome (GOLD analysis project Ga0310344, IMG submission 203801) | Marine microbial communities from station ALOHA, North Pacific Subtropical Gyre - HC15-DNA-20-200_MG | ecosystem: Environmental > Aquatic > Marine > Oceanic | place: Pacific Ocean: North... | reverse complement strand
TGCAGCATGTTTTTCTTGGTCCCCCTGGTATGGATGAGGAAGCCATGAAAACCTTTCAAGCTGCAATAGCCCCAGCTATGGCAACAGTAGATTTTGCTGATGAGGCCAACCGTATTTTAAGTTATGTGCCAGATGCTGTAGATGCTGCAAGGGCTACTGAGGTTCTTAGTGCCACGGCGCTGGTTAGTTCTGAAACCCAAGATTTTATAGAAGCTCAGATTACGCGTAATAGTAGTTACTAAGGCAAAAGTAATGTACTAAAAAACGCGAACCTATCCATAGTTACCAATTATATTTTATTAAGCTATGATTAAGGCCAAATAAGCGTTCAGAGTTTGGTTTGCCAGTTATGTTTGAGCGTGATCTTTGTCTCATTCTAATAGTTTGAGAACTGATGGGTAGGGCGAGCAAATAAAAAAATAAGCTCTATCCCAAATTTTATGGAGAAATAAATCATGGCTAATGTAGAAATCGTTGATCGTTCTGATATGACTAGTAAGTTGATGGGAATGCTTGAATTGAATCCCATCCAAACCGCCATCGTTACAATCGATATGCATAAGGGACATTTGGACCCTGAGGTGGCAACTATGCCTGCTTCAGTTGAAGACTCAGAACGGGTTATTAAAAACGCTGAAGATGTTTTAGGTTTTGCTCGAAATCATGGCGTTCCAATTATTCATGTCAAACTGGTTTTTCGGAAAATCCCGGGTTTGGGTAGCGAAGGGATGCCCGTTAAATTTTGGAAAGCACTCCACGATATATCAGATGAGGCTAACCGTTTGAGCCCCGGCCGCCCTAGCACCGTAGATGATCACAACATTATGGGCTCTGTACAAACAGAAATGATCCCTAGCCTTGTTGAAGAAGGTGACTATGTTATAGATAACAAAAAACGTCTCGACTGTTTCATGGGAACGGATCTGGATATTCTTTTGCGTAATCTGGGTATAGAAAACGTTTGCTTGATGGGCATTAATACTAATACGTGTGTTTTGAATACTGCATTCACAGCTTTTAACAAAGATTATCGAGTGGTAGTCATGTCCGACTGTGTTGCTAGCATGTATGGAGAGGACCTCCATCAACTAGGTTTACAGAATATTTGTAGATGCTTAGGTTGGGTAGCTAATAATGATGAGTTTAAGGAAAAGTTAGCTGTTGGAAGCAAAGCAACAAAGACCGGTTAATTTTAATTCATCGGAATAAATTTGTTTGCAAAGCCTCTAGTCTAGGCGATAAGAAGCTGAAGTGTGGCAGACATAATTAGTGCTTTCAGCTGTAATTAGTTAGAGGAGTAACCAGGTGCCGAAAAAGCAAGTAGGCGACGTAGAGATCTATTACGAAGAGTATGGAGATGGTGTGCCCGTAGTCCTTCTCCATGGGCTTGCGGGGGATTGCAGTGCCTGGAACCCTCAAATTAACGTGTTGAAGGAAGACTATAAGGTTGTTCCTTTAGACAATCGAGGAGCAGGACGAAGCTCTGCGCCAGATTATCCCTACACTACTCGCCTATTCGCTGATGACACAATTGGGCTTATGGATGCTATTGGAATAACTGAGCCAGCACATATTATCGGTAGATCCATGGGGGGGGCTATTGCCCAAGAAATGGCGATCAACTATCCAGACCGTGTGCGAAGCATGCTAATTACCGCTTCATTCGGTAAGCTTGATCGCTATGGACACCGCATACTTCACAACATTAATGAGGTTGTAAAGACACAAGGTTATATGGCCGCTGCACAGTGGCAGGCCCTCTTTTTTTTCCCGCCACTCTATTTCAATGAACACCAAGAGCAGATGGATAGCTTTGAGAAAGGGGTAGGTATTACGGATAGACCTGTGCATGGATATACAAATTCAACCCATGCGTGCCTTATGCATGACTCACTTGACCGGCTTCATCAGGTTAAGTGTCCCACGCTTGTTCTTACTGGTGGAGAGGACGTGCTTTGTGCAGTGGGTCCTGCCAAGCAGATTGCCGAAAGGGTTTCGGGATGTGAACTTAAAATCTATGAGGGCGCAAGTCACTTTTTTATGACTCAGTGCTACGATGAATCAATGGCGGATATTAAAAAGTTTCTAGATAGTCACTAGTGGATATCAATCAGTTTAAGCTTTGATCACCGAGATTTTTTAGGCCTACGCTAAGACCGAAATTTCTACTTTCATCTTTGTGGGTACCACCCAGCGTCTCGAAATTCGATTCCCTCTCCCGCAATTGCATCTTGAAATGCTTGTATTGTTGCAGGAGTGTCTTGAGTGTCAGGCGGAGGATTGCCTTGAGGGTTGCTCAGCCATCCTGCATATATGCGGTCATAATGGTTTAGGTAAACAATTTCAGGTTTAAATGTTTTTAAGCACTCTGCTACTGGAGTTGGTCGCATCCTATCTACTGGTAAATTCATTGGCATTACTGCAACGTCAATATTCTGTAGAGCTTGAATTTCTGGGACACACTCTCCTACCCCAGAAAAAAAGAGCCGTTTCCCTCCAAGGTTAATCACATACCCATTGGCTTCGCCCTTTGGATGGTAGGGTGCCCCAGGAGTCATATCGTAGGCACCTACTGCTTCAATTCGAATGTCTGCAAAGGTGCCACTTTCGCCATTTGAAAGAACAATGCCATCGTTGAATTTGGCATACGCAGTTTCGGTTAATACTACGGGCGCTCCAGGTTTTCGTAGTTGTGATATTGCTTCTGGATCTAGGTGATGACTAGGATCATCAGTGATTAAGATGAGATCAGCAGGTTTAGCCATTGATAAATTTACGGCGCTCCAAGGATCAATGTGTATCACCTTTCCTGCATACTCCACCTGCGCACTCGAGTGAATAATTGGGGTAATAATAATTTCGCCCTCATCGGCGCTAATCGTATTTTGTGTTTGCGCAAAGGCTAAGTTTGTTCCTGCTATGTACACAATGGCTAATAGGATTATTCGCATTAGTAAATCACCTTAAGGAGTTTGTGACTGAGTGTCTCTCTACAATTCTTTAAGATCAAGGTATTTAGTTAATTAGGGTAATGATTTTATTGAAAGATAGCTTGTTATTTAGATGATAAGCCAGCTTGGGGCACCATTAGGTAACACTGATTGGAGCCATACCGTCAAATAAGATGGGTGAAACAGGAGATCCATTACCTGCCCATATAGGAAGACTAGAACTGCCCAACCACCCAAGGCATAAGTTATAGCAAAGCGTTTTGTATATTGTCCCCATCGTAAAAGATAAATACCAATAAATAATGGGAAGGCGATTTTCTGTCCAAGTAGTGCTGTAAGAAAAAGTATTCCAAGCAAGTAGCCAAAAAACGGTCCCGCTTCTATTAGCCACCCATCTTGGCAAGTTTTTTTAATATATTCCTTCCATGTCCCCAGTTTTTTCTTGCTATGTAGCAGGTTTATTAAGTCCCGCATAGACACCATAAGCGCCAGGAAGAAACCCGGAATACAAATTACGAGTGGGAATTGCCGAACTGCGGTAGGCCACCCAAGTGAGTTATAGCCAGCCCAGGCAAACAGAACACAGAGACCAACTGAAAATAGCAGCGATAGAGCTGGGTTTTTTTCTACAGTTTTTTCTGCAGGTTTTTTGTTGGAAAGCTTTTGTTTTGTGATACCTCTACCAGCGAGGATAAGTGTTAACAAAATTATCAGTATCAGAAATATGACAATGGGCCGTCCTAGCCAATCAGCACCTTGATGGACGCGCATACTGATTTGGAATGATCCTTCTAAAATACCTCCAAGAACAAGAGCTAGAACGACCGGAGGTCTTGGCCAACCTCCTCTTTTCATTAGAAATCCAAGTGCTCCAAAGAATATACAGCTTACCCAGTCGCCATACGATGATCCGCCTAGCCATGCACCCATAAAAACAAATAGTAGTACTCCTGGTACTACCATATGTCCTGGAAGGAGGGCGATCTTTGAAACTTGCTCAACCGTCATCAAAAGCACAATGGTTGCAATAACGCTTGCAAAGGCAATCATCCAAACAAAGCTGAACGTCATTGGGAGTTGGGCATCAAGCATGCTTGGCCCGGGGCGCAGCCCAAGCATAATAAGTGCGCCCATTAGAACAGCGGTACCCACACTGCCAGGAATCCCCATTGTCACTGTTGGTATTAAAGCACCACCGCGTAATGCATTATTCGCAGCTTCAGGGGCTAATACCCCTCTAACATCTCCTTGTCCAAACTTTGACTGGTCTTTTGCTCCTTGCATTGCGTGACCATAAGTTACCCATCCAACAATCGAAGCTCCAAGGCCGGGCAACATTCCAATATAGGCGCCGATCACACTGCAGCGAACAACAAGCCACCAGTTTTTAAGTGCATCTCGCACCCCTGCTAAAAGACCATTACGTGTGTCCACAGGTTGTCCAGTTCTGGAGATAGAAATATTTTTTATGGAGAGTTCAGCAATTTCCGGAATAGCGAACAGACCTAGAAGTACAGGGATTAATGGCAATTGATCTAAAAGGTAGAGCGTGCCAAAGGTATATCTAGGAATGGCTTGGGACTCCGGAAACCCAACCATAGCGAGCAGAAGCCCAAGCATTGCTGCAGTAACGCCTTTTCCAATGGAGCGCCCAGAGAGGGATCCCACCATGGTTAGACCCAACATCCCAAGCATGAATGTTTCGGGAGACTCGACTGCCAAGATGACTGGTAGTATTAGTGGTAGTGAAATACCTAATGCTGCAGCTCCACATACCCCACCAATTGCCGAAGATGTAAAAGCTGCACCAAGCGCTCGCGCCGACTCGCCATGTTTTGCCATAGGGTATCCATCTAAAACAGTAGCCTGAGAGGCCGCAGTGGCTGGAATACCTAGGAGTACGGAGGTTATTGCTCCGCTTGTGGAAGTTGAGGCCCAGGAGGCAAGAAGAAGAGCAAAAGCGGAAACAGGTTCCATACTAAAGGTAAAAGGTAGGAGTAGGACGAGACCTATTGCCCCACCAAGTCCTGGTATAGCGCCCATAATGATTCCAACTAGGCAGCCAAGGAAGAAATAGGCTAATACATGCCATTGAAAAATTAACCCAAGCCCAGTTAATAGTGAGTCAAACATGACTGCTAGCATTATTTTTCCTTGATTATTTTTTGTTTTCTATGCGATTACCAGAGGATAATATCATCGCCTTCAATTAGGAGTTAAAACAATGGCAAAACCTATTCCAATTAAAGTGCTGCTTGGCCTCAAAGAAGCAAGCATTATTGTTGACGAAGCTTTAAGTCTTGCAAGAGAACATGATATGCAGCCTATGACCATAATGGTACTAGATGCCGGAGGGCATCAAATTGCTATGAAACGAGAAGATGGTAGTGGAATTATTCGTGTAGAGGTTGCTCGCGCTAAAGCCTATGGAGCTTTAGGGATGGGAAAATCTAGTCGGGATCTGGGCGATCATGTCGCAGACCGCCCACTTTTTGGAAACTCACTCAGTATGATTTCCGGTGGACGGTTTGCTACTGTTCCTGGAGGTGTTTTGATCTGTGACGATGCCGGACTCATCATTGGTGCGGTTGGCGTGACTGGAGATACTTCATTACGAGATGAATTCGCTGCTATTGGAGGCATTAAAGCAGCTGGGCTATGGTCTTCTCCAGACCAGGCGGCAGTTAATTGGAATAAATAGAATCAAGTGATCCCATATTTTAAACATGGAACTGGAGTAGCTAATACGTAATGGCAAAGAAGAGATCCAAATCTCTAGGTGGCCGGGTGATTACCCTGGAGCATTCTTCAAGACTTCTAAAAAGCAATCCTTTAGGCGATCCCTATGTGCGTCAATTAGACATTTGGTTACCACCACAGTATGACCAGGGGTTTAGTAGAGGTCGTGGTAAGAGGTTTCCAGTTTTATTTGACCTGGTGGGGTATACAGGCTCTGGCAAGTCTCATACTAATTGGAAAAATTTTGAAGAAAATCTTCCTGAACGTGCTGCCCGCCTAATACATGAAAAAAAAATGGGCGGATGCATTATTGTTTTTCCTGACTGCTTCACTGCACTTGGTGGTAATCAGTACATCAACTCTTCTGCGATAGGCCCCTATGCTGATTACTTGATTAAGGAGCTAATTCCATTTGTTGATAAGGAATTGCGCACACTGGCATCTCGAGACCATAGGGGTTGTTTTGGAAAATCTTCTGGTGGTTACGGTGCTATGCTTCATGGGATGAGGTATGCAAGACATTGGGGAGCCATTGCTAATCACTCGGGAGATGCTTATTTTGACTTTGTTTATCGTTGTGATTGGCCTAATACCTTAGATTGTCTTGCGATGCATCGACGACGAAAGCGCAAGACAGGTATGCTCGATGTATTAAGGGAACAGACAGGCTGCAAAGAGGGTTATGATGATGGACGTGTTCGACGTTTCCTTGATTATATTTGGCGTACTGAAAGGTTATCTAGTACGGAGGTTTTGACTTTGATGAGTTTGGCTATGGCAGCTAGCTATGATCCCGATCCAGAGTCGCCAAATGGTTTTCGTCTTCCTTTTAATTTAGAGACCGGAGAGATCATTCCATCTCGATGGAAAGAGTGGTTGAAACATGATCCTATCAATCTTGTGTCACGTTATAAAAAAAACCTGGAAACCTTAAACGGAATTTTTATCGACTGTGGTTGGCACGATCAGTATCGAATTCATTATGGAACTAGAATATTGTCGAAACGATTATCGCAAGCTGGGATTAAACATCGCTATGAAGAATTTCCCGATAATCATTCTGGTATAGATTATCGTATGGATCGGAGCTTGCCGTTTCTGTACCGAGCGTTAAAGTGATTTTTATGAAACATGCCTTATTTTTTATAACTGTGCTTATTGCAGCGCCTGTTTTTTCACAACAAACCGAAAAAAACAAGGATGTTATTCCAGAGAAAGTGGAAGAGATAGTGCTCGATGTAAATGCGCCACCGTTTACAGAGTCCGGGTGTTTTAGTATCAGAGGAATTCATAATTTTTCCTCTCTCCATGATCAATACTTATATGTTGAGGGGCGTGGCAACTCACATTATATTCTTACGATGGACAGAAGGTGTCTTGGTCTTAGGAATGCTCGGGGGATAGCGATTGAGAATCATAGAGATCGGGTATGTTCTAATAGTCAGGCTAGCGTCTCTTACCGTGGTGTAGGTGGGCGTACCGATACTTGTGGTATCCGGACAATAGAAAAATTAAAAGATAAAAATGCAGCGCGTACGTTGATGGAAATTCGTACGCTAGGAAAATAATAAATTCAGTAAAAATGCCTAAGAAATAGGGGAAATCATTATGCGTAAAATTACATTTGGTGCGGGCGTTGTTTTAGTGCTTGCAGCTTTCATTTTGGGCCGTTTGTCTGCACAGGATTCGGCAACAGGTCCAGCGCCTAGCTGTACTATGTGTCCCGCAGATTTTGTCCCAAAAGAGGAATTAGAGTCATATGAGGCAATTTCTGTAGCCCAGACTTTGACTGATCAGCAAGTGCGGTCAATAGATATTGGCAACGCTAATGTGCAAGTAGCTTTTGCTCGAAGAGGAAATCTAGATGCTCCTAATCCACGTTCCGTAGCCGAGCATTCGCTAGTTACAGAGGTGTATTACGTTCTAAGTGGCTCAGGGACTAATCGACTTGGCCCGGACTTGATCGATAGACAACAGCGTCCTGACGATAACAGAGCAGTACAGTTTTTGAATGGTCCAGGTAGTAATTCTATTGATATTCGTAATCCCCAGGAGATTGAGTTAGAAGCCGGTGATGTCTTGGTAATCCCAGCCGGGACGGGACATCAGTTCACAAAAATCAATGGTCATATCAGCTATCTTATGGTTCGTGTCGATCCAGATAAGGTTGTTCCACTGATGAGTGCTGCAGATTCGGCAGCCTATATTAATGAGAATCTTCCCTAATAGCCTGAGCTTAGTTTGTTAGCGTTGCCTCTCGGCGATTTCCATAAGGCCTTCGTCGAGGGCAGCGCGATCAAGCCATCGCCCTCTGATCATCACGCCAAGGGGACGGCTGACAGTAGTAACATCAGATAGTGGATTATTTTCTACAAGAATTAAGTCTGCAGCTAGGCCCACGCTTATTCTTCCAAATTCACTTTCTTTCTCAAAGAATTCAGCTGGTGCAACCGTTCCCGTTCTAAGCACTTCGTATGCTGTTAGCCCAGCGTCCATCATTGACCGAATTTCATGATGAATTGAAAATCCGGGAACGTTAAAAACCTGGGGTGCATCAGAACCGAGGAGTAGGCGGGCACCTTCATCATTAAGGGCTTTGATCAGTTGTTGTCTAATTTCTAGCAGACGTGCAGGACCATCAGGAGTGCTTATTGTGCTTACGATCTGCTCTTTGGCTTGTACCCATCTTTGCACCATACTAGATGGCATATATGCCATATCTTCTCTTTTAGCTAGGTCTTGGGCAGGAACTTCAGAGATTCTTTGCTCAAAGAGAATTTGCGTGGGTACAACCCAAGCATTTGCATTCCTAGTTTCTCTCGCAGCTTGTAAAATTCTTGAGGTATCAATAATTTCTAGAAAACCCATGCCATAGTAGCCAGCTGAGTAGTCGGAGATATCTATTTCTGGAGATACTAAGTATTGAGCGTAGCCATCCATATGATCTATAGCTACTTGCCCTTTTGACAAAGCATGTGCAAGGCCCACATCCTCAGGTACATGTCCCGATAGTGTCATTCCTGATTCAACAGCCGCTTGCATGGCAGCATCATATTGAGGGCGAGTAATTCCAGGATGAATTTTTATAAAGTCATAGCCAGCATCAGCTTGATCCATAACTATTTGTCTTGCATGTTCGGCCGAGTCAACTCTGCCTCCTCTCAGTGAGATCCCTGGCGTAAAAAGGCGAGGACCTAGAGTTTCTTGCGTTGAAATTTTTTCCCTAAGTTCAAGATGAGCTGGCTGACCAAGCATGCCTCGTACAGTGGTTACACCATTTGCAACATATAGAAAAAGTATATCTTCTAAATACTGTTGATTATCTGGTCCCGGAATATGTCCATGCATTTCTGCTAGACCTGGCATTAAATAAAAATCTTCAGATTCAATCACAGTTGCATTTGATGGAATTGGCAATTCTTTTGAGTCCCCAAGCGCAGATATTTTTCCATCTGTGACAATTACCGTTTGGTTCTCAACAATCCCTTCATAGTGCATTGGAATAATATGCGTGTTTATAAAAGCATAGGTTTGTTGTGCCTGTACGGTGGACAGGCAAGAAAAAATTAAAGTTAAGATTATTAGATAGCGATACATAGCTTGTTATAGATAGTAACTATATTTTTGGTCTATTCTATCGTAATGGAAGGAAAAAGATGAAACTAGTCACAGCTCGTATCAGTGCGCTGATATTTTTTATGTTATCCATCATAGGGTTGATTTTAGTGGCTAGTCCCTCAGCACTTTATGCTCAGGTCACGCTTGATGAACCCGATGGAAAAGCCCTGATTGAAAGTTTGCAAAATGGAGGTTTAGTTGTATTTTTACGTCATGCCGATACCGCAGGAATGCCTTGCGATAGTCTTTATCGAATTGGGCAGCGTGAGGGGCAAAGAAATCTTTCGCAGGATGGTCAAGAGCAGGCTAGGCGAATAGGGCATATGCTAGCAGAGCTGAATATCCCTCTTCAGGAGCCTATTCTGACAGGGCCAGTTTTTCGTTCACGTGACACAGCAGAGCTTGCGTTTGGTGCAGAACGTGTGGAAATCACAGATAGTCTGATAGCTGACGACTATGCTGGAACTTACGGTGTAAGTTGGGTAATCAGTGAGCATCAACGTTTATTTGCTACGTCGCCATCCCCAGGATTAAATCAGGTTCTTGTTGGTCATCGTACGCCAGCTTTAATCTCATTGGGAGGGCGGGTAAACCGTACCGAGTTTCCTGAAGGCGCCGCTATTCTTATGCGTCCATTAAATGGAGAGATTGTTGTGTTAGGGGTGCTTTCTATCGTTCCTTCACCAAATCCTGGCGTGGATCGATGTTAATTTCACCCAATTAGTCTTGTTTAACCGAAATATAACAAGTGGCATAGTATTTAAAATTAAGATAGGTAAAAATTACCTTTATTGATCTAATAAAAAAGCAACGTAAAGGTAGTGCAACAGGGGGTAGGTATGAAAATGCATCAACTTTTCATAGGGCTTGCTGGTATTACCGGGTGGTTACTTGTAGCCGCACAGTTGCCGATGATGCAGGATTTATCAGACGACATAGAGATGCCTGTAGTACCGGACTTCTCCGGAACCTATATTTCGGGAACTCTGGTTGATACGCCTACATATACCGAACCTAATCCGTATCCGTTTACGCGCATAGGTGCCCTTGCACATGCTAACTTTGATCCTATTCTTGCCGATCCTCAGCAGCAAGATGATTGTGCAGGGGAAAGCGTGCCCTTAGTTATTTGGGGGGGGAACCCCATGGCGATTGTGCAGCAAGAGGACATTATTTATATGCGTTTTGAGAGTGGAGATACAATGAGGCGCATTTATCTAGATGAAAATCTGCCAATATCTTTACAGGAGCATACGCCTACTGGGTTTTCCAAAGGTAGGTGGGAAGGGAATGAATTACGAATTGAAACTACCCAACTTCAGGCTGGGATTATAACAACTAGCGGTCATCCGATGAGTCAAGATGCACAGTTATCAGAACGTTATTGGCGTAATCCTGAGTCTAATAACCTTCAGGTGGAGTTGATTGTTATGGATTCTGCTAACTATACAGAGCCAGTTACTCTTACTAGAGAATTTATTTGGTCTCAGGAAGAACGAGTACAATCATGGAACTGTATTAGTCTTGGTCCTAGATTTTCTGAACCAGATATTGACGATTTGGTGCAAATGCTAGAGAGCCTGTAAGTTTTTAGCTTTAAAAAAAGAATGAGAGTAGTTGAATGAATAAGTTGATGATCATTGTGGTAGCTATTTTTTTAGGTACGTCTGCGAATGCACAAAATTCATTGAATGGTGCATGGCTTGCAACGGAATTAGTAATAACTGGAGGTGATAAGGCGGGGGTATACACAGACCTAGAGTCAATTATTATTTTTTCTGAAGAACATTTCAGCATGTTCACTAATATTGGTGAGCGCCCTGATTTTTCGAATAGTGAAGCCCGACTTACTGATCAGCAAAAGGTTGACTTTTATCAAAGCTTTAAC
>Ga0310344_10003823_pt1 | contig 11197 bp, 5 predicted proteins | sample HC15DNA20200_MG_FD_203801 | JGI IMG/M metagenome (GOLD analysis project Ga0310344, IMG submission 203801) | Marine microbial communities from station ALOHA, North Pacific Subtropical Gyre - HC15-DNA-20-200_MG | ecosystem: Environmental > Aquatic > Marine > Oceanic | place: Pacific Ocean: North... | reverse complement strand
TTTCAGAAAGTTGCGCAGATATCGAGGCAGGAGCGGTTGTTGTGGATGCCACGCCCAGCCAGCTTCCGGTCCATGTCAACGGTGGCATGACGCAGCGTCTGATTAGTGAGATTGGTTCACCAATCAAGGTACGAGCGATCGTGGTCGATGACTCCAGGGTCCAACTGGCTATCGTCGTGGTTGATAGCTGTATGATGTCGCGCGCGTTTCTTGACGACGCCAAATCAGCAGCCGGCAGGAAGACCGGCATGCGTACGGACCGCATGTTTATCAGTGCGACTCATACCCATTCCGCACCGGCCAGTATGGGTTGTCTTGGTACGGATGTGGACCCAAGTTACCCTTCGCTTCTCAAAGACAGGATTGTGGAGGCTATCGATCGAGCAAAACACAATCTCGAACCAGCGCGAGTGGGCGCGGTGGTATTTGATGCAAATGAATACACTGCTCTTCGACGCTGGATCAAGCGACCCGATCGGCTTACCAATGACCCCTTCGGTAATCCCACGGTGCGTGCCACGATGCATGCCGGGAGTAACTGGGATGATGTTACCGGTGAATCTGGACCGGAAGACCCGGACTTTTCCATTGTCAGTTTTCAGTCTCTCAAGGGACGTCCGATTGCCATTCTTGGGAATTTTTCCATGCACTACTTCAGTGGAGTAGAGGGTGTGAATGCCGATTATTTCGGTTTGTTCAATGACATGATGACCCAGGAGCTCAAACACAGTCAATCCGACAGACCAGCATTTGTAAGTGTACTGGGCCATGGATGCAGCGGAGATATTTGGCGGAGAGACTACACGAAGCGACCGTTTCTGGACCCGACAATTGAGGATTACACCGCTGGCCTCGTGAAAAAGGCGAAGGATGCATATGGCAAGATTCAATACGACTCTTCGGTGACGTTAGCCATGTCAGAGGTGAAGTTACCGCTCAAATTTCGAACGCCCGACAAACAGTTACTCGAATGGGCCAAAGGCATTGTGGACAAAACCGACGGTTTGCCCAAGACTCAGGAAGAGGTATACGCACGGGAACAGCTCTTTCTTCACGAACGTCCGGAGGTCGAACTGATCCTTCAGGCTATTCGTATCGGTGATATCGGCTTGACCGGTATCCCTAATGAGGTGTACGCGCTGACAGGTCTGAAGCAAAAGGCATACAGCGCCCTTAAAACGACCATTACCTTTGATTTGGCCAATGGTTCAGAGGGCTATATTCCTCCACCTGAACAGCACGTGCTCGGGGGTTATAACACGTGGGCCTGTCGCACTGCCGGCCTTGAGGCAACGGCCGAGCCGAGAATTGTAGAGACTTGTATTCAATTGCTCGAGAAGGTATCGAAAAAACCCAGGCGGCTGCCTGAAGTTACTCGCGGAGTTGCGGCTCGAGCGATCGGTGAAACCAGGCCGATAGCCTGGTGGCGTATGGATGAATTCGAAGGTCCACGTGCAGTTGATGAGCAGAACTACGCCGATGGTACTTACGAAAATGGTGTGGTTTTTTATCTCGCAGGGCCTGATTCAAAATCATTTACACCCGGACAGGTTAATCGTGCTGCCCATTTCTGCGGTGGACGTATGCAAACTCGTATGTCCGGACTCGGCAAGAGTTACAGTATATCCCTCTGGTTCTGGAACGGGATGCCGCTTGACTCACGCCCGGTGCTCGGTTGGATGTTCAGTCGTGGTCAAAATCATTCTTTCAGCGGACTAGGTGATCACCTTGGCCTGAACGACAAAGGCCAGCTTATTTTTCATAACGGCCAACAGATTTATATCGGTGAGACCAGCGTTCAACGTTGGCGCTGGCACCACGCTGTGCTGGTACGAAATGGAGACAGGGTGCAGGTTTTCCTGGATGGACAACAGCAGATCGACGCACAGGCAAAAGCGTATCTCGCCACAGACCTTTTCTTTCTGGGTGGCCGTAACGACAATCAGTCCAACTGGGAAGGTCGTCTGGACGAGGTTGCTATTTTTGATCGAGTACTGCAAGAAAAGGAAATTCGGTCCCTGGTTCCCTGAGAACCGATTGCGGGTAATAAGCACCCTGTATCCGGATCCAGGGGCTGATGAGAGATGTTTTTCTGTTTAGCGGAGTTTTCCGCTATGCGTTTTGGAAGCGATAGGAAAAGAGATCTGCATCACGAATGATAAAACGCAAACGTATCGGCTTTCCGGCTAAGGGAGCAACCGAGTCGTTTGGTTGTTTCCAAGCGGCAGCCAGATGGAGTGAATCACCATAAAGTACATGCGAATCGGCCAGTGCATATCCCGGTATCGGTTTACCATAGGTGTCCTGAACTTCAACCTGGACGCTGCCGGCTGCTGACGTCGACAAGTTAAGCTCAAGTCGATTGCCCTCAAACTGTATCGGTTCGGTAGTCAGTTCACCACCAGTAAGCGGTGCGGTAAGAGAGACAAATCCATCAAGTCGCAGTGTGTATCGGCGGAATTGTCCGGGATGTTCCTGATGGGAGTTTTCCGTGACATAGACGGAAAGTTCGGATGGGGCATCCTCAATTTCAGATTGGGTTTCGACCAGCCCATGGTTCTGGTAAATGTCTCCATAGAACCAGCTTTGTTGAGTTCGAAGGCCTGGTCGGATGAACGATTCGGGCCATACATGAAAATGTGTTGCGTTTCGACTTGCCATGAACATTCCATCTGTCACAGCGGTCCCTTCACGTTGGGAGCTGGCACCACGCAGTTTACGATACGAGTATCTAGGTAACTGCGTTGCCGAGTAAGTCCATCCTCGGTCAATGTATCGAGTGGGAAAGCCCAGGTAGAGATGTGGCGCCCTGTGGTAAGGTGTGATTTGATTGGTATAGAGTTGACTGACACGGCCTGGCAACTGGTTGTCGGGATCCGCGTCCTGAACGGGAGGAGTACCATCTGAGTCCATTTCGTGACGATGGGTTTCGTAAGAAAGGAATTGGGAATTGGTCCAGTTTAAAAAGTTTTTTGAAGTACCCATTCGAATGTCACGTCCGTTACGAAAGTCGCGGTGGTACTCACGGTAAACACCGGCTCGTGTATCCCAGAATGCAAGATTAAGGGAATCGAATGCTCCTTGAGCGATTACGGACTTTTCGCTAAGTGGTTTGAACTGTACACCATCGGCAGAAGAAAAGGCCAACAGGCCCTCACGAGAACTGCCCGCTAGAGCCTTGAATCGCTGATTGACTGGACAATCTGGGTTAGAATCGAGAAACGGTGCAAAATTATGACTGCCACGTCCCATCCAAATGATATTGTTGTTGCGTGATCCTTCGTATTCGAAAAGATCAAGGTCCGGTCTTTTCCAATGAATGCCGTCATGACTTTCTGCATAGCAGGCGGTCTCTGGGTGGATATTGCTGAAACCGTCTTTTGTGTATAAGACATCACTTCCACGATAGTACATGCGATAGAGGTCGCCATCCTGAAAGACTTTCATGTAATTACATGTTGCCCCTTCCCAGGGTTTGTCGCATACAAAAGAGACTTCACGTGGCACGGGCTGATGCAGCCTTAACTGCGCGCCACCGTGTATTTGAGAGATCAGTGTATTTTCTACAAACAGCTCGCGGCGTGTACCAATAGATGTTGTTTCGTTCGGGGATCCAGCAGAAACGGTGCATGTTGAAGTACTGACCAGTGCAGCGACACTGGTTGACTTTACAAAGTCTCGTCTTGAAAAAACCGGATCTGGATGCATGGTTCAGCTCTCCTTAGTATTGTCATACGGAAGCTTTTCCGTAAATCGAGTCCATTGTGTGTCGCGGCGACTGCGTTTGATTCAAAGAAGACGGCATAATAATAGTCGGTGAATCATAGTGGATTCGTAGTCAGGCGTCATGCCTGGACAAGAGTGCATCTTGGATGGGCAATGAAGAGTGAGCAGTTGACGGTCTGGTGGGACTGAGCCTGCTCAACAACGCCGAAATGAAAGAAATAAGCCGCTGACAGTTTAGCTGGCAACGGCTTGAAAAAACGAGGGCGACGGGACTCGAACCCGCAACCACTGGATCGACAGTCCAGTACTCTAACCAATTGAGCTACGCCCCCTCCTTGTCGACTCAATTCGATACTACTGATTTCGTAAGAACGGGGCAAGTCTTGTGTTTTTGTTGCAACCGGTTCTGGTGCTTGAGACAGCCATGGATAGAGGAAATGATTGTTTTGCAATGCGAGGTTTCGTAATACATTAGTCTGGGTAGTGGCTTGGATGGAAAGGGAAAAAACGGATCATGGAGTAACACCTTTGAAAAGATGACAATTAGAAGCTTACAGGTCTGTTTTCAAGGTTATAATCAATAAGGAATGGACGAATAACGTGACGAAAGTTCCAAACGAAAAAGAACGCCGTCACTTTGTGACGAAAGCCAGTTGTCACCAACAGAGGGTCTGCCATTCCTGTTTTCTGAAAAGGACATCATCTCGGTTAACTTTATGGTAAAGAAAAAACTGGACCAAGATTCTCGCTTGGAGAGATTTTCTGTCGGCAAGGTCGTTGCGTTCAGTCTGACAGCGATTGTCGTTCCCTTACTGTTAATGGAGGGTGTGTCAAGACTCTGGCTCGGTTATGCTCCACGTTCGATGATTGAAGCAACCGTTGCCGGTCGTGCAGTACATACCAATGCATTTCATGAACTTTTTGGTGACCTTGATCTGCAGGACGCGCGAACCGCGGCGGAGCTTTACCAACAGGATGCCGAACTCTTCTGGACTCTGACGCCGAACACCTCTCTGCAACCGGAAAATATCGTATATGTGACACGTGACAAAGAACCAATTCGATGGTCACTTGAGATTAATGCATCGGGCCATCGAGGTCCCCGTTACCCCGATAGTTCAGAAATCACGGGCCCTGTGATTGCGTGTTTTGGCGATTCCTGTACGTTCGGTTATCGTGTGAATGATCATGAGACCTATCCCGTGCAACTGGAGTCTTACTTGCAGGAACATGGTAGACAGGGTGCTCGGGTTGTCAATTTTGGTGTACCTGGATACACGACCTTTCAAGGAAAGCGGCGTTTGGCTCAGGTTCTCGACCGGCACAGCCCGGACATTGTGGTTCTTGCTTTTGGTGCTAACGACCATGAACAGGACATCTATTCAGACCGTGAAAAAGCGGAGCGCATTCACCCGGCGGGAATTTCTGTTTCACGAGCATTGGATCATGTTGCAATGGCTAAAGTATTCAGTGGCTTGATCCAGTACCAGTCAGAACCGGCCTATTCACGAAATCTCCCGGCGCGGGTCTCCGAGAAGGACTATCGTGATAATCTACAGTCCATGGTCAGCATGGCACAGAAAGCGGGTTGTCGAGTTATCCTGTTGGATATGGTGTTTTTTGCACCGTTGCATCAGGAAAGTATTACTCAGGTTGCCCGTAAAACGGGTGTTGAGACTATCAATTGTCGAGAGCTTTTGCACGAGATAGCGATCGAGATGTTGGAGGGTAAGCGATTTCAGAAACAACGTGCGGAACTGGACCATTTCTGGGATACCGAAGTGGCGTCATATCGACAGGTGTACTACAGTGCGCAACATTACCGACACATGTTTCAAAATCGCCTTTGGCGATCACTGCTGCGTTATTTGCTAATTGAACCCGTACACCCCAGTACTTTGGGTTATCAGATCATTTCTCAGACAATCGCTGAAAAAATTATGCGGTCAGATGCCCTGGTAAAGCCGGTCTTCAGTTCGCCCTGACGCCAGTATGTCTGTAATCGAGTAGCCAATTTCGGATATCGGTTTGCCGTTGCATTCGCTATCCGAAAGCGACAAGCTGTGGTACATTCACTTTCAGCCACTCGTCTGGACAAAACCGATTGGTTGATGAGCAGCTGTTCAATAAAGTAAGAATCTATTCCCGTAACGGTGTAAATCATGCCTCCACAACCTCGTATTGTTATACCCGGTGATCAACCGGCTCAGCTTCAAGGTTCGACACATCTAGACAGCCTTCGAAGTGTAGCCGATGTGGTGTTGTATGATTCACGTCCGGATAGTGATGAAGAAAAAATTCGTCGTGTTGCCGATGCTGAGTTGATGATCAATTCACGTGGAGCGGTCCAGTGGCCGGGCTCCGTTTTGAAACAGTTACCCAAGTTGCGATTTATTTCTGTATGCGGGATAGGGACCGATGCGATCGATCTTGAGGTGGCACGTGAACAGAACATCGTAGTGTCCAACATTCCGGGAATGACCGCTCCTGTCGTGGCCGAGCACGCGTTTGCACTGATGCTTGCAACAGCCAAGCGCATGGCGTTTCAGACGGCAGAGATGAAGTCGGGTCGATGGACGAGAATGGATAACATTTATCTGCGAGGGAAAACCCTCGGTATCGTTGGCACAGGACCGATCGGAGCCGCTATGGCCAGTTTGGGCCGTACTCTTGGAATGGACGTTGTTGCCTGGACTTTTCATCCGACAGATCAGCGTGCCGAGGAACTGGGAGTTCGTTTTGTTGATTTGGACACTTTGCTGAAAACAAGTGATGTGGTCAGCCTTCATCTCAAATTGACCGATCAGAGTCATCATTTAATGAATCATGAAAAATTTTCGATCATGAAACCCGGAAGTATCTTGATAAATACGGCGCGTGGCGGCATCGTGAACACGGATGCACTGATTGAGTCGCTTGATTCCGGTCATCTAGCAGGAGCGGGCTTAGATGTATATGACGTTGAGCCATTACCTGCCGATCATCCACTGTTACAATGTCAGCAGGTTGTTCTGTGTCCTCACAATGCTGATCAGACGCCGGAAGGCAATGACATTCTGAACGCAGGTGCCGTAGGCAATGTGCTCGCTTTTCTCGAAGGAGAACCACGAAACGTGGTGACCTGATGGATGCACCGAATTCCGGATCGGAGTACCAAAACGCGGCACCGATTCCACATACTTTTGTCGAGTATCTTCGATCCTTTGGGCCTGGACTTGTCGTCGTTCTTACATGGCTTGGAGCGGGTGACATTGTTGATATGGGAATTGCTGGCGGGAACTACGGCTATTCCCTGATGTGGGTGTTGGTACTGGCTGTAATCATGCGCTTCTTCTTTGTTTCGTTAATAGCAAAGTATCAGCTATGTAATCAACATGGGGAAGGAGTCTTAGATGGACTGGTCCGCCTGCACCGTGGTTTTGGACCATTGCTGTTAGCGGCAGCCGTGGTTATGGGCCATCTTTATGGATCTTACATGACGGTGGGCCTAGGAGAAGCTTGTCGAAATATCACTGGCCGAGGGTCCGTATGGGGCTGGGCACTACTAGGCAATGGTCTGGCTGTATGTATTGTATTTCGGCCGTTGTACCAACGTATGGAAACGATATTTAAAGTGCTGTTGGGAATGTTATCGGTTTCCTTTCTGGGAACGGCGCTTTGGGTAGGTCCAGACTGGAGTGGGATTGGCCATGGCTTAATATCTCCAACCATGCCGGGACAAGCGGGACGATATGGTCCGTTACTGGTAGCGACCGCCATGATAGGAGCGGTCGGTGGATCGTTGATGAACCTGGTGTACCCTTATTTTATAGAAGGGAAGGGGTGGTACGGGCCTCGCTACAGAAGGGTTCAACTTTACGATTTCTTTCTTGCGATTGTTGTAATGATTGTCCTGAATCTCGCTGTATGGTCACTGGGTGCGGAGTTACTCTACCCGGATAAAACCATTGATCAAATGGATGACCTGCCAAGCTTGCTGAGTGAGGTTTTGGGACCGGAGGGAAGGACGCTCTTTTACCTTGGCATCGTTGCCGCCATTTTTACTTCGTTGGCGGGTCATTCTCTGGGGTTGGCGTGTCTGGGTAGTCATGCGTATGCGAGAATGCGCGCGGTTTCCGGAACGTTCGATTCGAATTATCGGGAGTCACCGATTTATCGCTGGATTGCTGTGTGGTGCCTGGTCAGTCCGCTGGTCTGGACGTTCCCGGGAATGCCGGGATTTATTACGTTGACCCTTGTTGTCAATAGTGCACAGGTAATACTGGTTCCACTTCTTGCTGGCGGTTTATGGTGGATTACGGCCAGCAAAGACTACATTGGTGCAGAGTACCGTAACCGACTGGGAGAAAACCTGGTCATGGCTATTTTGTTTATTCTGGCCATCGGGACTACGGGGTTTTCACTGAAAAGCATGTTGTCTATCTAGTTGGTTCTGACTTTGTGAATTGAAATAAGGGCACGTTCCTTTCGATAGTCGACGTTCACCGTTATGAAGGGTTACTGCTCCATGTAGCGGTAGCTCTGATTACAGGATTTTTCCACTGCACTGTTATTGGGACGATGTTTTTTCGGGACCTGGTGAAAGTACCGAATCGATCCGGTCTATCAACTGCCGATCCTGACGTGGAAAGACGGTGCGGTGGTCAAGCAGGAATTTACCATCTTGAATACGGCCTACGACGGCTGGCGATCCTGTCCGCAGTCGTTGGCTGAATGCTTCCAGAGACAGATGGCGGGGAACCATCGTGGTGCACCAGGTTGTTAATTGCTGGTCAGGCAGGGAGCCGCCGCCCAAAAATCCATTTGATCGGATTGTTTCAGCAGTAGCGATTCCATCTAGTGATTGGAGGTGTTCGGTCAGAGTTCGAGCGCGGGTATGCAGTGATTCAAGGGGGGTTGTTAGTAGCGACAGTAGTGGGATATGCTGGCACGCCTGTTTCGGATTTCGATAAAGTCTCAGGGTAGCTTCCAGTGCCGCGAAAGTCATTTTGTCAACGCGCAACGCTCGCATCAGTGGATGTTTTTCAATGCGATCAAGAATCGTTTTTTTCCCTACTATAATACCGGCTTGAGGACCTCCCAGTAACTTGTCACCACTGAAAAGCACGACATCGGCACCCTGTTTGATACTATCATGAACCAAAGGTTCTTCATCGAATCCGAAGGGAGCAAAATCAACCAAAGCTCCGGATCCTATGTCATCGATTACCGGTAGACCGTGTTTTTTCCCCAAAGAGACCATCGATTCAAGCGAGGCCTCTTCGGTAAATCCTACCACGCGGTAGTTTGATGTATGGATCCGCATGATAGCCGCGATACTGTCGTCAATTGCGGACTGGTAATCACCAATTCGGGTTTTGTTAGTCGTACCTACCTCGACGAGTTGAGTGCCGCTGACTTCCATGATTTCCGGTAGTCGAAAGCTGCCACCTATTTCTACGAGTTGACCACGCGAGACCAGAACTCCTCGATTTCTAGCTAAGGCTGACAAAACGACAACTGTTGCTCCGGCATTATTATTAACGACAAGCGCACTTTCTGACCCTGTAATGTCGCAAATGAGCTTACGTACTAAGAGGTGTCGATTTGAACGTTCGCCATCGGATAAGTTCAGTTCCACATTACTGTAGCCCTGTGTGATTTGCATGATCGCATCTATGGCTTCCGACGCCAACGGGGCACGTCCTAGTCCGGTGTGAAGTAGAATTCCGGTTGCATTGATAACGGGTACGAGCTGTTTACGATCCTCACGCATAAATCGGTCATGAATTTGTTGAACCAGTCTATCCAGAGAGGGGATCGTGCCGATTTGGCCGGAATGGCTGTATCGGTTGCGGATGTCGTCCAGCGTTTCACGGACCCCCTGAATAACCAATTGTCTTGAAAGGTGTTCGAAAAGAGGAGCAAGTTTTTCGCTGTTCAGTAACTCGTTTACCGAGGGCAAGTCACGAAAAGGATGGTCGTTCATTTCGGTCCGATCCGATAAGCCATGAAGACAGTATCCGGTACAGGCATACTCCATTAAGAGTACGCGAAGAGACCTTATTAATCCATGTCTTCACGAATGTCGTTTATTGAGAAGATGCCAGGATCCGAAAGTCTCCATCACGTTTTGTCAGTTCTATCCGGTCGAGGTATTCGCATATTGGAATAGCGAATTTACGGGTTGTTCCCAGAAGATCACGAATTTCAGCAACGCTCATCTTTTCACGATCAAGCAGTTCTTTTTTAATCCGACTGCGGAGCTCCTTTTCCCATTGTGTGTGTAGTAAGACCCCTTGTCCAATATCTACCAGTTCGCCCTGTCCGACACATAACTTAACCAGTTCGGGAACTGCAGAGGCACGGGATTCGGCGTTTTGTTGAATTTCTTCAACACCTGGTGGTTGAAAGGAATCTTGCTGGAATCGTTCCAGAATGTATTGCAGTATCTTGTGTTCAGCATTGGACAGTTTGGGACCGTGCCCTTTCAGGGCAATCTCGTGGTCATTTCCGCTGATTTGTTTCGAAGTAATCAAGAAACCAATAAGGGTTTGAACAAAAGGGTCGTCTTTCATGTATCCGAACCGACTGATTAACTTATGCCGTAATACCTTTTTTTGAAGAGGAGTCTCCTCGTGCAAAACGGTTAAAGTGTTTTTGAATTTCTCACAGTACTCTTCCAGTCGATGTTGGTGGATTCGCAGCGTACGTTGGGGACTTACGGGGAGTTCAATCACTATTCCAGACTGGATCAGCTCTGGTATTAACGTGTCGGCCTCCAGGGTGGATAGCCCGGCGTCACGGCAGAGATCTCTGTTGGACCAGCTCTTGCTGTCGTAGAAATAGATAAGCTCGGACACCCGTTCGAAGGGGGTTCCGGAAATCAGTTTATCGAGCCGTTTAATCACGTTCGATTGTTGGCGACGTAATCGTGATGTGACTGGTTGGATCACCTGTCCCCCGCCTATGGTGATGACGGGTGATTCTGATCGTATTACAAAGGGTTGATTCCATATAGCCGAGACCGGTTCGCTTAGAAAAAATTGGGCAAAGCCCGTCTCGGTGGGTATCAATGAGTCATGAGACAGTAGGTGCGTTCGTGAAAGAACTTCAGCTGTGCCGATATGTAACCGAACGGTAGATCGATGTTTGAGAGCCCACGGGCTTTCTTCCAGGATGCTCAGTCGTGTTGTAATAAGTGTCGATGGTTGCAAGTAATTAACAGCGGCTAGTTCCTGTCCTCGTGATATTTCACGATGGTGAACGCCACCGAGATTTATGGCGGCACGTTGTCCTCGACTAATACGGTTTGTAGGCTGGTCGTGATTATGAATACTGCGTACTCGGCAGATCTGCCCCATCGGCTGGACTTCGATTTTGTCGTCGAGCTCAACGCTGCCCGAGGCGATGGATCCGGTCACGACGGTCCCATGTCCTTCAACCGCAAATGATCGATCGACCGACATGCGGAAAAGATCACTGGGTGGTT